>ENA-OZEF01000086-OZEF01000086.1-human-gut-metagenome-genome-assembly--contig:-NODE-86-length-43289-cov-26.336818_pt1 | contig 43289 bp, 62 predicted proteins | sample MGYA00245065_ERZ653603 | MGnify/ENA primary metagenome ERZ653603 (study PRJEB26926, sample SAMN06164922) | human gut metagenome | biome: ENVO:00009003; feature: ENVO:2100002; material: ENVO:00002003...
GGAATGGAGAAGGGACAGGAGCAACTACACCGCGATAATGGAAGAATGGAACAGACAATGGGAAATCATTCCAAAGAAAGTGACATGGGCCATTGAAGAAGATCCGAAACGGCCCGGAAAGGTCAAGATCGTGGACCAGGAACACGCGGTGGAACTGCTGAAAATGGCCCGCGAATACCTGGCATAAAGAAAGCCACCTGCGCCTGGTGCTGACAACACGGCGCAGGTGGCAATATAAGCGACGGAAAAACCGTCCGGGATACCTATATTATATCAGTTCTCCGGGCGGTTCGCAACGGAAAAATCAGCGGGGCTATGACCCCGTAAGCGCCGGTAAGAGGCATTAGTAAAGTGACCAGCACCCGAAAAGGAGGGCACCATGCCATACGTACACAGGATGGTGCAGGCTGGCCGGACCGTCGAACACAGGAAAATGCAATCCTTCCGGGTTCACACCAAGGGGGTCCAGCGGGGACCCAACAAAGGGACGACCACGGAAAAGCAAGCCCGGATCAACGAGCGGGTGGCAGAGGAACACCTGCGCTGGGATCTGAACGCCAACTTTGACCACCGAGATCTCCACGCCGTCCTGCACTACTACGCAAAGGACACGACCTTTGAGGAGATCCTGGAGGACAAGGCCACATTCCTGGCCAACCTGCGGAAAGCCTGCAGGAAAAAGGGGATCAAGTACAAGGCCGTGGTGGTGATAGAAACCAAGCGCATGACGAACCCGCATATTCACGTGATCATAAGCCGGATGGACCCGGAGATCATCGGGGACGCCTGGGAGGAAGTCCCCAGGGGCGGCGGGGGTATCAGTTTCAAGCCCCTGGACCGCCGGGGGAACCACGCCAAACTGGCGGCCTACCTGATGAAGGAAAGCCGGTCCACCATGGAGAAGTACCGGGAGATCGGGAAACGGGGAAAGCGGTACAGCAAGACCCAAAACATGGACAAGCCGGTGATCACCTACAAGGTGGTTTCCTCCTCCTCCTGGAGGAAGGAGCCGAAAGCGCGAAAGGGCGCGGTGCTGTATAAGTTCGACGACGGGGCGACCTGCAGGGCCGGGTGGCACGAAATGACGGGCTACCCATACCAGGAATATTTCGAGGTTTTCAACGAATAGGAGGCAAGCCGATGAAAGTTTACATAGCCGGAAAGATCACCGGGGATCGGCGGTATCGGGCAAAGTTCCGGGAGGCCGCCAAGGCACTGGAGGAGGCGGGCCACGTGGTCCTGAACCAGGCCACGCTGCCGGACGGCCTGGACGATGTGGACTATATGCGGATCTGCATGGCCATGGTGGACGCGGCGGATCTGGCCGTGTTCCTGCCGGACTACCGCGAGAGCCGGGGCGCCATGGTGGAATGGGCGTACTGCCAGAGGATCGGGAAGGACTGCGCCCTGTACCTGGATATGATGGGAGGGAAACTGCGGTGAAAAACTTTGTGGAGGCATACAGAGAGGCCCGCGCAAAAGAGTGGAAGTACATGGACGCCAAACGGGCCGGATGGGCGGAACCGGGAAAACGGACGCGGGAAAACCACGCGATCCTGGTTCCGCGACGGGAGGCCATGGAAATGGCGGATGAACTGGCCGCCAACATTTACGCCAGAGAGTTATACATAACGTGGGCCGTGGAACTGCGGGGGTTCATGGAACGATTGGCCAGAGAAGTGGACGACACCCTGGTGTGTGGAAAATGTGGGGGAGTTTTCCGCAGAGAATGGGGCGCGAATTGCCCGTACTGCAGGGCAAAGGAAAACGCGGAAAAGTATGTGAACGCATTAAGAGAGGCGGCGAGGGAATGAGCGGGGCGCAGATCAACCTCCTGGAGGAGATCATCGTGGACAACTTCGCCGGCGGCGGCGGGGCGTCTACGGGGATCGAACTGGCGACAGGGCGGCCTGTGACCATAGCCATCAACCACGACCCGGACGCCATACTCATGCACAAGACGAACCACCCGTTTACGGAGCATTACCAGGCAAGCGTGTGGGACGTGGACCCGCGCGAGGTGTCAAAGGGGCGCCCGGTGGGGCTGGCGTGGTTCTCCCCCGATTGCAAGCATTTTTCAAAAGCAAAGGGCGGAAAGCCGGTGGACAAGAACATACGGGGCCTGGCCTGGATCGTTCTTCGATGGGCCGGAACCGTGCGGCCCAGGGTGATCATCCTGGAGAACGTGGAGGAGTTCCAGACCTGGGGGCCTGTACGGAAAGGACACCCGGTGAAATCCAAGGCCGGACAGACCTTCCGCAAATGGCTTTCACAACTGGAGGCCCTGGGGTATGCCGTGGAATGGCGGGAAATGGTGGCGGCGGACTACGGGGCGCCAACGACCAGGAAACGGTTTTTCCTGGTGGCAAGGTGTGACGGCGCGCCCATTGTGTGGCCGGAGCCGACACACGCACCGGCGGGCAGCCGGGAGGTGCTGGAGGGGCGGAAAAAGCCGTGGAGGAGCGCGGCCGAAATCATAGACTGGACCCTCCCCTGCCCTTCCATCTTTGACACGCGGGAGCAGATCCGGGAGAAATACGGCCTTTCCGCCCAGCGGCCACTACGGCCCAACACAATGCGGCGGGTGATCAGGGGCGTGGACAAGTTCGCCATAAAGAACCCGGAGCCGTTCCTGGTGGTGGTAAACCACGCGGGTGACTTCCGGGGGCAGGACGCCGCGCCGCTCCAGACGGTGACGGCAAAGCACGGGTATGGCGTCGCCTCCCCCGTCATGGCGCCGCTGACCATGCACAACAACGAGAACGCGACCGGGACAGGGATCACGGAGCCGGTGAACACGATCACAAGCAGCGGAGCGGGCGGCCATCAAATGGTGATCACCCCGACGCTGGCGGCCATAGGGCAAACCGGCGGCGGTGAGCGGGGGCGGAAAATCACGGAGCCGACGCACACCCAGGTTTCCAAGGCGGAGGAGTGCGTGGTGGCGCCGGCGCTGATCCAGTACCACACGGAGCAGACGGAGAGGGTACGGGGCCAGGGCGTGGCGGACCCGCTTATGACCATTGACGCCTCCAACCGCTACGGACTGGCGGCGGCCAGCCTGGTCAAATACTACGGGAGCGACCAACACGGCCAAGGAATTGGGGATCCGCTCCATACGGTGACGGCGAAAGACCGGGAGGCCGTCCTGGCGGCGCACATAACGGAGTACCACGGCGCCAGCATTGGGACAAGGGCTGGAGAGCCTGCGGCCACGACACTGGGGAACGACCACCAGGGCCTTGTGGCCACGCACATGGTCAAAATGAAGGGAACCAACCTGGGCGGCCCCATGTCGGAGCCGGTGCAGACCATCACGGCCGGCGGCGGACACTTCGGCGTCGTAACCACCGTGGTGGCCCGGGCGGAGCCGGGCGCAGAACTGGGGCACTGGCCGGAGATCCGGGACCTGCTGAACACCTACTGCGGGTATAACCTGGGGCCGGAGGACGTGATCCTGTTTGAAATCGACGGCGCGGCCTATTTCTTGGCAGACATTGGCCTGCGTATGCTGACACCCAGGGAATTGTATATGGCCAACGGGTTCCCGGTGGACTACAGGATCGAGCGGGACTATACCGGGACGGTGTACCCAAAAACCAAGCAGGTGGCCAGGTGCGGAAATGCGGTCCCGCCGCCGTTCGCCACCGCCCTGGTGCGGGCAAACCTGCCGGAGTGGTGCAGCCAGGAGATCAGCACCATGGAGGAACTGGAAAAGGCGGTGGCGGTATAGCCACCGGAAAGAAACGGAGGAAAGCGCGTGGGAGTTATCGGGATCGGAGTAGGCACCGCCACACTGGGGCGGATCTGCCGGGACAAGGATGGGAACATCACGGAGCAATCGACGGCCAGGTGGGACGCGGACCCCGCCGGCGGATCGGTGGCAATCTGGCCAATGGACCCGGAGAAGATGGAACCGAGCGGGCCGGCGGAGGTGTACGGGGACTGGGACGCGGCCGCCTACCTCTGCCGGGTGGTGGAACTGATCCACCCTAACCGGCAGATCAACATACCAAACCTGGAGGCCATGATCCGGGCCGCAGCAAAGGACGGGGTGGACATTTGCACCTACTGCCCGGACTATAACTGCCGGGGCTGTATCGTGAATGAGTGGAAGGAGGATCCAGACGATGAATGACCAGGTTATTTTGAGCGTGACAAAGAGAGGCGGCGGCCTGGAAGTGACCACCAGAGGAACGGGGCACGACCAACTGGCGGCCATCGAGGCGGTGGCGGCCTCCGCGTGGCGGGTTATGACCGCCAACCGGAACGTGCCGCCGGACGCGGCCACCGGCGTGATCCTGCTTTCCGTGCAGCGCGGGATCCAGACTGCTGCAGGCAAAAGCGGGCACATGAACATGGAGGAGATCGGGTTGGACCGGAGCGGGAAGTGAGGCGGAACCATGAGAGAGAAAAAGAACCTGCGGCGGGTCACTCTCCTGGTGACGGCGCAGACCGCCTATAACCTGGACAGACTGGCCGCCATGTGCGGGTATCGGGAGCCGGGCCACGTTGTGGATAAACTGGTCCGCGAGAAAATGCTGGAACTGAACGGAGGTAAACACCATGAACGAAACGAAAATTGACTGGGCGGAAATGTCCTGGAACCCCGTCACCGGGTGCCGCCATGGGTGCCCATACTGCTACGCCAGACGAACCGCCCACCGATTTGACGCCAGAATGGAGGACCGCGCCGCCGTGGGCGGCCTCCATGTCCTGGAGGAGAGGATCAAGGGGACGCCGTACCCCTATGGGTTCGAGCCGACCCTGCACCGCTACCGGCTGGACCAGCCGGAGCGGAAGAAGGAGGGCCGGACCGTGTTTGTGTGCAGCATGGCGGACCTGTTCGGCCGCTGGGTGCCGACGGCATGGATCCGGGACGTGCTGGACGCCTGCCAGAGAGCGCCCCAGCACAGATACTTGTTTTTGACGAAAAACCCCGCCCGATACCTGGAACTGGACCAGGTGGCCCTCCTCCCCCATGCGGAAAATTTCTGGTACGGGTCCACGGTGGCCAATGAGGACGCGGCGGCCATGTATCCCATGCCATGGGCAAATATCAACACGTTCTGGAGCATGGAGCCGCTGCTGGGGCCGGTGGACATGAGCGCGGCGGAGGGCCTGCCCCAGTGGGTGATCCTGGGGGCCGAAACCGGGAGCCGGCCGGACAAGGTAACGCCGCGCCGGGAGTGGGTGGACCAGATCGCGGAGTTTTGCGCGGAGAACGAGATCCCGGTTTTCTACAAGGACAACCTGCGGGCGCACTTCCCGGATCTCCAGCCCTCCGCGTCCCCCTGGGAGGTGTGAGCCATGGGAAAGATCACCAACGTGGAAATCGGACAATCCCTGCCGAAAGAGCGGTGGCAAGAAGCGGCCAGGAATTTGACCGACCTGGGGAAAGTGCTGGCCCGCAACCTGCTGGCACAAAACAGGGACGGGAGAGGTAAAGAGGACGCGGACGATCTCATGGCGGACATTTCCCTGGCCGCGCTGGCCCTGAACTATGTGGCGGAGTTCGCCACGGATAAATGCCGCTTTATCGCGGTGCCGGGAGGGCAGGAAAAATGAAAGCAGTGCTTTTGAGCCTGAAACCGGAATGGTGGGAGAAGATCCTGGCCGGAGAAAAGGACATGGAGATCAGAAAGACGGCACCGCAGGGCGGAGCGGGAGAGCCGGAGCCGTGGCCCGTGCTGGTACTGGTGTATGTAAGCGGGACCGGAGGGGTGCAGGGGAAATTCCTTTGTCCGGGATACGTAAAAACCAACCTGATGGCCGGACTGCAAAGGAGGGCCTGCATACCAATGGGAGATCTGGTAGACTACGCCGGAGGACCGGGGAAAAGCGTGTGCGCCTGGATCGTGGAAAACCCGGTAAAATTCGATGAACCCAGACCGCTGGCGGAGTTTGGTCTGAAACGCCCGCCCATGTCATGGCGGCACATTGAGATACCAGAAACGGAGGAATAAGGCATGAAAGAATACCTGCGGGCGGTGTGCCTGTGCATGGCCACCCTGGTGGCGGTGCTTTTTGCCACGGGTGTGGTGTGGTACGGGTATCTGGTGGCGGCCACGCTTTTCGGGCTGACACGAGGCGAAACGGCAACCGCGATCATGGGGATCGCGCTGGTGGCTGGAGCCGTAAAAGCGTACCGGGAAAGGCGGAGGCAGAGGGCGCGGAAAGAGGCCATAGAAAAGGCAATTCAACTGTGGGAGGCGCTTATGGCCAAACAGCAGTATGAAATGCCGGCGGCCGAGTGGCGGCGCCTGCAGCCATTCTACGTCCTGACCGTCGAGGCGCTGAAAAATGAGCGCGACCGGGCCGCGAGGCGCGGAGGCGTGAAAGAAACCGGAGCGAACAGCGAGGGCACATGAAATGGCCATCAATATCTCTGACCTGCCGCCGAAATATCAGGCCCAGGCCGTAAAGAAGTACATGGAACAGCAGGCGCGGCGGGGGCCTTTGCCCTCCGCCGCCGCTGTGCAGGATCCCGGAAAGGTGAACAAGTACAGGAACACGCCCACCACCAGGGCGGCACCGTCCGGGGTGGTCCTTCACTTCGACAGTCAGAAAGAGGCCAGGCGGTATGACTTCCTGATCGAGCGGGAACGGCGCGGGGAGATCCGGGACCTGCGCCTGCAGGTTGACTTCACCCTCCAGGAGGCATACACGGACGCGGAGGGCCGCAGGGTCCGGGCCATCCGGTACAGGGCCGATTTTACATACTACGAGGGCACCCAGGGGCGGCAGGTAGTGGAGGACGTAAAAAGCCGGCCGACACGCACCCGGGAATATGCCATGAAAAAGAAAATGCTAAAGGACCGTTTTGGAATTGACATAACCGAGGTGTGAGGTGCAACAATGAGAACAACAAGGGGCACGAACCCGGAGCGGGAGGCCGTCAAAGAGTACCTGCAGCAGTACCATGACGCCAAAGCCAAAAAGCAGATACTGGAGGAGCGCCACCGCACCCTTTCCGCCGACCTTCGGGATCCGGGCATAGGGTCCGCATACAGGACCATGCCGACCTCCAAAAGGCAGGCCAGAGAGGGCGGGGCGGTGTCCCTTGTGTACCGGATCGCGGAGGTGGAGGACCGGATCGGCCAGCAGCGGGAGGCCATGGCCAAGGCCGTCCTGCACGTTATGGACATGATCGACATACTCCCCCAAAACTCCATGGAGCGCACCGTGGTGGAAATGCGGCACATCGACTGCAAGCCCTGGGAGAAGATCGCCCAGGCCGTACACATGAGCCGGTCCCGCGTATTTGACTACTACAACGCCGCCCTGGACACCCTGCTGGCCTGTAAGCGCACGGGGAAACTGGTGGGGGAATACATGGCCGGCAAAGAGAAAAACAAGCGCGGATAAAAGATCGGACGTCATCGGACTTTTTACTGTGCTATATTGATAGCATGGAAATCGGGAGGGCCACCAGGGAAACGCCTGGCGGCCCTCCCCTTTCCATACCTGAGCCGGGCGGAGCGTAGGCGCGGGGGCTTTCCTCCTTTCACCCCGCAGCGTCCGCAGTACCAGGGCGGACGCAGCCCGGCAATCACATGGCCATGGGCGTCATACCATGGGCGCCCATGGCCTCCCCTCTCCGAAAAATGAGAGGGCGCCCCCAATTTGGGTCCTTCCCAGGGGGTACGACCGTGCGGGGCGCGGAAGGCCCGGCGTTTTTCTCCAGAAAAATCCCTGAAAAATGGGCCGTTACGTTACGCATTGACGGAGCGGGACCAGGGCGCCGGGGGACACCCACCCCCTAAAGGGGGTGAAGTCCCAAAAAATCCAAAAGAAACGAGGTCAAAAAAGCGAAATCCACCACCAGGCGGAAAGCGAAACCGGCGGGGCCATACGGCCGGCGTAGAAAAAGGGGGTGCTGCAGGTGGCGGGGACGACAAAAAAGACAACGCCAAAGAAGTCCACGACGCCGGCGGTGCTGACCGGAACGGTGCCGGAATGGGCCAATTCCACCGCCATCGCCCAACTGCTGGGGAAAACCACCCGGCGGATCCAGCAGTTGACCCAGGATGGGATCCTGAAAACCGAGGTCCCGCCCGGCGGCGGAGCCAGGAAGTACCGGACCTGTGACACGATCCAGCGGTATATCGACCATGTGGAGCGAAAGGCCCAGGAGATCGGAGAGGGCGGCCGCCTGGCAGAATTGAACCTGAAAAAACTGGAGGCGGAAGTGGCCCTGAAAGAGAGCCAGGGCAGCCTCCACCGCCTGAAAACCGCCATAGCGGAGGGGAAATACCTGCCGGCGGAACAGGCCACCGAGGAACTGGCGGAGTTTATGACCGCCTTTCAAAAGTTCGCCATGACGATCCCGGCCCGCATGGCCGGGGCCATGTCCGGGTATGCGGACGCCATCACAATCCGCAACGCACAAAAGGCCATCCGCAAGGAACTGGAAACCATGCTGACGGCCTACGTGGACGCCATGCAGGTGGAGGACACGCCGGGGGCCGAGCCGTGAGAAAGTACCGAGTAAAGCCGTACAAGGTGCCAAGGTGGATGGTGCCGGCCATTGAGATACTGCGGCCCAGGGAGCGGGTGAGCGTGTCCGTGTGGGCGGAGCGGAACCGGGTCCTGCCAAGCGGGAACGCCATACCGGGGCCGTGGCGGAACAGCGTCACCCCGTACCTGGTGGAGATCATGGACGCCTTTTCCGACGACACAACGGAAAAGATTATCTTTGTCAAGCCCACCCAGGTGGGCGGCACCTCCGCCATGGAGAACGCACTGGGGAGCCTGATCGACCAGGAGCCGGCGCCCACGATGGTGGTATATCCTTCGGACGCCCTGGCGGAGCGCACGGTGGAGGCGAAACTGGAGCCGATGATCCGCCAGTGTAAGGCCCTGGCGGAGAAGTACCGGGAGCATGAGAGCAAGCGCCTGGAATTGAAATTCCAGGGAATGACCGTTTACCTGACCGGAGCGAACAGCGCGGCGGACCTCTCCTCCACGAACATACGAAACCTATTCCTGGATGAAGTGGACAAATTCCCGGGAGCGACAAAGAAAGAGGCCGACCCCGTATCCCTGGCCATTGAGCGCACAAAGACCTATTTCAACCGAAAAATCTTTCTGGCCTCCACCCCGACCCTGAAAACCGGGCCGATCTGGAAAGCCAAGGAGGAGGCGGACGCGGAAAAGCACTACTTTGTGCCATGCCCACACTGTGGGGAGTTTATCGAACTGAAATTCGCACAAATCAAGTGGCCCAGCAAGGACGACGTGCCAGACCAGGCGGAGCGGGCAGAAATGGCCACCTATGTGTGCCAGGCGTGTGGGTGTATCATCACCGACCGGGACAAGGCGGCCATGCTCCAGGCGGGGCGGTGGCAGGCCGTCCGGCAGACCACGACGACGCCCAAAAGTGTGGCGTACTGGATGAATACCCTGTATTCCCCATTCACCAGGTTTTCCGACATCGCCAGGGAGTTCATGCGGTCCAAGGACGACCCGGAACTGCTCCACAACTTCGTCAACTCCTGGCTGGCAGAGCCGTGGGAGGACACGAAACTAAAAACCAACGCCGAAATGGTCATGGAGCGGCAGACGGAGGTTCCGGCCTGGTCCCTCCCGGCGTGGACAAAACTGCTGACCGGCGGGATCGACGTGCAGGAAAATTGCCTGTACTGGGTGATCCGAGCATGGGGCGACTTTATGACCTCCCAAAACGTGGCCCATGGCCAGGCGCTTTCCATGGCGGAAGTGGAACGGATTATGAATACCGAGTTTTCCCTGCCGGACGGCGGAAAGGTCATGGTGGACCTGGCCCTGATGGACAGCGGCGACCAGACCGACGCGGTGTATGAGTTCTGCACCATGAACATGGACTGGGTGCGGCCCTGTAAGGGCGTCCCGTCCCTCCAGGGCCATTACAAGATCTCCACCGTGGACAAAGCCGGGAGCCGGGCCAACGGTATGCAACTGGTCCTTGTGGACGGCGGCAAGTACAAGGACATGATCGCCGGGCGCATGAGGCGGCCAAACGGGAACGGATCCTGGATGGTGCATAAAGACTGTGATCTGGAGTATGCGGAGCAGGTCACGGCGGAGCATAAGATCACCGAGCGGGCCGCCGGAAAAGAGGTTCAGCGGTGGGTGCTGAAATCCTCCCACGCGGACAACCATTACCTGGACTGCGAGGTGTACGCGGCGGCGGCCGCCGACGTGCTGGAGGTCCGGTCCCTGTTCCTGAAAAACCCGGACCGAGCGGAGGAGCAGGCGCCAAAGCCGGCACCGCCAAAGCCGCAGCCGGCGCCGGAAGAAAACTGGATCCAGCAGAATGAAAACTGGTTCTGATAGGAGGACACCATGGAACTGGACAACACAACAGCGACCCCGGCGGAACTGCTGGAGCAGGTAAACAAGGCGATCACCACCGTGCTGGTGGGCGGGCAATCCTACCGGATCGGCAGCCGACAACTGACGCGGGCGGACCTTGCCATGTTGAAAACCCTTCGGGACGACCTGGAGGCACAACTGGCGGCAGACGAAAGCGGTCCCCTGCTGGGGCGCACCTACGTGGCATTTTTCGAGGGGAGGTAAAACGGTGGGTTTTATTGACAACGTGATCGCGGCCGTATCCCCCAAAAAAGCGTATGAGCGGGAGGCGTGGCGCCAGGGGCTGGAGGCCATACGAGGGTATGACGCGGCGGGGTTCGGCCGGATCAATGCCGGCTGGAGAGCGCACAACGAAAGCGCGGAGATCACAGACCGGCACAGCCGGGACGTGGTACGCGCCCGCGCCCGGGACCTGGAGCGAAACAGCGATATACTCCAGGCCGTGATCCTGGCCTACAAGCGCAACGTGGTGGGGAAAGGCTACACCCTGCGGGCAAAGACCGGGGACGACGCCATGAACCGGCAGATCGAAAGCCTGTGGCGCCGCTGGTGCAAGGCCAGAAACTGCGACGTGACCGGGGAACAGTCCTTCACCGAGATCCTACGCATGGCCGTGGAGCGCAAGAAGGTGGACGGCGGGATCCTGTTCCTGTTCCGGCACACCCCCGGCGGCGTGGTGCCTTTCAAACTGCAGGCCATCGAGGTGGACGAACTGGACGTATCACGGAGTACGCCGCGCCACCGTGGAAACCGCGTCGTGGGCGGAATTGAATACAATTCCTGGCGGCGGCCGGTGGGATACTGGATCCAGCAATATGACATTGAGGGCTGGCGCCTGCTGGAGCCGGTTTATATCGACGCAAAGGACGCCTATTTCATCAAGGCAAAGCACCGCCCCAGCCAGATCCGGGAAATGTCGGATATGTCCCACACCATCACCAGGATCCGGGACGTGAACGAGTTTATAAACGCGGTATCCGTCAAGGAGCGGATCGCGGCCTGCCTGGCGGTGCTGATCAAAAAGACCATTCCAACCGGGACAAGCCTGGGGCGGTCCGGGATCCGAGGACCGGACGGCCGCGTGGACTACTCCGGGAAGAAACTGGGGCCGGGCATGATCATGGAAATGGGCGCCGGCGATGAGGCCCAGGTGGTGGACCCGAAAGGGGCGGCCACCGACGCCACCGCGTTCCTGAAAGTCCAGCAGGGATTGATCGGAGCGGGCCAGGGGTTGAGTTATGAGGCGGTATCCCGCGACATGAGCGGGTCCACCTACTCCTCCGCCCGGCAGAACGCCATAGAGGACGAGGACACCTACGCGGAGGACGTGGAACTGCTGACGGAGTTCATGTCCGAGGTGTACGAGCAATTTATTATTTCCTGTTATCTCTCCGGGGCGATCACCTTCCCCGGGTTTTGGGATAAAAAGGCGGATTATATGGCCCACGACTGGGTGAAGTCCCCCAAAAAGTGGATTGACCCGGCCAAGGAAAGCACCGCCGACAAAACCGCCCTGCAGAGCGGGCAAAAGACCTATCAAGAGATCTGCGCCGAGCGGGGCAAGGACTGGCGCCAGGCCATCGACGAAACCGCCGAGGTACTGGAGTACGGCCGCGAAAAAGGCATTGAGATGGGAGGTGTAATTTTTGGAAATGGAACGGCAGCAGCCCAGCAGAACACCGGAGGGCAACCGCCCCAGGGATAAGGACCACGGCACCAGGAGTATGGGCCAGGTCCTTTCCAGGGAAGATCAACACCAGGAGAGCCGACGCCGAACGATCAGTTTTTCCAGTGAGGAGCCATACCGGCGCTGGTTCGGAATGGAGATCCTGGACCACGGGGAGAACGCGGTGAACCTGGAGCGCCTGAACAGTGTGGGCGTCCTCTTGTTCAACCACGACACCGACAAGGTGGTGGGAAAGGTGATCCGGGCCTGGGTGGAGAACCACCGAGGCATGGCGGAAGTGGAGTTCGACACGGACGACGACGCCGAAAAGATCTTCGGGAAAGTCCAGTCCGGCACCCTGAAAACCACGTCCGTGCGGTACAGCGTGGAAACGTGGGAGGAAGTGGTGGCCGGGAAACAGTCCACGGATGGGCGATTTACAGGCCCTTGCCAGATCGCCAGAAGGTGGACGCCGCTGGAGGTGTCCGTTGTATCCGTGCCGGCAGATCCCACCGTGGGCGTGGGCCGGGCCGACGTAGGCCGGACGTGCGCCCCCCTCTCCGTGTATGAGCGACAGATCCAAGCAAACAAAAATCTGATTTCCAACAGGAGGTAAGAAAACCATGAATGAACTGCAGAAAGCCCTTGCCCGCCAGCAGGAACTTGTGACCCTGGCGCGAAACGAGGGCCGGGACCTGACCGCCGAGGAGCAGGCGGAGTTTAACCGCTGCCAGACCGTGATCGACGCCGCAGGCAACGAGGGCGGCGAGGCCGTCGGCCAGCCCGCCGGCGGTGAGCGCGGCGCGGAGAACGGCGGCCAGGGCGCCCCGGCCGGAACCACCCAGGGCGGTGTGAGCGACAGCCAGCGGGCCGTGGCGGAGGAGCGCCAGCGCACCGCCGACATTATGGCCCTTTGCCGCCAGACCGGCATGGATCCGGCGGAGTACATCCGCAGCGGCGCCAGCATGGACGACGTGCGGGCGGCGGCCGTGGATTTTCTGATCCAGCACAACGGCCCCGTGGGCACCAGAATGTCCGACAATAGCAGAGAGCAGGACAACTTCCGGCAGGCGGCCACGGACGCCCTGCTGATGCGTAGCGGCATTGACGTGGAGCGTCCAACCGAGAGCGCGGAGCAGATGCGCGGCCTGTCCCTGCGGGATCTGGCAATCGAGTGTATGGCCCGGGAGGGCCTGGGCACCACCGCCTCCCTCCTCCGTATGTCCAAGGACGACCTGTGGAGCATGGCCTGCCGCCAGTTCTTCAACCCCACGGCGGCCTTCCCTGCGATCCTGGACAACACGATCCGCAAGGCCATTGTGCAGAGATACCAGGCCGTGCCCACCACCTTCCAGGTGTGGACCACCAAGGGCAGCGTGACCGACTTTAAGCCCACCAAGGACCACGAGTATCTGGCCGGCGGCGCCGGTGAGTTCCTGCGCGTGGGCGAAAACGGAGAACTGAAACACGACACCCCGCAGACCGAACTTCTCCCCCAGCGCCAGGTGGCAACCTACGGCCGCCAGTTCTCCATGACCCGGGAGGCGTTTATCAACGACGACGTGGGCTTTATCACCCAGGTGCCCGGTATGTACGCGGCCTCCGCCAAGCGGACGATCAACAAGCAGGTGTATTCCATCCTGTTCAACAACCCCACGATCTTTGACGGCGTGGCCCTGTTCAATTCCGCCCACAACAACCTGATCACCACCGGCGCGGCCCCGTCCATCGAAACCCTGCAGGCCATTATGATTAAACTGCTGAACCAGAAGGACCCCTTCGGGGACAGCATTATGGTACAGCCCCGGTATGTCATCGTGCCCGTGGGTTACGGGTTCCTTATGTCGCAGATCCTGGAAACCGCGCAGATCGACGTGGACGGGATCGGCAGCCATACGGCCAACGCCCTGTATCAGTACCGGAACCGCCTGCAGGTGATCGAGGAGGGCACCCTGAACGCCCTGGCCGGTTCCAACGCGGTGCCTTGGTTCGTGGCGGGCGATCCTACCTATGCCCGTTCCATCCAGGTGGACTACCTGAACGGCCAGGAAACCCCGACCATTCGCCGCATGGAGGTGGCCGGCCAACTGGGCTATGTGTGGGACATTTGGCTGGACTGGGGTATCACCGCCGTGGACTTCCGTGGTATTGCCAAGAACCCCGGCACCACCATCACGCTGTAAGGCAGTAAGGAGGTAAAACAGATATGAGCGCGAAATACTGGCAGAGAGGCGAAACCATCGACTACACCGCCACCGACGACCTGGCCAACGGCGACGTGGTAAACCTGGCCACCCGGATCGGCGTGGCCGGAAATGACATTCCGGCCGGCGAAACCGGCGCGGTCCATGTCGTGGGCGTGTTCGAGATCCCCAAGGCCACCGGTGCCGTCACGGTGGGCCAGGCCCTTTACTGGGACGCGGCGGCGGAGAACATCACCACAGCGGCGGGCAGCAGCCCGGCGAACACCCCGGCCGGCTGGGCCGTGGCGGCGGCGGGATCCAGCGACGCCACGGTGCTGGTGAAACTGCTGGGCTAAAGGAGGGCCGGACATGAAAGGATTGATTGCAAAGCGGCCGATCCTGTACCGGGGCCGTATGTATAAGGCCGGAGAGAACCTGCCCGGCGACGACGCCAAAATGGTGGCCGCATGGCTGGAGAACGACAGCGCGGAACTGTGCGGAGAGGCCAAAAGCGCCGACCGGGGCGGCCAGGAGGCGGCCCAGGAGCCGGAGAACGCGCCGGAGGTATCCGAGGACCAGGGAGCAGGAAACGAGACCCAGGGCGGCCAGGAGCCGCCCCAGGAGGGCGGAACAGAGGACGGCGGCATGATCGCCGGGCACCTGGACCCCAAGGACCTGGAGGACCTGAAAAAGGCCGACCTGGAGCGCATGGCCACGGACATGGGCCTGGATACTTCCAAGGCCAAGACAAAGGCGGACCTGATCGCCGCGATCACGGCGGCGGAAGTCTACGCCCCCGCAGAGGATGAAAACGGGGGTGCCCTGTAATGGGCGCCCCCTCCTTCAAGGACTGCGTGGCGGCGGATATTCACGGCGTATTCCTGAATACCCAGGAATTTGCAGACACCCACACCATCGACGGCCGGAAAATGGACGCGGTGGTGGACGACGACGCCCTGCTGGAGCGGGACGCGGCCCGGGGAGGCGTCCACACGGATGGGACATACCGGACGCGGCGCCTGCTGTATGTGGATAAGGCTGACTACGGCGGGCGGCCCATGTCGGGAAAGATCCTGAACCTGGACGGCCGGGAGTATCGCGTGGTACAGGCAGACGAGGCGGCCGGCGTCCTGACCATTGAAATCGAGGCGATCCGCACATGATCCATATCGAGGTTGACACCCAGGCCGAAATCGTGAGGATCGGCCAGCGCCTGGAGCGCCTGGCGTTCCAGGCACCGGACATTCTCCGCCTGTCCATCAATGCGGCGGCCCGCAAGGTCCGAAAGCAGATCACCAAGGACGCGGCCGAAACCTACACCATCGACGAAAGCATACTGAAAGACCGGAGCAAAGGCGCTCCAAAGGTACAGACGGCAAAGCCCGGGAATATTGAGGCCGTGATCCGGTCCAAAGGCCCGGTAAACGATCTGATCGACTTCCTTGTGAGGCCGGGGAGCGACGGCGCAAAGGCCAAGGTGCTGAAATCCGGCGGCATGAAACCACTGGAACGCGGCGGCGCAAAAGCCTTTATCGGAAGGTTCCAGAGCGGCCATACCGCCGTTTTGCAACGGCAGATCCGGCAAACCTACACCGTGGGCGGCGCGGCGGACCGTATCAAAAAATACGGATACCCGAGCGGGGGCCAATGGCCGGACATGACCAGGATCAAGAAACTGCTGGGGCCGCCTGTCCCGAGTATGCTGGGAAACGAGGAAATCCAAGAAAAAACCAGGACCATGCTTTACACGGTCCTGGACCAGGAGATCGAAAAACGGATCAATAAGGCAATCCGGCAAAGCGCCTGATCACCCCGCATGAGAGCGGAGAAACGAGCGGGCGGCCCGATACGCCGGGGACCCCTTAACCGGCTGGAGCAATTCGCGGGGCGACAGTTCGCTGGCCCATTCGGCGCCGGCGGAGGCGTCCGAAAAGGCGTAGCAAACCGCGTCCACCGGGTCCGTGGGTGCGTCCACCAATGAGGAACCGGCGTCGAAAAGCCGGACAGAGGAGGCGTACAAGGCCAGAACATCACGCGGGGAGAGTTTTTCAAACACAAGGAAAGACAGATCCCAGGCGGAGGACAGGAGAGAAACCCGGAGGCGCTTTCCGGTAACGAACTGGAGCAGGCCCACCGGGATCCCCGTGGCGTCCTCCCTATCATAGCGGGAAAGCACAGCGCCGGCGTCCTTTTCGTCGAAATCCGGGGAAAATGTCACCTGATATTCAGCGGCAAAGGCTTTCTGCCTTTCACTGACGGGGTGTATATTTTGCGCCGCCATGTCGAGCGGGAGGACCTCCACCGGATCGGCCAAGCCAATTTCGTGGGCGGCGGCCACGGCGTCCTCCTCCCCGCAGGCGGAAACTGTGCGCTTGTTTTTCCGGCCCGTTTCAGGGTTCACGCCGCGCACATCGTAGCGAAAAACCCCGTTTGAGTAACCGGAGGCGGGGCGGGGTATGACGCCATCGGCGCAGGCCACGTCCAGCCAGGAGGCCCAATAGTCCGCCGGAGTGTATCCGAGAAAAGCCGCCAAAGCGTATATGTGCTTGCACGGCAGGCCGCGCTCCTGGAAATCCGGGCAGGTGCAGCGATCCAGCGAAACCGTATAAACGCGGTCCAGCCGGCCCTGAACATTCACAGCCCCGGCCTTTGTGTCGCAATCCAAAACCTTTGTACGTTCTCCACCCTTTGAAAAAACGGAGAGCGGGCGGGCGGCGGCGCGTCCAAAGCGGGCGTATTGCCCCGGGGCGGCGTGTACTGACGGATCCCAGGGACCAAACAAGGGGCCGCCGGAATAGTTGAACCCACCACGGGCGCCGGCGGCGGAAAGAGTGGGCCTATCAGTTTTCGGAAGGAACTTCCGCAGAAAATCAAGCATTTTTTACACCCCTTTATGCCGTGTATTACCACGGTTTTCATACTATTACCACAACATGAATTTACCACAAAAAGCGCCGAAAAGTCAAGGAGGCGAACACCACGACACCGGAATTTTTGCAGGACGCCGTTGTGGCGGACCTGGCGGACCTGTTCGAGGGGCAGACCCTCCCCAGTTCCGCCGGGGACCGGCGGCCGATCCGGGTTTACTCCCAGGACCTCCCGATCATTGAGGGGCTGGACGAAACCGAGGACCGGACCGAGGAGATACCGGAACCGTATATCATCGTGCGGACCAATGAGGGAAACATTCCAGACGCCAACAGCGCCCAGGAGATCGACCTGGTCCTGGTGGTATGCACCTATGACCGGAACCCGAACCGACAGGGATACAGGGACGTGCTGCACATCATCCAGGAGATCTACGGGAGGTACGCCAAAAATCCGCTGGTGCGGATCAAGGCGGACAGCGGCGGCGCGAGAGGCGGCCCGTGGTCCGTCAAGTACCCGATCAAGTGGGTTACACAGCAAGAGGACACCCACCCCTATTATTTCGGGGCCATGTCGCTGAAATTTGAGGCGCCAGCGGTGCGCCAGGAGGTGCCATTCACATGACCAAGAGAACAACCAGAAAGGCGGCGGAGGCCGCCGGCACGGTGGTGTACTGCGGCCCGTCCATCAAGGGCGTGGCCAAACAGTTCACCGCCTACAACAACGGGATCCCGGAGGGGCTGAAAGCGGCGACCGAGAAAAACAAGGTCCTGGCCGCCCTGATCGTCCCCCTGGAGGACCTGCCGGAGGCCATGCGCCAGTTGCGCCAGAAATCCGGCCGTATCCACACCCTGTATAAAGCCGTACAGGGCAGAACCTAAAGGGAGGGATCAACTATGCCTTATAATCACGGCGTTTACAACCAGGAGCAGGAAACCAGCCTGACCACACCGATCCAGGGGACGGCGGGCCTGCAGGTCATCTTCGGCACCGCCCCGATCCACCTGGCGGAGGATCTGGCGGCGGCCGTCAACAAGCCCGTGGTGTGCTATTCCTTCGCGGAGTGCCAGCAGGCCATGGGCTATTCGGACGACTTCGAGAACTTCACCCTTTGCCAGAGCATGGACGCCTGTTTCCGCGTGTTCAACGTGGCGCCCATTATCCTGGTGAATGTGCTGGACCCCGGCAAGAGCGGCCACACCACGCAGAACACGGAGGAGGAGTGCGCCGTGGCGGACGGTGCCGTGGCCTACGCAAAGCAGTTTGTCCTCCTGGACACCATCGTGGTCAAGAACGCGGACGCCACCCTGGTGGCCGGCAGCGACTACGTGGCCACCCACGCGGAGGACGGCACGGTGACGATCACCATCCTGTCCGAGGCCGCCAAGGAGGCGGAAACCCTGAAAGTGGCCAGCACCAGCCTGAAACCGGACGGCGTGACGGCGGCGGACATTGTGGGCGGCGTGGACGCCCTGACCGGGAAGGAAACCGGCCTGGAACTGGTGCGCCAGATCTATCCCCGTTTCGGCATGACGCCCGGGATCCTGCTGGCCCCCGGATGGAGCCACAACCCCACCGTGGCGGCGGCCCTCCAGGCCAAGACCGAGGGGATCAACGGGAACTTCGACTGCGTGACCTACCTGGACATTTCCACGGACCCGGAGGAGGACGGCGCAGAGGTTTACACCGACGTGAAAACCGCCAAGGAGGCCCTGGGCGCCACCTCTCCCCACGCGGCGGCCCTGTGGCCCATGGGCGCGGTGGGCGACAAGGTTTATTACCTGTCCGCCATGTTTGCCGCCCTGACGGCCTACACGGACGCCGGCAACAGCGACGTGCCCTATGAAAGCCCGTCCAACAAGGATTTGAAGATCACCAAAACCGTGCTGAAAGACGGAACGGAGGTTCTGCTGGACCAGCAGCAGGCCAACGACCTGCTGAACGCCAACGGCGTGATCACCGCCATCAACGCCAACGGGTACAAAGCCTGGGGCAACAACACGGCGGCCTATCCCTCCACCTCCGACCCCAAGGATCGGTGGCTGGCGGTGCGCCGTTTCTTCGACTGGGACGGAAACAACTTTATTTTGACGTACTTCCAGAAGGTGGACAAGCCGGGCAACACCCGCCTGATCCAGTCCATCGTGGACAGCCAGAACATCATCGGCAACGGGTACGTGGCCCGGGACTACTGCGCCGGATACCGGACGGAGTTCAGATCCGACGAGAACCCGATCACCAACCTGCTGGACGGCCACCTGACCGTACACACCTACCTGGCGCCCTATATCCCGGCGGAGTACATCGAAAATATCAGAGAATACGACACGGAGGCCCTGGAGGCCGCCCTGACTGGTGGAGGTGAATAAAAATGGCCATTCCTGCCATTCCCAGCAAAATCAATAATTACAACGTCTACAACGTGGCGGAGCGCCTGATCGGTGTGGGTGATGAAGTCCCCCTGCCGGACTTCGAGGCCCTGGCGGACACCATTTCCGGCGCCGGTATCCTGGGAGAACTGGACGACCCCACCGTGGGCCACTTCTCCAACATGGAAATGGAAATCCCCTTCCGGGTGATCGACCAGGAGGCGGCGGACATGATGGACATGACCAAAGCGGTGCAGTTGACCCTCCGGGCGGCCCAACAGACGTTGACCGTGGAAGGAAACACGGAGTTCAGATCCATGCGCGTGGTGGTGCGCGGAAAGAGCGCCACCCTTGACCTGGGCAGCGTAAAGAGCGGCAGCGCCATGGAAAGCAGCGTGACCCTGAACCTGTCCTATATCCTGGTGGAAGTGGGCGGCGAGAGCCTGATCGAACTGGATAAACTGAACCCCACCTTTAAGGTGCGCGGCGTGGACATTCTGCAGAAAGTGAGGGAAATGATCTAATGAACGACATTGAGAAGATCCAGCCCGTGACGGCGGAGGAGAAAAACGAGGAGGAAAGCCTGGTCCTGAAATTTCGCAAGCCCTACACTTTCGAGAACCAGGAGTACACCGAGGTGGACCTGTCCGGCATGGAGGACATGACGGCCGGCGACCTGTGCGCCGTGGCCAAACTGGCCAACCGGGACCTGGGCGTGACCCCGATCCCGGAAATGACCCTGCCCTATGCCATGTATATGGCGGCCAGAGCAAGCCATAAGCCCGTGGAGTTCTTCAAGGGGCTGCCCCCGGTGGAGGCCATGAAGTTGAAAAACATGGTCACGGGTTTTTTGTACGGCGGGGATGGAGAGGAATAAACCCGCCGGATATAAAAAAGGGCTGTATCGGCCTTTCTCTCCAACTGCATAGCGGCGTGGACTACTTCCTGGGCCTGCCGCTGGACGACTTGAACGAAATGGCAAAGGTGGTGCTTGAAATTGGCAAAAAGCAAGGTCATGGAACTGGCCATAAAAATCGCCGGAAAGGTAGATAAATCCCTGGGGACCAGTACCAAGGCGGCCAACAAGCAACTGGCGACCATTCAAAAGGCCGCCAACAAAGCATCCACCGTTATGACGGCCGGGCTGGCGGCGATGGGAACAGGGGCCATCGCCGCCACCAAGTACCTGGCAGACCTGGGCGGAGAGTGGCAGACGGCCACCAATCAAATGGCCTCCGCGACCGGCGCGGCCGGCGAGGAACTGGAGAACCTGCGGGACGTTATGGAAAACGTGTACGCGGATAACTTCGGGGAGGACGTGGCCGACGTGGCCGACGCCGTGGCCCTGGTGGACAGGAACATGGCGAACCTGGACAAAAACGGCCTGACAAACGCGACCGAGGGCGCCCTGGCCCTTCGGGACGCTTTCGAGTACGACGTGGCGGAAAGCACACGGGCGGCGGAGGCAATCCGAAAGAACTTCGGATCCTCCGCAGAGGAGGCGTTCAGCCTGATTGCGGCGGGCGCACAAAACGGCCTGGACTACTCCGGGGAACTGATCGACACCATCAATGAATATTCCAGCCAGTTCTCAAAACTGGGTTTCACGGCGGATGGTATGTTTAACCTCCTCCAGTCTGGAGCGGACAGCACGGCGTGGAACCTGGACAAGGTGGGCGACGCCATCAAGGAATTTTCGATCCGCGCCATTGACGGGAGCGACACAACGGTGGCGGCGTTCAAAGACCTGGGATATAACGCGGAGGAGATCATGGCCACCTTTGCCGCCGGCGGCGAGGGGGCAAACGAGGCATTTTTCGACGTGATCAACACCCTGCTGGACGTGGACGACCAGGTGAAACGGGACGCCCTGGGCGTCGCGCTATTCGGAACAATGTGGGAGGACCTGGGCGTGGAGGCCATGGAGGCCATGGCGGGCGCGTCGCAGGCCGCATACGACACCGAGGGCGCCCTGGAGCAGATCAACCAGGTAAGGTACAACGACCTGGACAGCGCCCTGCAAGGGATCGGGCGTCAAATGGAAGTATCCCTGCTGCCGGCGGCGGACGCCGTGTATCAGTCACTCATGGACAATATGCCGGAGATCACGGAGGCCATGGAAGAGGTTTCCCCGGTGATCGCAGAGATCGCGGAGGACTTCGCGGACTGGGCGGGCGGGGCCATTTCGGACGGCCTGCCGGTCCTGGTGGACGGGATCAAGGATTTTGCAGACTGGGCGGGCAAAGCATACGACAAGGCCCAGCCCTTCCTCTCCTTCCTATGGGAACACAAGGGGACGGTGCTGGCTGTGGCCGCTGCCCTCCGGGTGCTGGGTCCGGCCATCGGAGCCGTGACCACGGCCATGAGTATGTACTCAAAGGCCAAGACATTTATGGCCCTGCTGCAGTCATCCGGGAAGATCACACAGATCACCGGAGCGTTTAAGGCGTTCGGGTCCGCACTCATGGGGCCGCTGGGTATCATCATAGCGGTGGCGGCCGCCATAGCCCTGCTGTATAAAAATTGGGACACGGTAAAGGCGTGGCTGGTGAACTTCGGCAACACCGTGAACCAGATCTGGACCAATTTTTCCAATATGGTGGGAAATGCTATCGCGGCAATAGGCGAAAAATTCCCCCTCCTGGGCGCCTACCTGCAAGGGTGGTGGGAGAGTATCCAGGCGGTTGTCGAAAATATAAAAGCGATTTTTACAAATATTGTAGATTTTATTAGCAACGTATTTTCTGGCAACTGGGAGGCCGCATGGCAAAACATTGTAAATATTTTTGGAAACATCTTCGGGGCAATACTCAATTTTGCGCTGGCGCCAATTAACGGAATTATTTCTGGGTTGAACTGGGTTATAGACCAGGTAAACAAATTATCTTTTGACATACCGGACTGGGTTCCCGTGGTAGGCGGTTCCCACTTCGGGTTCAACATACCACACATACCGCAGTTTTCAGTTCCTGCGCTGGCGGAGGGCGGCATAGCAACTTCCCCCACCCTGGCGGAAATTGGCGAGGGCGGAGAGCCGGAGGCCGTCATGCCGCTGTCCAAACTGGCGGCCATGCTGGATGAATGGATCAGAAAGCCGAAACCGAGCGGCGGAGGCGGAGGGATGGAGGACGGCGACGGGGAAACCATCGTTTTTGCCCCGGTGCTGAACTTCAACGGAAAAGCAGACCGCGAGGACGTGGAGGAGGCCATGCAGATCTCCTTCCAGGAGTTCAAACGCCTGTATAAGCGCATGAAAGCGGAGGAACGCCGGAAGAAATTCAAACCGGAACCTGTGACGGGGTAAGGAGGACGCCATGGAAAAGACCTACACAACGAAACAGGGTGACGCCTGGGACGCTATCGCGTTCAAGGTGTACGGCGACGTGAAATATACCGGGTTTCTCATGCAGGCGAACTTCCCGCACCTGGACACATTCGTGTTTGACGCTGGGGTGGTCCTCCAGACGCCGGAACTGCCGGAGGACGACGACCTGACAAACGCCCCGATCTGGAGGACCACCACATGAAAACACGGAGAGCGGAAACGGACCTGACCTGGAACGGCGCGGCCGTCACCAGCAAAATGGTGGGCTACAAGGCCACCGTGACCTATACCGACGCGGCCAGTGGAGAGGCGGACAGCCTGGAGATCAACATAAACGACCGGGACCGCCAATGGACCACGGCGTGGATGCCGAAAACCGGGGACACCCTGACGGCCGCCATAAAGGTGTACGACTGGGACCGCGAGGGGGACAACCGGACACTGGACTGCGGATTTTTCATACTGGACAACTACAATTTTTCGTGGTGGCCAATGACCGGGACCATTTCGGCCGTGTCCGTGCCGGCGGATAGTGCTTTCCGTGCGACGCAGAGGACAAAGACCTGGGAAAAGGCCACCCTGCAGGCCATAGGAACAGAGATCGCAGCCAGGGCGGGCATTACCCTGGTTTGGGACGTTGAGGGAGAGCCGATCACCGTCGAAAGCGTGGAGCAGTCAGAGCAAACGGACTGTGAATTTTACATGAGCCTGTGCGAGGAATACGGCCTTTCCATGAAAGTGTACGCCCAAAAAATCGTGGTGTATGACCGGGAGCAGTACAAGGAAAAAGAGGTGGCCGGCACCATCCGGGAAAGCGAGATCGAAAGCGGTTCCTGGGAAACGACGCTTGACGGGACCTATACAGGCGGAGAATACACCTACACTGACCCGAACACCGAGGAGGAAATAAAGGTCACGGTGGGGACGGGAACGCGGATCCTGAAACAATCCGGCAAAGCCGACAACAAGGCGGACGCGGAGCGGAAGATCACGGCGGCGGTGGCCAACGCCAACCACGGCGCCACCAAACTGTCCCTAACCATCATGGGACGGCCGGACCTGGTGGCCAGTCAATGCGTCACCGTCGTGGGGATCGGCCGCCTGTCCGGTAAATACTTTATCGACAGTATCACCCACACGGTGGGCGGAGGATACACCATGGATCTGGAACTGTCCCTGGTGGAGGCCATGACAGAGGAAGTGATCAAGGACGCCACGGACCGCCTGGCGGCGGTGGGCGTCATGGCAAGCCCGGAATATTGGGTGCAGCACTACAAGGACGTGGCGAACCTGGACGGCCTGATCCTGAACATGGCAACCAGGATCAAAACAAACCTGGGAGGAAAGAGTATCACGACCGTGGAGGACGCCCTGGACGTGCTGACGCGCACCGGCGTGATCAACTCCCCGGACTACTGGGCCAGCAAGTACACGGCCCTGGCGTGGCTGGACGTGCTGCTGATCAGCGCGGCCAACGCCCTGACAGAGTAAGGAGGAACCAATGGCCGGAGAAATTAGACTGGGGAAAATATCGTCCATCGACTACGCCAAGGGAATGGCCAGGGTGGTGTACCACGAAAAGGACGACGACGTGACGCGTCTGATCCCACTCCTCTCCCATGAGTACAAAATGCCCCCGGTGGGGTCCCAGGTCCTTGTGGTCCACCTGTCAAACGGGACGGAGGCCGGCGTGGTCCTGGGCAGACCGTGGAGCGAAAAGAACAAGCCGCCGGAGGGAGGGGCCGCCCTGTACCGCAAAGACCTGGGGCAAAACCCTGGGGACGCCATGATCCGGTACGACGGCAGCACCCTGACCATCAAATGCACGGGGGCGATCAACATCGAGGCGGGCGGGGCCATCACCATCAACGGCGCCACCATCGACCTGAACTAAAGGAGGCGGGAGCCATGCCAAACGCGGCAAGACTGACGGACGCGGTGGACGGGACAACCGCCGGGGAACATTCGGGGCACGTGCCCCCACACTCCCCCGAACCGTTCACCGGGGAGATCTCCGGGGCCTGTTCCGGGGACGTGCGAGTGAACGGCCTGGCGGCCGCCACGGTGGGAAGTGAAACCACCGAGCGGGACGGGTGCTGTGGATCCAGCAAGGGGACGGTGGCGGCAGGCAGCGGAACGGTAAGGATCAACGGAAAAGCGGCAGCCCGCACCGGCGACGCCCTGGCGCCACACAGCGGGAGCGGGAATATCACCGGCGGCAGCGCCACCGTGCGGATCGGAGGGTAAACAATGGCCATTGGAACACTGGGAAGAAAGATCGTCTTTACGGTGAGTGACGACCAGGTTTTCACTTTTTCGGAAATGACCAGGGAGATCACAAGCCGGTGGACCAACCACGAACCCCAGAGCGTAAAACCAAAGCCGGAGTTTTTGGGCGCCGGCCTGCAGACGGCCAGCCTGACGATCACCCTTTCCGCCACCCTGGGGGTACGGCCCAGGGACGTGCTGGAGGCCATCGAGAACATGGTGGAGAGCGGAACGGCGGAAACCCTTGTGATCGGAAACAGGCCGGTGGGAAAAAACCCGTTCAGGCTGACCGGATCGAGCGAAACCTGGGCCGTGGTATATAACCGGGGCGAACTTGCCCGGGCCTCCATGACCATCAACCTGGAGGAATACACATGAACGAAACCGGCGTTTACGACTTCAAACTGGAATACACCTTCGCCGGCGACTACATGGCAGAACTGGACCGACAACTGGCCCTGCTCCTGTCCACACGGGAGGGCACCATGCCCCTGGATCGGGAGTTTGGCCTGAACATGGACTTTGTGGATATGCCGCCGGAGGTGGCAAAGAGCCTATACACGGCGGAGGTCACGGAGAAGGTGGCCAAGTTTATCCCCACGGTACGGGTCCAGGAAGTCAAATGGAGCAGCGGAGGGCAAGGAAATTTAATTGCAAAGGTGGTGATCACAAGTGCCTGACGAAATGAACGCGATCAAGAGCCTGCCGGACATTTCTTTCATTGACAACAAGACCATTGAACAGGTACGGCAGGAAATGGTGGCGGACTATGAAAGTTTTATTTCAGAGGCCACGGGCCAGACTGTGACCCTGGATAGATCCAGCGTACACCGCATGGAACTGTACGCGGCGGCGGCGCAGATCTACCAGGCCATGCAGTACATTGACAGGCAGGGAAAGCAAAGTATCCTGAAATATTCCTATTCGGATTTTCTGGACAATCTGGCTGCCTTTAAGGGCGTGACCAGAAACCCGGCCACGCCGGCCACCACCACCCTGCGCTTTACTCTTTCGGTGGAGCGGGACACGGCCACCGGGATCCCCCAGGGGACCCGCGTTTCCACGGCAGGTTCCATATACTTTTCCACGGACGTGTACGCGGAGATCCCGGCGGGGTCCACCACCGTGGACGTACCGGCCACCTGCACGGTGGCAGGAACGGACGGAAACGGGTTCGCGGCCGGAGAACTGGCCACCATCGTGGACCCGATCCCATACGTGGCCAGCGTGACCAACACGACGGCAACCGAGGGAGGCGCGGAGATCGAGAGCGACGACGACCTGGCGGAGCGGGTTTTCCTGGCCCCTGGCGCCTATTCTACGGCAGGGCCGGAGGACGGATACCTGTACCACGCAAAAGCGTACAGCGCCGCCATAGGCGACGTGGTGGCCACCAGCGACCAGGCGGCGGGGACCGTGGACATTGTTTTTATCATGGCAGACGGCAGCACACCGGGGGAGGAAATGATCGAGGGCCTGGAGGGATACCTGCAGGGAAAGACGATCCGCCCCATGACGGACCTGGTACGAGTGGCCGCGCCGCAAGAGGTCCAGTACACCATCAACCTGACCTATTACATAAACCGGAGCGACAGCGCCAAAGCCGTGACCATCCAGGCGGCGGTGGCCCAGGCCGTGGCGGACTACCAGACCTGGCAAAGAGCGATAGGGCGGGACATTAACCCCTCCAAACTGGTGGCCATGGTCATGGAGGCGGGCGCAAAGCGCGTGACCGTGACAGCACCGACGTACACAACCGTGGACGCCACAAAGGTGTCAGCGATCCAAGGCAGCGCGGTGGTCACATACGGAGGGCTGGAAGATGATTAAACTTTCCGGGAGCCGGTTCACGCAGATCATGCCGGAAAACCTGGCCGGGCAAGCGGAAACGCAGGCTTTCGCCTATGCAGTAGGGCGGCAGATCGAAAAACTGTGCGCCTACTCCGACGCGGCCAGGACCTACGCGGCCATATCCACAATGCCGGAATGGCTGCTGGACTATATGGCCGTGGAACTTCGCACACCTTCCTACGACGAAAACTATTCCCTGAACACAAAACGGGCGCTGATCCAGGGGTCCCTCCTGTTCTATTCGCAGATGGGGACGCCGGCGGCGGTAAACCGGATCATTGAAACCATTTTCCAGACCGGATACATAGAGGAGTGGTACGAGTACGACGGAGATCCGCACCACTTCCGGGCATACGTAGGCGACGGCGGAGAGGTGGGGCCGGGGGAACTGGAGGAGTTCCGGCGGGTCCTGTCCTCTGTCAAGCGCCTTTCGTCGTGGCTGGATGATATTATCACGATCACCGCCATGGACCCGGATATGGTGACGTTTACGGGGACCATGGGGAAGGGCTACACGTCCACACCCCTGCCGGAGGCGGCGGTGGACTACCACCTGGAGGACATGATCCGAGCGGGCGGAACATTCGGCACCATTACACAAACCGCCATCCCGGCGGCAATCTAAACAGGAGGAAAACCCATGTTTTACGGATTTGTAATCACCGAGGCGGGAAACAGCCTGCTGGCCAGCATGGTGGCGGGCCAAACCCTGACCATCACAAAGGCGGTCATGGGCGAGGGCACCGCAGACAACGCGGAGGCCGCCCGGAAGTTGACGAACCTGATCGCCCCGGGGCCGGAGGCCACCAGCACCGAGCCGACGGTGGACGGGAACAACGTCAACATGATCGTGGAGTATCGGTCCGACCTGAACGGCGGCCTGCAGGAAGGGTTCTGGATCGGTGAATTTGGCATTTTCGGCAAGGTAGGGAACGGCGCGGAAACCATGATCGGGTACGGTTCCCTGGGCGACGCCAAGCAGTACGTGAGCGCCTACGTGTCCGGCACCGCGCCGGACGTGCGCCGGTATCCTATCTCCATCACCGTCACCACGGGGATCCAGGTGGACGTGAACTATCCGGCGGAGGCGTGGATGACCGCCGAGGACGTGGCGGACTACTTCAACGGGACCCTAAAGCCGGATCTGGAGGACGGCCTGCAGGACCTGATCGACGAACACAACGAGGACCCGAACGCACACGGCGGCGCCCTGGAGAACAAGCAGGACAAGATCGAGGCGGAGGGGATCCTGAAAGGGACCAAGACCACCGGAGAGGGCGGCGACACGTACAGCGTGGGAGCGGCCACGCCGGGCACCGACTACCAGGCCCCCACCAACGCCCTGACGGCGGCGCAGGCCATGACCACCCAGGACCTGATCCCCTTCTATGACGTGACCAACAACCAGCACAAGCGGACCACCCTGCAGGCGCTGAAAGAGGCCATCGGGGTGCAAAGCCCGGCCATCAATGTGACCACCTGCGCGGGGGCCTCCGTGACCTGTTCGGACGGCGTGACCACCCTGGAGGGCACAGGGTCCACGGAGTTTGAACTGCCCAACGTGGGAAACTGGACCGTGACCGCCCAACTGAACGGGGAAAGCGTGTCCGAGGTGGTGAACGTGAGCGGCGCCCTGCTGTATGAGGTGGACCTGATGATCACGAGCGGGATCGCCGTGACCACCCAACCCACCAAGACCACCTATTTCATCGGGGAGGCGTTCGACCCGACGGGCATGGTGGTGACGGCCACCTTTGCCGACGACACCACCGCAGACGTGACCGAGGACTGCACCTTCTCCCCGGAAACCATGGCGGCGGGCACCCAATCCGTAACCATTACATACGTCCGGGCGGGCGTCACCAAGACCGCCACGGTGGCGGTGGCGGTGCGGACCCTGGACCATATCGCTGTGACCACGCCGCCCAGTAAGACGGCCTACAAGTACGGGGAAACCTTCCAGCCGGCAGGCATGGTGGTGACGGCCTACTACACCGACGAAACCAGCCGGGCGGTGACAGGGTACACCTACTCCCCCACCGGCGCCCTGGCCATGAACAACACCACGATCACCATTTCCTACACGGAGGGCAGCGTGACCAAACAGACCACCCAGGCCATCACCGTGGCCAAGGTGCTGGAGAGTATCGAGATCACCACGCCCCCCAACAAAACCGCCTATTTCTCCGGGGAAACCTTCAACCCGGCGGGCATGGTGGTGACGGCCCACTACAACGACGGGAGCAGCGCGGCGGTGACGGGGTACACCTACTCCCCCACCGGCGCCCTGGCCACGGGCAACACCACGATCACCGTTTCCTATGCGGAGGGCGGCGTGACCAAGACGGACACCCAGGCCATCACCGTGACCGCGATCTCCAACACCCTGAACAGCAATTCCTGGGCTACCATCAAGGCCGTTTCGGACGCCGGGCAGGGCGCCAACTACTGGGACGTAGGCGACACCAAGCAGATCACGATCAACGGAAAGGTGGGGAATACGAACATTTCCAACCTGGCGATCAACGTGTTTATTATCGGGTTCAACCACAACGCCAGCCGGGAGGGTTCCAACCGGATCCACTTCAAGATCGGCAAAATCAGCAATACCCAGGTGGGCCTCTGTGATAGTGAATACGGAAATTATACTTCCACCTCCGGCGCGTTCACGATGAACACCAGCAACACCAACAGCGGCGGGTGGGCCAACAGCCACATGAGAAAGACGGTGCTGGGGTCCGACGCAAGCCCCACAAGCCCCCGGGCCAACACCCTGCTGGCGGCCCTGCCGGCGGACCTCCGGGCCGTTATGAAACCGATCACCAAGTATTCGGACAACACCGGCGGCGGCAACAATACGGCCAGTTACGTGACCAGCACCACGGACTACCTGCCCCTGCTTTCGGAGTTCGAGTACCACGGCGCCCGGACCTATGCCAACAGCGCGGAGCAGAACTTCCAGCAGCAGTACGCCTATTATCAGGCGGGCAACAGCAAGGTGCATTACAAGCACAACGCCACCGGCACGGCGGCCTATGCGTGGTGCCGGTCCGTCTATGCGACGAGCACCGACGATTTCTGCCGTGTCCACACCACCGGCGCCGCCAACGCCAACACCGCGTACCGTTCCTGGGCCGTGGCCCCCGGCTTTGCGGCCTAATCCGGCGGAGCAATCGGGGAAAATCCCGCCCACGGAAGTGGGCGGGATCCCGCCGAACACACACCGAGAGGAGGGGCGGCCATGTCTGTCCTGAAAAGCAAGCGATCCACCAGCAAGGCGGAGTATGTGAACCTGGCCAATGAGATTTACACGGAAACCGTGGCATTTTTGACCCGGCTTTCCGCCAGGTACGCCCGCCTGCTGGCGGAGCCGGTGGCGGCGCTGGCCGGGGAGGTGATCGACCAGACGGAAAAGGCGAACAGCATTTTTCCAAAGGGAGAGCCGAACCTGGGCCTGCGGAAAGGCCACCTGCTGGAGGCCAGGGCCGCGCTTATGGCCCTGGACGTGCGCCTGGGACACTGTTACACCATCCTGGCGCTGAACCCGCAGGGGTGCTTTACCAAGCCGGACGGGAAAAGTGTACCGCCGGCGGAGGCCACCAAGAAACTGGATGATATGTCGCAGAGCCTGGGAGAGAAGATCGACCGGGAAAACGAACTGATCCGGGCCGTTCTGGAGAGCGACCGGAAAAGAAAATAAATCACTGGCCATTTGGGTGTATCTCTGAAAACGTGCCGAGTGGCAGGGCGGCGGGTGCTTTGACGGCGGCCAATGCGTGGTGCCGGTCCGTCAATGCGACGAACACAAACAATTTCTGCCTTGTCAACACCAACGGCGACGCCAACAACAACAACGCGAACAATTCCTGGGCCGTGGCCCCCGGATTTCACAACCCCGCGAGGGGGACGGGTCAAATGCAGTAGGAAACGAACCGGACCCTTTGTGAAAGGAGAGATACTTCCCGGGCGATAAGCCCGAAACCGCCCTTTGTGGCCCCTTCACGGACGCTGCTTGCATGGCGGGGTATTGTGCTACCCCCGTTTCATGTGAAGGGTCTACGCGGTTTAGCCGCACACCTACACCACAACCGCACGGAGGCGCGAAAAAAATATATGACCAGTGAGGAGCGCCGCGAGGCGCGATACCATAGACGAAAAGCCGCCCGCGAGGAGCGGCGACGGATCCGAAACGACGCCCTGGGCGGGATCGACCAGGCGTTCAGTTTTCGGAAAATGTTCAAATGGGGAAAGAAGTGCTGCAACAATGTGAGGTGGAAACAGTCCACGCAGAACTTTGAAAGGCACCTGTTTTCCGGGACAGCCCGCCGGCGGCGGGAAGTCATTTCCGGGACGTGGCGGCCGAAACCGGGCGCCCACTTCCTCCTCCGGGAGCGCGGGAAGATCCGGCCGATAGACGCCCCGCATATCAACGACAGGCAGATCCATAAAACCCTGACCAAGGAAGTGCTGGAGCCGCTATACACCCCGGGGATGATATACCGAAACGGAGCCAGCCAACGAGGAAAGGGGCTGCACTTCCACCATGAGGAACTGAAAAAGATCCTTCGGAACCATTACCGGAAACATGGCCGGGAGGGGTACGTGGTCCTTATGGATCTAAAGCAGTTCTTTCCATCCGCGCCCCATGCGGAGATCTACGAACGCCACCGGCGCCTGATCCTGGACAATGAGATCCGGGCGGTGGCGGACATGGTGGTGGCCTCCGTTCCTGGTGGCGCAGGTATGCCGCTGGGTGTGGAGCCGTCACAGATGGAAATGGTGTCCCTGCCGTCCGCTGTGGACAACTGGACGGCCTGCCAACTGCGGGCAGAGGCGCCGGCCCACTATATGGACGACTACCACATGATCGCGGAAACGAAAGAACAGGCGGAGGCGTTCCGGGACGCGGTAACGGAGAAAATGGAGGCCATGGGGCTGACGGTGAGCCGCAGAAAGACCAAGATCGTGCCGCTGTCAAAGCCATTTCGGTTCTGCAAGGTAAAATTCCACCTGACGGCCACCGGGAAGGTGATCACACACGGGAACCGGGACGGGATGAAACGGGCGCGGCGGAAACTGCGGGCGTTCAGGAAAAAGGTGGACGCCGGGGAAATGACCGTCACCCGGGTGCGGGAATGGTTGACAAGCCAGATCGCATATTTCGAGAACTACAACGACCACGGCCGGGTCCTGAAACTGAACCGGCTATTTCATGCAATTTATGGAGGTGCAGACCATGTTTAAGATCATCAAGGACGGGACAAGCCTGGGCATGACCGAGGCGCCCACATACGTGCGGCAGGCCGAAAACGGGTGCTTTGTGCTGTGCCAGGAGAGCGAGGCGACGGGGATCGCATACGGCGGGACCGTGTACCACATCCTGGGCCGGGAGGCCGTAGAGGGCGCGGAAAGCGTGGTTATGGAGGAAGTGGACGCGGGCCAGGAGATCGAGAAAACGGCCGCCACAAACGGGATCGTGTTCACGACCATGGCAGAGGCGGGAAACATTGACGACGTGACGGCGGCAGAACACGCAGACCTGTTTTCCCCGTGGGCGTATCCCGTGAACTACACGACGGGTCAGATCAGGAGATACACGGACGGGAAACTGTATAAATGCCTGCAGGATCACACGTCGCAAGCAGACTGGACACCGGACGCGGCGGTGAGCCTGTGGGTGAGCATTTCCGACCCTGCAGAGGAGTGGCCGGAATGGTCCCAGCCGCTGGGCGCCCATGACGCATACGAACAAGGGGCAAAGGTCAGCCACAACGGGAAACACTGGATCAGCGACGTGGCGGCAAATGTCTGGGAACCCGGCGTGTACGGGTGGACGGAGGCTGCAGACGACGCGGCGGAGGTGTAACAAATGGGAAAAGTCCGCTACATCGTTAAAAAGCGCATGAGAGAGGCGGGGATCTCCGGCCACGTAAATCTGCCCTATGGAACGGAGGTGGAGGCAGTGGACGGGCTGATTATCCACCAGGGCGCCGCCGTGTGCGCCGTGACAAGCCGAAACGCACACCTGTATTTTGCCAGGGACGACGACGGCCGGGGGCGGGAGCGGGGCGCCCTGACGCTTGCCATAACCTCCAGGCTGGAGAAACGGGACCAAGGCTATCAAGACCGCTGGGATCTGGTATGGGAGGACGCCACCTGCCAGAAGTACAGACGGGCCGACCATGAGGATCATTTCTTGTGGAACCATGAATTTTTCGAGGCGCCGGTGGAGGACCTGCGGCATATCGCGGGCCTGATCGGGGCAAGGGGGTGACGCCAATGGACCAAACAAAGGTGATCGCGGACCTGTGCGCCGTCATTGACCGCATGAACGTGATCATTCAGGCGCAGGCCATGGAACTGGCACAGCATGGAGCGGTGGCCCATGCGGAGGAGATCGCGGCCGTCCGGCAACAATACGTCCGGGCCATCGGTGAGGGGGTGGGACCTTGAACCAGGAAGAAATGGCCGTGAAACTGATAGAGGTGGAACAGCGGAGTAAATCGAACACCCACCGGATCAATGAACTGGCGGAGGAGATCGACGCCGTGAACCGACTGGCCACCGCCGTGGAGGTCATGGCAACGGAGCAGAAACACCAGACGGAGGCCATGTCGAACATCAAGCAGAGCGTGACGGACCTGGACAAGAAGGTGGACGCGATAGAGAGAAAACCGGGAAAACGGTGGGACGGTATCGCGGACAAGTTCATAGGCGGGCTTGTGGGCGCCCTGGCGGCGGCCGTGTTCGCTGGGTTCGTCTACCTGCTGACGGTGGCTGCATGATGAAAACTGCAATTATAGCGGTGGCCGCTATGGCCGGGGGCGCGGTGGTAGGATTTTTCCTTTGCTATGTCGCCCACCTCCTGAACGGAGGAAAACGAACCGGAACGCGGAGAGCGCCGGCGGTAGAAAAAAAAGAAAATGGGGACCATGGACAAGGTGCTGGTTCTGGAGGCCATACTGCTGATCTCATACACCGTGGCGGATCTGGTAGTGTTTTGGCATACGGGGGCGGAGCCGTACACCCTGACAGGGTGCGTGTTCGCCGTGTGCGGCCTGGAAAACGGCGTCATGGGATGGATCAAGACCAACAAGGACAAGGCGGCGGAGGCCGCCAGAGCGAACGGGAGCGGCCGCAGGACCGACCCGGTAGAACCGCCCACGGAGCGGGAAGAACCGCCGGACGTGGGAATTTAACAAGGAGTGTTTACAAATGACAGAACAGCAACTGCGACAGAAAATCGTGGACACCGCCGTGGCATGGCTGGGGTGCAAGGAGAGCGACGGGAGCCACAAAAAGATCATTGACGTTTACAATTCCCACAAGCCCCTGGCCCGGGGATATGCGGTGAAGTACACGGACGCCTGGTGCAGCACCTATGCCAGCGCCGTGGCCATCAAAGCGGGAATGACCGACATTATCCCCACCGAGTGCGGGTGTGAAAAGCACATTGAACTGTTCAAAAAACTGGGGGCGTGGAAGGAAAACGACGCCTACACGCCGAAACCTGCCGACTATATTTTTTATAACTGGGACGACGGCGCGAACTACGCAACCACCGACCTGACGGCCTCCGCTGACCATGTGGGTATCGTCACGGCGGTATCCGGCAGCACCTTTACCGTGATCGAGGGGAACAAGAGCAACGCCGTGGGATACCGGACTATGAAGATCAACGGGAAGTATATTCGCGGTTTCGGCACCCCGGACTACGCAGGCAAAGCAACCGAAACCGTCGGCACCACAAATGGATCCGCCGGCGGAGCGACCATATACACGGTGAAGTCCGGCGACACACTTTCCAAAATTGCCAATACATACGGGACCACCGTGGACGCGCTGGTGGAGATCAACGCCATCAAAAATAAAAACCTGATCCGGGTGGGACAGGTTCTCATGCTCCAGGACACACCGCAGGCAGCGGCCGACAAACTGGAGGCCCTGGGCGTGATCAACTCCCCGGACTACTGGGCAAACGCGGCGGAGGCGGGAAAGGTGAAATATCTGGACCTGCTGCTGAAAGCGGCCGCGCAGGCCATCACAAAAGCGGGACCGCGCACCAACACACCGGAGGAGGGCGTGGACGCCCTGGCGGCCGCCGGCGTGATCAACTCCCCGGACTACTGGCGGAGCATTTACGGCACATTCCCCTCCCTGGATCTGCTGCTGCAGGCACTGGGCGGGGCTGTGAAATAATCGGAGGAGGACACACAAATGGAAAACATTCTGCAGTACATCCCCCAGGTGATTTCCGCCATCCTGCTGGCGGCGCTGATCCTGACCGTGATCACCAACATCATCACCCAGGTGGTCAAGAAAGTAACCTGGGACAAGATCCCCACCAATATCCTGGCCGTGGTGGTATCCATGGCCGTGACCCTGGTGGCGTTCTTTGCGGTGTGCCAGATCATGGGCTGGGCCGTCGCCTGGTACATGGTGGCCGGCGCGGTGGCCCTGGGCCTGTTCGTCGCCTATGCCGCAATGTTCGGTTTCGACAAGTTGCGGGAGGCCCTGGAACAGATCACCAACTGGAACAAAAACAAAACAGAGTAAAGAGAAACCCCCGGTGCCGTTCAGGCGCCGGGGGTTCGTTATCGGGCAAAGAACACGCCCAAGGGGCTGCCGGAGGGGGACCGCCAACCGGCGGGGTGAATGTCCTCCAGGGCCTCCATGGAGGTGCGGCCGTCCTCCCACCGGGTCACCGCCATGGTGGCGGCGGGGGTCCATCGGGTGGCCTCCCTTTCGGCAAAGCCGACGATCACGCCGGCCTCCAGGGGATACATGGAACCCCAGTTTCCGGCGACGGGCTGGCCAACCATCACAAGGCCGGGGTGGTCCGCAGGCTGCACGGCCTGGGGAATGAACGCGGAAACGGGGTCCTGGATCTCCTCCCCTTCCTTCGCCTCCAGGTATTCGCTGGAGGCGCGGAAAACGGGGGCCATGCTGTACCGTTCGGGGATGATATACTCCCCGTCGTGGTCCGTGTAAATCTTCGCCCGGCGCTCCTGGCCGTCGCGGCGGAAAGTAACGGTTTTAGCCGTGCGCTTGACGATCTCCACCACGAAAACACAGTTGTGATCGCAGGCGCTGGTGGTGAAATACTTCTTGCCAATCTCAAAAGTAGCCATTTTGTAAATCCTCCTGATCGTGTGTGGTTGTCCGGGCTGTGCGCCCCTGCCTTACGAGTATTATTATATACTCACGTGAGTATTTAAGCAAGACGGAATACTGCACAAATATACTCACGTGAGATTGTGAAAGTTATATACTTGCGTGAGATAAAAAACGGTGGTAGAATTTCACCAAGGAGGCGATCAAATGGACCAGAAAAAAGGAACGGCCGCGACAAGAGCCAAGAACAAATACAACGCCGAAAATTATGATCGGCTTTACCCCTATGTTAAGAGGGGGAAAAAAGAACGATACCAAAGAGCGGCAGAGGCCGCAGGGTATAGCCTAAACGAGTTCGTGGAAATGGCCATGGACCGCCTGGCGGACGAAATCCTGGGGAAAGAGTAACGGCACCACACGCGCCGGTGTAGGGGCCGCCCGAGGGCGCCCCGCTGGAATAATCAATTTTTCTCTGTTCAGACTATTACCACGGGTTTTCAAGTGAACCCGTGCTAAAGTTAAGAAAAAGTCCGATTATTCCCACACGGAGGCGCGGCGGTGAAGAAATTTCTATACCACGGGAAAAAGAATATTTGCGGGGACCGCATACGCATGGCCAGGCTGGAAAAAAGGCTGTCACAAACAGACCTGGCCCGCCTGCTCCAACTGGAGGGCGTCCCGATGGAACGGGACGTGATCAGCAGGATGGAAATGGGGGATCGCCTGGTCACGGATTATGAGGTGGTCACAATAGCGGAGGTCCTGGGCGTTTCCGTGCTATGGATATTAGGGAAAGAATGAGAGCGGCCGGCGTGAAAATCACGCCGGCCGTTTTTCCGCGCAAAGGGGGAAAATATGAACTACAAAGGGTATCACCATCTAAAGTGGGAGGACCGCCTGAAAATCGAGGGGGCGCTGAAAACAGGGGGAAAGCCGGCGGAGATTGCGGAAATGTTGGGGGTTTGCGTCAAAACCATATATAACGAGATCAAGCGGGGCCTGTGCCTCCAACAAAAAGAGGGGTACATATTCCAGGAGGAATACTGCGCGGAAGTGGCAGAGCGGAAATACCAGGATAATTTGAGAGCAAAGGGGCCGGAGATCAAACTGGGCCGGGATCATGCTTTCGCCAACTTCGTGGAGCGGAAAATCATAGAAGAACACTATTCCCCCGGGGCGGTGCTGGCCTATATCGAGGCGGCCGGCCTGGAGTTTGAAACCCACATCTGCGAAACAACCCTTTATTCCTACATCTACCGGGGGGACGTGTTCCTGGAACTGACGGAGGAACACCTGCTTTATAAAGGGGAGCGGCGGCGGGACTACGAGCAGCGGGAGCGGGCCAAAGAGGCGCCCGGGGATACCATCGAGGACCGGCCGCCAGAGGTCCGGGCGCGGAACACGTTTGGCCACTGGGAAATGGACAGCATTATGGGGCCGGTGGGATCCAAGGCGGCCCTGCTTGTGCTGACCGAGCGGCTGACACGGTGGGGGCTGGTGATCCGGGTCCCAGATCATACGGCGGAAAGTGTGGTCCGGGCGCTGAACAGACTGGAGCGGAGAATGGGAAAGCGGTTCCGGGAAGTGTTCCGCACCATCACTGTGGACAATGGCAGCGAGTTTATGGACTGCGCCGGCCTCCAGAAATCGTACAGGCTGAAAGGACCACGGACGAAAATTTACTACTGCCACCCGTATTCCCCACAAGAGCGCGGGAGCAACGAGAACATGAACCGGATCCTGCGGCGGTGGTTCCCAAAGGGAACAAACTTCGACCAGGTGACGGAGGAGGAGGTGGAACGGGCGGCGGAGTGGATGAACAACTATCCACGCAAGATCCTGGGGTGGAGGTCCGCCGGGGCCGTTTTCGAGGAGTACGTGGCCGCCTGAAAATCTGAACAACGGGAGCGGGACAACCGGGGCCGGGTTTCGGCCGCCGGTGGTTTTCCGCGCCCTGGGATCGACGAAACAGGGAGAAAAAAGCCGCTCCAACGTAGTGGAGCGGCCCAAGTATATCACACGTCAAATATTTTTCTTGATATTTTGTAATTTATCCTTGACTTTTTCATTGGCAGCCATTAAGATTAGGTTACACAAGGTCAAACGACCGAGTGTAACCTAATTTTTTTGGCCGTTTGGAGGTGAGGACATGGCCGACTATGCTTTTAGAACCATCGGGGACCGGATGGAAATTCAGAGAATGTGGGAAAGCGGGCTGTCCCCGAAAGAGATCGCCGGAGAAACCGGGAAATCCCTGGACGTGGTTTATACCGAACTTTCCCGGGGGCGGGACGGATCCAGACTGCCGGACCAGCGCCTGCGGTATAGTGCGGAACTGGCCCAGCGGAAGGTGCAGCAGTCCCTGGAGCGGCGGGGCAGAAAAGCCCGTAAGCCCACCGCCAGCGAACAGGCGGCGAAACAGTAAGCCGCCGGAAAGGATACGCCATGAAACGAAAGGAAATTAAGTGGCGGCGGGAAGGGCGCGGCACCATGGCCGGGCGACAGGACGGGATCATTTTTAGGATCTTCCGGCCGTGGGACGCACCGGAGCGGGGCCACACCGTAAGTTGCTACGACACAAAGGAAACCGGGAGAACGATCAGCACGGCGGGATACAGAGAATTTACCTGGGAGGAGGCCGTGGAGTTCTGCCAGAAGATCGCGGCCGGAGAAATCGACCTGGAGGACCTGCAGGCACAGTTCGACGCGGAGGACATGGCCAAGGAGCGGGAGGCCGTGAGAAAGACCACGGAAAAGGCCAAGAGGCTGGCCGCCATGCTGGAAAGGTACGGGATGAAGTACACCGACCTGCTGGAACTGGAGGTTATGCGCCAAGCCCTGGGGGAAATGGGACACCAGATCCTTATGGGCTACCACCGGGGGGAGGGCTGGCCGGATGGGACCTGATGAAAACGAGATCCGGCCGGGGTTATACCTGGAAGGAAAGGAAATCGACGACATAAGAAGCCGCGTCGCGGAAATGATCGTGCAGGACGCAGAGGCCATTAAAACCGTGTGGCAGGAACTTTACGAGAATATATGCGCGGCGTCTGGCGTGTTCGCCAAGTGGATCACGGCCGTGGCGGCACAGATTGAGGCAAAGCACGAACTGGAAACCGCCCTGCGCTGGGCGTCATGCTACTACCGGCCGGCGTTCAACAGATACCGGCACACCAAGAAAAAGAGGACCCGCAAGAAGTACGAAAAGAAGATCCTGGCCTGGTATCGGGAGGAGGTCCTGTAAATGTTGAGACTGACTGCCAACAAAACCAAGTTATACACACTTGTTCAGAAATATGTGGACAACCTCCCACCGATGCGGAGCGGGACGCAGTTCATCAAGTACCCACGCACACCGGACTATGCCCTGGACTGGATCACCCCGAAATGGGACAAGGCCCACGCCTTTTTCTCCACCTGCATGGGGCGCCCTCTCCTCTCCATCGAAATCAAGGACGGGGAAACCGGAAAAACGGTGAGCCGGGAGGTCTACAACCTGGACCTGCAGGATCTCCGGGATCGCGGAATGGTGGAGCGGTTCGTGACGGCGGCGGAGCGCCGGAGGCTGGAAAGGGGTGGCGACAATGGCGGACTTTCTCCCGCTACCTGATCGGAAATACACGGTGATCTATGCGGATCCACCGTGGGAGTACAGGCAACACGGGACCACGGCCAAGAGCCGGGGAAACGCGGCCAAGCATTACCCCACAATGACCACCGAGGATATATGCAAATTGCCAGTAAAGAAAATCTGCGGGGGGGGGCAGCCTGTTTCATGTGGGCAACTTTCCCAAACATCACCGAGGCCGTCAAGGTCCTGGAGGCGTGGGGGTTCACCTACAAAACGGCCGCTTTCGTGTGGATCAAGAAGAACCGACGGAGCGGCGGGAACTTTTGGGGAATGGGAGCATACACCCGCGCAAACGCGGAGGTGTGCCTGCTGGGCGTTTCTCCTGGGTTCCGGGCAAAAGACCAGATCCGCAGCCATCGGGTCCACCAGGTGATCGAGGCCCCTTTTGAGGGGCACAGCAAAAAGCCGGATGAAACGCGCCGGCGGATCGTGGAACTGCTGGGGGACGTTCCCCGGCTGGAAATGTTCGCCCGGGACCGCGCCCCAGGGTGGGACGCCTGGGGAAACGAGGCGCCGGAGGAATAGGAGGACAACGTGGCACAAAAGAAACGGCCCACCCGCCTGCGGGTGGGTATGGAGGTAGTCAGAACGCCGCAGACGATTTACGGGACGGACGACGGCGGGAAGAACATACACCGCCCCATGCGGGGGATCGTCGAGTACATCCACCCGCGTGGGAATTTCCACACCGTGGCCTTTGAGGTGCGCGGGAAGATCATCAAAGAAAGTTTTCAGGGGGTAGCAGTATGAACGAAAGAGCGAAAGCGGAATTTATGAAGATCTGGACCGAGCGGGTACAGCGGGACTATGCGGACGCCATGCTGGAGTGGCTGGAGCGGGAAACGGACTTTTTCGAGGCGCCGGCCTCCACCAAGCACCACGGGGCGCACCCTGGCGGGCTGGACGACCTGAAACACCGGATCGGAGCCATGGAGGCCCGCCACCGCCGGGAGTTGGCCAGGCGCCGGATCATTACCATGGCCTGCATGGCCATCCTGCTGCTTGCCATCGTGTGGGCCGTTGCAACGGCCTGCACAGCGCAAGAGAACGAAACCGAAAATGAGATCCTGACCGGGGAACCCGTTATGTCCGTAACTCCGATAATTGGAGAGGACCCAATGGAGGCGGAAAAGATCGAGGAGGCCCTGCTGGCCCAGGGATACCTTTCAGACGCCGTTCCCCTTTCCTACGACCTGCAGGACGTTATGAGAACGGCCTGCGAGGAATACGGGTGCCCCTATTCCCTGGCGCTGGCCGTGGCGGAGGTAGAAAGCCACTTTAACATGGACGCCGTGGGTTCTGCCGGAGAGGTTGGGATCATGCAGTTAAACCCGGGGCCGGAGAATACATACTGGGTCAATCTGGAGGCGGAAACGAACCAGGACCCGACGACGCCGGCCGGGAACATCGTCTGCGGCGTGTACCTCCTGGGCGCCCACCTGGCCAATTATGGAGATACGGAAAAGGCCGTCATGGCCTACAACATGGGGAACGCCGGAGCGGAACGGGCATGGGAAAATGGTGTGACCTCCACCGGTCACAGCGAGAAGGTCATGGAGGCCATGGCCCGCTGGGAGGCGGTGGTGGGTTGAGGCCGTTTAACTTCACCGACGGGCCGCGACCGGCGGGGCGTAGCCCGGAGGAGCGGGCGCGGTTCTATCGGTGGAACGCCCCGGGGAAATCAAGGGTAATACACCCGGACCATGGATCCGTCGTGGTTCCGCACGTATCAAACCTGGCGGCGACCATGAACGCGGCGGAGGTGTGGGGGTGCGACTGGGCGGAGATCACGGACGCAGAGGTGTGGGCCGTGGATCCTTCGGAGCCGGCGGCAGAAATGCCACCACAATATAGATAAGGAGGGCAGCATGGCGATTATTCAGGAAAAAGGGATGGTGCGGGCCATCAAAGGCGCGTACAGGCATGGAGGATACAACGTCCTGAACCTGGACGGGGACGTGGTGATTTACACAGAGGAGTGGTGCGTCCGGTGCCCGTGGAACAAACTTCCGCGCAAGGCGCTGGCCACCATCGTGGAACACCTGGGCATGATCCCGGAGAACGGCGAGGCCGTGAACATCGAGAAAGACGGGCAACCCCAGGCCATCATGGCCGGGGTGGCCACCGAGGAGGCGGCCGGGTGGACATTTTCGCCGGCGACCGTGGGGGCGTCCTATGTGCCCGTCACCTTCCGGGGATACCAGTTATTCCAGGAGGTGAACAGCAGGCAGGCGTATGGAGTGGATCCCACGGCCCTGGCAATCGTGGAGCGGACCACGGCGGAAATGGGAACGGCTGGAGTTTCGGAGGGCCGGACGCTGGGGTGGAGCCACGACGGGGAAACCGTCATGCTGGCCGCGATCAGGAAAACCACCTGGGCGTGGGACTGGGAAAAAACCGTGTGGGAGGCCCTGGAGAGCGTGGACCTGCACAAGAGGGAGGGCTGATACCATGACGGAGTTTGAAAGGATCACGGTATCACCTTCCGTCCTGGGCGCGTTCCTCTCCTCCCTCCCCTGCCTGGGCGGACCGTGGGACGACGCTTTCCACCGGGAGTTCTGCAGCAAGTGTACGGCGGAGAATTGCGACGCCTGCCAGCATGAGGCGGAGAGAAACAACCCGGCCTGGTGGCTGGAGTTGATCCACACGGGCACGGGGCCGGTGAGAACCGAAAGCCGGAACCCGTACCGGAAACAGGCGGCGGACCTCCGCATGGAGGCCATGCACCAGCGGGACCGTTTCGGCCGCGATATGCTGGCCAAGGAACTGGAGAGCGCGGCGGCCTCCATTGAGGACCTGGAGGAAAAACTGGAGGCGCAGACCGATGGAGAACCGGGCATTTAACATGGACTGCATGGAGGCCATGCGGGAAATGCCGGATCTGTTCTTTGACCTGGCCGTGGTTGATCCGCCGTATGGTATCGGAGAAAACGGGAGCAAGGCGGCAAGCCGCAGGAAATTGGCCAGCACGGTGGAGTATGAGCCGTTCGAGGGACAGGACAAAGAGCCGCCGCCGGCGGAATACTTCAAAGAACTGGTAAGGGTATCAAAAAACCAGATCATTTTCGGGGCAAACCATTTCATAAGCAGGATACCGCCGCCGGCGGACACCCCGTGCTGGATAGTGTGGGACAAGCAGAACGGCGGAAGTGACTTCGCGGACTTTGAAATGGCGTGGACAAGTTTCTGCCGGGCGGCGCGGATCTTCCGGTTTCGCTGGGCCGGTATGCTCCAGGGGAACATGAAGAACAAAGAAACAAGGATACACCCCACACAAAAGCCGGTGGCCCTGTATGCGTGGATTTTTGAGAAATTCGCAAAGCCTGGGGACTGGATACTGGACACGCACCTGGGGAGCGGGTCAAGCCGGATCGCCGCATGGGACGCGGGAATGAACTTCATGGGATACGAAAAACACAAGGGATATTTCGAGGCCCAGGAAAAGAGGTTCCAGCAGCACACCGCGCAACTGTCCCTGTTCGGCGGGGGGGGGGTATCTGATCACAGTATTGATACCCTATAAAATCGCCGCCTGGGTGGCGGAAAGGAGGAACCCATGGACGTGACAGTGAACATGACGGCGGAGGAGTTCCAGGAGTTCATGGAATGGAGAAGGGACAGGAGCAACTACACCGCGATAATGGAAGAATGGAACAGA
>ENA-OZEF01000109-OZEF01000109.1-human-gut-metagenome-genome-assembly--contig:-NODE-109-length-36729-cov-5.105061_pt1 | contig 36729 bp, 23 predicted proteins | sample MGYA00245065_ERZ653603 | MGnify/ENA primary metagenome ERZ653603 (study PRJEB26926, sample SAMN06164922) | human gut metagenome | biome: ENVO:00009003; feature: ENVO:2100002; material: ENVO:00002003...
CTGTGCAGGTACGATCGACCGCCCAGCCGGGAAGGATACATTTTCTAACAAATGTTGTATTTGTACAATGCCAAAAACGCTTTATTTATGCGTGTTTGGAGGGTGTGCATGAGGCGTTATGTGAATTGTGCATAAATTGTTTTGGTGATTTTGACGAAGCGTGCCGTGTACAAAACGGCATCGGTTTATCGAATTTTTATCAATTCCGGCAACTTGTCCAAAAATAAATTTTATTTTCGGCAATACAGAGAAAAGTCAGTTTTCTCTCGACACGGCACTGCCACCGTGCTACAATCCGTACAAAGCATATTTCTATTATCTGTTCTTCAAAACATCTTGGAATTTTCAATGCTTTTACCATTTCAATCACTATAAAAGCAGGAAAATTTCCGGGAGAAAAGGAAGTTCTTCCTGCCATACCGAAGGGAGGAACTTTATGGGAAGAAAGGATACTTTATCAACGGAATATCTGTCTGATAATGCAAGGTTTGCGGATATCTGTAATTATTGTCTGTTCGACGGTCAGGATGTGATCCGGGCGGAGGATTTGCGGGAGATGGATACGAAGGAGTTTCTGGAGCTTGCGGCACTGCACAATATAGAGTATGCCGCTGCCAAGGTTATTGAAGGATTTACCGATATTAAGATGGATCATAACGAAAAGGAGGAATTTAATATGTGTAAAGCATGGGAAGATCATTACCAGTCCGGAGTCCGCGAGGGTCGCGAGCAAGGACTTGAACAGGGGCGCGAGCAAGGACTTGAACGGGGTCGCGAGTTGGGACTTGAACAGGGGAAAATATTGAATCTTATTGAATTAACCATCAAAAAGATTCTTAAAAATATTCCAGCCGAGGAAGCTGCGGATATGCTCGAGGAAAACGTGACATTAATCGAGCGCATCTATGATGCTGCCAGAATGTGTGCTCCCGATTATGATGTAGACAAGATCTATGCCATATTGCAGCAGTAATCGTCTCATATGCAGTAAACACATAAATACATCGACAAAAGCTCGATGAATGATAGTATATCAAAGAAAATATATAATTACAGAGAATTCTCAATCTCTGCAGATCTCACTTTCTCTGGTGTGCCTTGCGGTATCCATTGGGGGTGCAGCCATACCGTTGCAGAAACATTTTGGAGTAGTAGCTTAAGTGGTTGAAACCGCAGGAGGTGGCGATCTGGGTGATGCTGAAGGCGGTATCGCAAAGCAGGTTGCAGCTGATCTCCATACGGTAGTTGTTCAGGAAGGAGATTGGTGACTGGGAAAGGTATTTCTGGAAGATACGGCAGCATTTACTGCGGCTGACCACGCCGGCTGCAGCGATATCTTCGAGCGTGATATGATCCTGATAGTGCTGGTAGATATATGATACCATCTGCTTTTGAATCTGAATGTCGGGATCTTCTAGGCTGGAGATGACATTTTCCTCCATGTTGCAGTTCTGGTAGATCAGACTCCAAAGCTCATAGAAGTATCCGAGCAGTTGGAATTCATGACTGCTCTCCGCAAGACGGTGGCATTCAAGGATCTTGTGGAAAAGTGCGGAGAACTTCCCTGCATCCGGTCCGGCATGGTCAACAATGACGATGTCCGTGGCGTAATTTAAGATGGGATGAACGTATCTGCGGTACATGTAATTGCTTGCCTTTAAAAGCTCCGGATGGATCAGCACAACCATGAATTCGCATTCCCTCCGGTTGTTGTCATATCCATAATGAAGCTTACGGGAATTTATAAAAATCGTATCGCCTTTTTGCAGGAGGTATTTCTGCCCGTTGACCTCATAATTCATCTCGCCATCGAAGATATACAGGAGCTCAAGGTCATCATGCCAGTGGCAGAGAGCACGCATATCTGTGTAGTTTGACAGCAATCGTTCCTGAACGGCGTAAGAGATTTCAGGGGAGTCGTAATGGATGATCTCGGATGCATCCTGCATGATTTCTATATCGATCATTTGTAAATATCCTCCACAAAAAAATACAAAAGTTATAAATATCGTTACTAAAATGATATTATTATGCCTTGTTTCATTGTAACATACTTTTATGAAAGAAAGAATACACAGTTACACATGGAAAAGGAGGGAATGATATGAAACGGAGATGTTTCAACAAGCTTACCGCTCTGCTTCTGGCAGCGGCCATGGTATTCACGCTGAACGGTGTTACAAATCTGGCATCCGCAGCCAAGACAGCAGCAAAGAAAAAGGTCACATTGAACAAGACTTCTTTGAAGCTGAAAGTAGGACAGAGCAAGAAGCTGACAGTTAAGAACAAGCCGGCTAAGGCAAAATTAAAATGGTCTACCGGCAACAAGAAGGTAGCAACCGTGAAAAACGGCAAGGTGAAGGCAGTGAAAAAGGGAACCACTAAGATCACCTGTAAAGTAACCTATAAGAATAAAAAGAAAAAGATTACCAAGAAGCTTACCGCCAAGGTAACCGTACAGGCAAAGAAAAAGACCGTTCCGACACCTGCAGTATCCGCAAGTAACGGCGCGATCACAACACAGGCTCCTGTAGTGACAAACGCACCAACACCGGTACCGACGAAGGAAGTACCGAAGACAAAGGAAGAGCTTCTGAAAATGTCCAATGTTGGCGAGGAGCATCAGTCAGCAAACGGAATTACTACAAAGGATAACGGTCTTATGAGAAAAGAGCTTTCTTCTCAGGATCTGATGCCTGTAATGTCTCTTGGATGGAATCTGGGTAACCAGATGGAGCAGTCTAACTGCATGGGCAACTGGACAACACTCAAGGAGTGTGAGACGAGTGCCGGTAACCCAATGGCAACACAGAAGACCTTCGATGGACTTAAGGCATATGGTGTTAACACAGTTCGTGTGCCGGTAGCATGGTCCAACTTCATGTCAACAGATGGCAATTATACCATCAACGAGGATCTGTTTAACCGTGTAGAGCAGATCATCAATTATGCATTAAATGATGAGATGTATGTTATCATCAACATCCATTGGGATGGCGGATGGTGGGGAATGTTTGGTGCTGAGGAGATCGACGCCAAGGATACACCGATCCGTGATCAGGCATGGAAGAAATACAAAGCTTTCTGGACACAGATTGCAAACCGCTATAAAGAATATTCCGATCATCTGATCTTCGAGGGAGCAAACGAGGAGCTCAGCGGTCGTCTGAACGATGATTATCAGCATCCGGAGAAAGGACAGTCAAACCAGACCGGCAAGCTTCCTAAGGATGGTAATGCAATCTATCAGCTTGTTAATCAGATCAACCAGACATTCGTTGATATTGTAAGAAGCACAGGCGGCAACAACGCATATCGTCATTTGCTGATCCCCGGTACAGGAAATGAGTCCTGCGTGATCGGCGGTTATAAGAGTGATTACTATGAGACAGACGGTACGATGGATGATCGCTACCGGATGCCAAAGGATACCGAAGAAAATGGCAACAATAAGTTAAGCGTATCTGTTCACTACTATGATCCGACAGACTACTGTATCTCTGCAACTTCTACAACCACTTGGGGTTATCGTGACACATGGGGCACCAAAGAGGACTACGAGTACATGACCGGTTCGTTGGCTCGTCTGAAGAAGTTCACGGATCAGGGCTACGGCGTGATCATTGGTGAGTGTGGCTGCGTTAAGGGTTATAAAGACAATGTGATTGATTTTACGAGAGAGTTATTTAAGCAGTGCCTGGCAAGCGGTTATTGCCCGGTAATGTGGGACGAGGGTCATTATTACGAGCGTAAGAGAGGCTACTTCGCATACGGTGATGTCGGAGAGCTTTTCGCAGAAATGACAGGCAATAAGGTGCCTGAGCTTCCGAAGAGTGCTAAATTAGTAAATACAGGAATTTCCGTAGTGCCAACTGTTGAAAATGAGAATCCTAAGGTTCTTTACACATGGGAAGGCGAGTTCATGCGCCACACCGGTGATCCGGAGGCAAAGATTGTCGCAGCGGAGAGAGGAGATATCTTCGATCCTGTTTACCATGGAATTGGTTTCACAACAAGTATTACAGATGCGGACGGAAACCCAACCGATAAGCTGCAGGCGATCATAAACAAAGAGTTCTGGAATATTCATCTGAATGTAGACTGGAGTCAGATCGAGGAGCCTTGTGTTCGAATCTACCCTGCAGATAATGACGCAAGCAAGGGCGCTGATCTTCAGGTAGGATATATGGAGACAGAGGACGGTGCTGCAAAGTTTGATGTTGATTATGATCAGAATAACAATCAGATCTGGGTTGGCAAGTATGTGAAGCTGGATGCAGAAAATCTCAAGGGAAATTATCCATGGCTGTGGATCACCACCAATACTTATACCGGTGCATCCTATGTCAAGATCGAGGTCTGTGACGGTGCATATAATGCAGATGGAACCAAATTTGAATACAAAAACTAGTTGTTTTCTTCCTTATAAGATGAAATAGATTTGCACAGAATGGGACAGAGTTCATGCTGGGAACTCTGTCTTATTCATTGACGAAATTCAGTCAATCAATTATAATAATAACACATGCTTTTACAGGAACCTTCTATGCGATTGTGTAGGAGGTTTTCGTTATTATGCGATATATTCGCACTGCGAAAGAAATGGGGTTTTCAATACATTATAATTATATAGGATGATTGGAGGAGACTATGCAGGAGAAGTTAGATCAGTGGATCAATTGGGTGGAGTATGACGAATTACTGGAGGGCAGACATAATGCCCCTCACAATATACTGGGACTTCACGATTTTGGCAAGGGACAGGTATTTACCGTGTATCGTCCGGAGGCGAAAGCAGTTACCGTGACAGATATGCGCGGAAACCATCCGACCGAGCTGGAAGAGGTGGAGCCGGGCAGCGGATTTTTTGGGAAATATGTCGAGAACCGCAAGAAGCTTAAGGCACCATATCTTCTGAATATCAAGTACGGTGAGGATGACGTGGTAGTGACTGCAGATCCTTATTGCTTTGCACCACAGCTTTCCAGCCTGGATCTTTATTTGTTTGCAGAGGGCAAGCACTACCAGATCTTTGATAAGCTGGGTGCTCACCCGATGGAGATCAATGGTGTTAAGGGTACATATTTTGCAGTCTGGGCGCCTCATGCGAGAGCCGTCAGTGTGGTCGGTAACTTTAATATGTGGGATGGCAGACTGCATCCGATGCGTACGTTGGAGGTATCCGGTGTTTATGAGCTGTTTATCCCGGGGGTGGAGCCATGGGCGGTATACAAATATCAGATCCTTACCCGGAATGATGAGATACTTATGAAGGCGGATCCTTATGCAAATTGTGCAGAGATGCGTCCGGATAATGCATCTGTTGTTGCGGATCTGCGGGGCTTCCGCTGGACAGACCGCAAGTGGATGACCAGCCGCCGCAAGGAGACGAGAGACAGCCGCCGTAAGGAGCCGATCGCGATCTACGAGGTGCATCCGGGATCCTGGCGTAAGAAAGACGATGGTACCGAGGACGGATTTTATAATTACAGAGAGCTTGCAGTAGAGCTTGCTGCTTATGTGAAGGAGATGGGATATACCCACATTGAGCTGATGGGTATTGCGGAGCATCCGTTTGACGGCTCCTGGGGCTATCAGGTGACCGGATATTATGCACCGACGCGCCGTTATGGTTCGCCGGAGGATTTCATGTATTTTGTTGATTATATGCACAGTCAGGGCATCAGTGTTATCCTTGACTGGGTGCCGGCACATTTTCCGAAAGATGCACACGGTCTGGCACAGTTTGACGGTCAGGCACTTTATGAGCATCCGGATAAGCGTCGTGGTGAGCATCCTCACTGGGGCACACTGATCTTTAACTACAAGAAGAAGGAAGTGGAGAACTTCCTGCTTGCCAATGGACTATTCTGGCTGAAGAAGTTCCATGTGGACGGACTTCGTGTGGATGCGGTGGCATCCATGCTGTATCTGGATTATGGCAAGAATGACGGCGAGTGGCTGCCAAATGAGAAGGGCGGCAATGAGAACTTTGATGCGATCCATTTGCTGCAGCATATGAATCAGGTTGTTGAGAAGGAAGAACCAGGTACGATGATCATTGCAGAGGAGTCTACCGCATGGGCGGGAGTAACCTCTCCGGCACAGATGGGTGGTCTTGGCTTCCTGTTTAAGTGGAACAAGGGTTGGATGAATGATTTCCTTGAGTATATGCATATGGATCCGCTGTTCCGTGGACCAAACCACGGCAGACTGACCTTCAGCCTGCAGTACGCATACAGTGAGAATTTCATTCAGGTGCTTTCGCATGATGAGGTTGTGCATGGCAAGGGATCGATGATCAATAAGATGCCGGGAGAGCTGGATGCAAAGTTTGCCAATCTGCGTACGGCATACGGTTTTATGTATGGTCATCCGGGCAAGAAGCTTTTGTTCATGGGACAGGAGTTTGCGCAGTTCCGTGAGTGGAGTGAGGCGAGAAGTCTTGACTGGAATCTGCTGGGTGAGGAACGCAATCACCAGATGCAGGACTATGTGAAGGCGTTGAATAAGCTGTATCAGGAGTACGATGCACTTTATGCGAATGACTTTGATCCGATCGGCTTCGAGTGGATGAGCTGCGAGAATGCAGACATGAGCGTGGTCAGCTTTGTGCGCCGCGGATCCACTGCTAAGAAGCAGCTTTTGTTCCTGTGTAACTTCACGCCGGTAACAAGAGAGAATATGCTGTTTGGCGTTCCGTGTCCGGGAACCTATAAGGAGATCTTATCTTCCGATGAAGAGAGATTTGGTGGAACCGGCATCGTCAATCCGAAGGTTCTTACAGCGAAGGAGCAGCCGTGCGATGGCAGAAATTATTCGATCCGGATGACGCTGCCGCCGCTTTCCGTGACGATCTATGAGTACGATTACAGAGAGAATAAATAATCCGTAGCATGATGTCATAAAAGGGAAGAACCAGCGTTTTGTCCTCCAGGAATTGCTTCGCAATTCTCGTTGACTTAACACTACATTACGAGCATTTTCATATACCATTCAAAAACAGACAAGCTTTTCCTTTCGGAGAAGCTTGTCTGTTTTTGAATGGAAGTTTTATTTGCGAATATAATTACCGGCAACATATCCGGTTGTCACCGTGTTTTTCCTGATGGAGAAGCATACCTTATACCAGGTTGTTCCCTTGACCTTTTTCGTGCCAAGCAATGGTACAAACGTGTTCTTCGGAATGCTGGTGATCAGTTTGCCGGTTGTGCCGGCTGTCTTGCGCAGATTGAGCTTTGCTGTGGTACAGCCCTGCGTGTAATAGGTCAGACCGGACTTTGCCTTTGCATAGCCGTTATACACTTTTGTCGATGTGTGATAACGGAAATGATGGAACTTGCTGCCATCACTGCGGTAGGTTACGCCGACATATTCGACAGGCATTCCTTTTTTAAGTGTCATCAGCTTTGCAGCGGTTTTGACCGGTTTTTTGTATAGGATAAAGCTTTTCTTTACAATGCCGGACTGGCTGGAAGACTTCGTGGCAGCCGTCAGTGACGTATAACCGGAGTAGACCGTGTCATCCGAGTTCTTATGAAATGCCCGGATCTTATAATAATATTCGTGATTTTTGGAAAGACCGCTGTTAGTCCAGGTCGTTACGTCGGGGTCATTGATCTGCTTTACCTTTTTGAAGGAGCCGTTGTAGGTGTCCTTGCGATAAATCTGATATCCATCGGCGTCCTCTACGTCATTCCAGCTGAGAGAAAGCTTCTTGGCAGCAGATTTTGCGGAAAAGCCTGTGACTTTGTCGAGGCTGTCCACATCATCCACAGTCGGAGCCGGTGTGGCTGTGGCAATTGCTCCCGGTGTTGCACCATGGGAAAAGACCGGTGAGGAAGGGCTTCCGGTCGTATACCAGAAATTCATATCGACATTGCCGGAGATCCCGTCCACGGAACCGGAGCTGGCGTACTGCCACATACTGTAATTGCCGTAGAACTGAGCGGTGGCATTGTTGACGATATTGTTATAGCGGGCAACCCAGATCTCGTATTTCTGTCCCAGTGCCTCGCCGTCCAGATTGTTATTCAGGTCGCTGACATTGGCGTAGATCATCGGCGTGTAGCCGCTCTGCTTGACATAATCGCAGAAAGCGGAACAGATTGCGGTATTGGTAGCTTTCGGAAGACCGCCGTGGCGGCTGTTGTTGTTTAACTCCCAGTCGATCACGACAGGCATGGTGATCGATGACTTGTAAGGAGCGAGTGTCGATACGACATACTGTGCCTCGGCGACTGCCTCATCGACATTGATCGCCTCGGTCCAGAAATATACGCCGAGAGGAATGCCTGCTGCGGCTGCATCCTTAATATATGTAGTAAATTTGGAATCGGTGACGAGAGAGCCGTTGGAGTAACCGCGGTAGCCCAGACGCAGAATTGCGAAATCAATGCCGGCGGCTTTCACCTTGCTCCAGTTGATCGTGCCCTGATGATAGGAAACATCGATACCGTTGTAGATACTCATGCCGTCAAAATTGGATGCGTGTGTGTAGGTCTTGCCGGTGTATGCGCTTACGGAAGAGCTGTAGCCCTTCAGACCGGAGGTGGCGGGATTCACGGAAAGAAATCCGCCGGAGCCCTGCGCATCCGCTGAGAATGTGGAAACAGCAGAGCCTGCGCCGGAAATATTCTCCTCGGCGGCAGGTTCATACTGACCGGTAAGACGCTCGTAGCCGGGATCGTTCTGATCGGCAGGAAGCGTCTGTGGTGCCGCTGTACTCTTTCCGGAAATGGATGCGGCAGCAATTCTCCCCTGTGTCTGTTCCGCAGCCCAAGCCATGCGTCCCGGTATGCAGGATAGTGACGAAAGGATCATAGATACACTTAACAGTGTACTGATCGCAAAATGTTTTCTCATAAATACCTCCTATATTAAATGCCCTGTGCCAATATGGTTAGTGTAATGTGATTGTTTGTCAAAAATGTGATTGTTTGCATAATATGATACAATCCGTGATATGATATTCAGTCGTAAAATTAAGTAGAAAAAAAGCCCCAACCCGATAGACTTCTATCAAATTAGGACCTTCAATGCGCGATCAGGGGTTCGAACCCTGGACACCCTGATTAAGAGTCAGGTGCTCTGCCAGCTGAGCTAATCGCGCTCATCATCTTTGCGACAACGAACTCATTATATACAACCTGCCGACAAAATGCAACCCTTTTTTACAAAAAAATTGAAAAAAATGTGAAATTTTCTTGAAGAAATTCGGAGGATACTTTGCAACACCATGAAATCGTGGTATACTGGGACAAATTGAAAAGTCGTTACAGAAGTAAGGTTTTATGACGATTGATGCCTGCGGTTCGAAGCCTGCGGGAGGAGAAAGGGATGGAATATTTTCATGAATAAAATAACATTAAAAAGAAGATTCTGTGGTGTACTGGCGATATTGTGCTGTGTCAGTATGCTGCAGTGGCAGCCGGTTCAGAGGACACACGCACTGGGACGTGCCGGTGTATCGGTAAGCAGGCGCACCGGGACCACGGCGGAGCTTACCATGAAGAAGATGTCCGGAGTGACCGGTTATCAGGTGTTTCTTTCCACTAAGAAGAAAGGAAAGTATTCCCAGATCGGTGCAACACGCACAACCTCATTTAAAATGAGCAAATTAAAGAAAAATAAAGTATATTATGTAAAGGTTCGTGCCTATAAGACCTCCGGTTCCCGGATCGTTACCGGAAAGTATTCCTCCGTGGTAAAGATTGGCAAGTATGTTGCCGTGACAACGGCAGACAAGTATGCGGCACAGGTATTAAAGCTTGTGAATGAAGAACGCGCCAGGGAGGAGCTGGCACCACTTAAGGCGAGCACAGCACTCGACAAGGCTGCCTGTATTCGTGCGAAGGAGCTTGTGACACAGAATTCTCCGAACCGTCCGGATGGAAGAAACGGCTGCAGCGTTCTGACTGATGAGAAGATCGTATACGAATCTGCAGGAGAGAATATTGCCTCCGGCTGCAAGACGCCGAAGGATGTTGTGGAGAAGTGGATGGCAGATGCCGGACACCGTGCACAGATCATGTCGACCGATTATACCTATATGGGGCTTGGATATTACAGCACCACAAAGGGTGACAAATACTACTGGTCACAGATTTTTACCAACTGATTTTTGAAAAAATAAAAAAATTTCAAAAAAGGGGTTGCATTTTATAAAATAATCTGTTATTATAGCAAAGTCGCTTGCGAGAGCACAGCGACATGAGCGCGATTAGCTCAGCTGGCAGAGCACCTGACTCTTAATCAGGGTGTCCAGGGTTCGAACCCCTGATCGCGCACTACTTTGAAGCATCTGATAATTATCAGGTGCTTTTTTACATTATAGGAAACTCGTTGTTTCCTATAATGTAAAAAAGCTCCGCGAGGATGCGGTCACCGCACAGAGGAAGATTACATAAGCAATTGTGCTGCATATTCTTCCACTTACAAAACATTTTGCATATAAGAAGAGTGAGTGCTATACTTAATGGAGTAAATTGAACATAACCGGAGAGCAGCAGGGATACTCCGGATATTTACAGTATGGCATTGCATAATACGAAATGGAGGGTCTGGCATGATCGCACAGAAAATGATCAAGTATGTGGAAGGAAGCTCGGTTACAAGAGCAATGTTTGAGGAAGGAAAGAAGATGGCTGCCCAATACGGCGCAGAGAACGTGTACGATTTCAGTCTGGGGAATCCGAGTGTGGAACCGCCGGCTGCGGTCAAGAATGCAATCTGTGAGATTTTGGAGCAGGAATCTCCATGTTATGTGCATGGATATATGAACAATTCCGGTTACGAGACAGTGCGCGAAGCCATTGCGTCCTCACTGAACAAACGCTTCGGGACATCCTTTGGCGAGAAGAACATTCTTATGACTGTTGGTGCAGCCGGGGGACTGAACGTTGTCCTCAAAACACTCCTTGACCCGGAGGATGAGGTCATCGCATTCGCACCGTATTTCGGAGAATACAACAATTACGTTGCCAACTTTGACGGCAAAATGGTTGTAGTCGCTCCGAATCCGCCGGAGTTTCAGCCGAATGTTGCGGAGTTTGAGACAAAGATCACACCGAAGACAAAGGCGGTTATCATCAACAATCCGAACAACCCGACCGGTGTTGTCTACAGCGAGGAGACGATCCGTGCGCTGGCAGCCGTTATGGAGAAGAAGCAGAAAGAATACGGCACAGCCATTTATCTGATCGCGGATGAGCCGTATCGTGAGCTTGCGTACGATGGTGTGGAGGTGCCATATCTGACGAAATATTATGATAATACGATCGTCGGCTATTCCTACAGCAAATCCTTATCCCTGCCGGGTGAGCGTATCGGTTATCTGGTGATTCCGGATGAAGTCGATGATTTTGAAAATGTGATCTGCGCCGCCAATGTAGCAAACCGTATTCTGGGCTTTGTCAATGCACCGTCTCTGATGCAGCTTGCCGTTGCGAAATGTCTGGACGAGCAGACCGATGTGGCTGCGTATGACAGAAACCGCAAAATGCTGCTTAATGCACTGACACAGTACGGCTATGAGGTTGTAAAGCCGGAGGGTGCTTTTTATCTGTGGGTGAAGACACTCGAGGAGGATGACAGTGCATTTGTGGCAAGAGCAAAGGAATACAATCTGCTGGTTGTGCCGGGCAGCTCATTTATGTGTCCGGGCTATATCCGTATCGCTTACTGCGTGGATCCGGAGATGATCAAGCGGTCACTGCCTGCCTTCGAGAAGCTTGCAAAGAGCTATGAGAATAAATAAAGCCGGCAACAGTGCACAGATAATTACGAACACAAGTAAAAATTACAAAACAGTGCACAAAGAATAATTATAAAGTAGTGCATAGAAATTACAAATAACAACGATATCAGACAGAAATGAGGACGACCAATGAGTACATGGAGAGATAATTTAAGGACAATTGAACCGTATGTGCCGGGAGAGCAGCCGAACCTGCCGGACATGATCAAATTAAATACCAATGAGAATCCGTACCCGCCATCACCAAAGGTGGTTGAGGTACTCAAAAGCTTTGACTGCGACAGTCTGCGTCTCTATCCGGATCCGAATTCACAGCTTCTGGCAGACGCCCTTGCGAAAAGATATGGTCTTGCAAGTGATCAGGTCTTTCTGGGAGTCGGTTCCGATGATGTGCTTGCGATCGCATTTATGACATTTTTCAATTCAAAGAAGCCGGTCCTTTTCCCGGACATTACTTATTCATTCTACGATGTGTGGGCAGAGCTGTTTCAGATTCCGTATGAGAGACCGGCGCTGGATGAGCATTTTGATCTGATCCGGGAGGATTACTATAAAGAAAACGGTGGTGTTGTCATTGCCAATCCGAATGCACCGACCGGTGTGCTGCAGAATATGGATTTTCTGCGTGATGTCATCGAGCATAACCGTGATGTGGTGGTCATCATTGATGAGGCATATGTGGACTTTAGCGAAAGCTCTGCGCTGGAGCTGACGAAGGAATACGACAATGTGCTGATCGTGCAGACCTACTCCAAGTCGCGTTCGCTTGCCGGCATGCGTATCGGATATGCGATGGGTAATCCGGAGCTGATCAAAGCAATGAATGATGTCCGTTATTCCTACAACAGCTATCCGATGACGAGACTTTCCGTGGCACTCGGCGTGGCAGCGCTCGAGGATGAGACCTATTTTCAGGACACTGTTGCAAAGGTGGTTGAGACGAGAGAGTGGACGAAGGAGCAGTTGAAACGTCTTGGATTTTCCTTCCGGGATTCCCGGACGAACTTTATCTTTGCCGCTCATGAGAGCGTACCGGCTGTTCAGATCTTTGATGCGCTCAGAGAAAAACATATCTTCGTGCGTCATTTCAGCCAGAAACGGATCGACAATTATCTCCGGATCTCCATCGGTACGAGAGAAGAGATGGAGCGTTTTATTGAGGAGACAGAGAAGATCGTAGCAAATGCCGGCAAGTAAAAGAGGCTGTTTAAAGCGATACGAGGAACGTAAAAATGTCTTACCGTAACGGCGGTTAATCCGGATCAATGGCGATCACGGCAGAGGAGTGAAAGCAGTCCGTATCATGCGAAAAGCTGCAGTTTCCACCGTGTGTATCGCAGATATGACGAATACTGCGGAGACCATAACCTGTATGAGACACTTTTGTCGACAGGTAATGGTCTCTTTTTTTGTTGACATTTCCGTCAAAGCCGTTGTCGATCGTGATGACAAGCATGTTGCCGTGAACAGCAAGGCGGACCGTAATGCTTCGGTTGCCGGGCAGGGCGTGGTCTGCTGCGGTATAGGCATTTTCCAGAAGATTGCCGAGCAGCGTGGCAAGCTCCGAATCGGAGAGACCGGTGGATGGAATCGGTGTGGCGGAAATGTCCATCCGGATCTCATTTTCCTGACAAAGCCGGCGGTAATGATGCAGGAGCATGTTCACGACCGGAAGATTGGAATACGACGGAGTGGCAAGATGGTCGATCTGACGGATGTGGTCGGACAGATATTCGACGAGTCCCTGTGTGTTTCCGGCCATTGCATAGCCCTGCAGAACGATGAGGTGCTGGCGGAAATCGTGCCGCATCCGTCTTGTTTCTTCGGTATTTTTGATCATATTCTGATAATACGTCTGCTGCAGCTCGAGCTGGCGGGTTGTCTCCTCCAGCTGCTTCTGCGCTTCAAACCGCTTCTTCTCTCTGGCGAAAATCTGAAAGAAGATAAAATAGATCATAAACGTACACAGGATCAAAGCGATGTAAAGATACAGGATGGTCCGGTTGTAAATTCTTCCGTCAGACATCGGGAAAAATTCAAATATCAGTATCAGAAAGAGAACAAGTGCGAGCTGACAGAGCTGGCGGTATTCTTTAGGATCCAGAAAATCGCAGAGCGGAATAAATTTGTGGTGCAGGAGAAATAACAGCGGCGGGATAAACAACAGCGTACACAAAAGGATCATCGGGATTGAAACATTGTCGTAAGGCAGCCCGTCCGCCGTCATGTGTCTGGAAAGATGGGAGCAGATGATGTTGTTAAATGAATTTATAACAAATGCTGCGGTCAGCGCAAACAGAAAAACAAACAGCTTCTTGGAGAAGATACCGCGGGTCAGATAAATATACATCAAAAGACAGGGGATCATCGTTGCCATAAAAAGCAGATTGGCAGCGAAAAAGAGATCCTTCTGTGGAATGATCGAATATTTGTACAGGAGTATGCATAGAGTAGAAAAGATTGTGCTAAGCAGCAGGGTTCCGCCACTCAGAATCAGATAGGTCTGTCTGCTGCGAAAACGGTAATGATCCCGGAAGGCGTAGATGCAGAGCAGTCCGAAGGGGAAGCTCTGGAGAAAGTATCCCACCAGAAGACGTATCAATAAAAGCATAACTACCTCCCTTCTGCAGCACTTGCAGTCTGTAAAATCAGAAAAAGTATTCCGGCCTGCAGCCTTTTTGAGCTTACCTTTCTGTCAGCGCAGTCATCCGCGTTCCCGCGTAATCCGGCAAAGATAGTCCTGATACTGCTTTTTTAGTTCGTTGCGCTTCTTGCGGGACAGCATGATCTCCAGATCATTATCGAGGATCAGATGATCATAATAAAACGCACGGATATGCGGCATGGACACAATAAAGCTGCGGTGTGGCTGCAGGAAACGGTCATCCAGCTTTTCGTTTAGTGCCTGCAGCGGATCGTAGGTGGAGATCGTCTCACGCTCTGTGTGGATCAGCGTGCGTTTATGAAAAGACTCCAGATAAATGATCGATGCCATCGGGATGGAGATCAGACCGGAAGCTGCATGGAGCTGAAGCTGCGGGGAGAGCCTTTGATGTTCCATACAGCGATCCAGCGCCTCGAACACATCCTTACGGTCAAGGGGCTTGATCAGATAATGTGTCGCCTTGAGCCGAAAGGCGTCAATGGCAAACTCGCGGCTGGTGCTGATCACGATCACATAGCGGGGACGGAAGCGCGGCGGAATGCTTTGGAGCATATCGATGCCGGACAGATCTTCCATATAAATATCCGTAAACAGAATATCGGCGTGGGGATTTTTCAGAAAATCCCCGCCCCGCGGAAAACAGAGGATCTTCATATCCGGTCCGACACCGTGAAGCGCATCGTATTCCCGGATGCAGCCGGTCAGATAGTCACAGACCGCCGGATCATCATCGCAGATTGCAATGGTCATAGCAAACCCTCCCCTCGTTCGATGAATATGAACAAATTGTAACACATTTCGTCACAAAAATACAGCAAAAAATGCATAAACGCATACGTTTTTTGACCAAATGTATGAATTTTTGGACGAAATGCAGGTATTCTTTCGGTAACAGCGATGTTATTATGAATAAAATGAAAACAATGAAGGTAATGCAGGAAAGGAGGAGCTTATGGAAAACAAGAAGCTCAATCAGGAGGACAAGAAGGCAGCACAGGAGGTGACAGAAATCAGTCTGGAGGACCTCGAGCAGGTGGCAGGCGGCTACAGCCTGCGTGAGAAAAAGAAGGTTGAGACAACTGCGATCAGTGATGACACGATCAGCAGGATTTAAGTCACAGTAAAATCCGCAAAACGAAATGAGGGATTGTATGAAAAAATGGAAAAGTTATTACCGAAGAGGAATATCGCTGCTCTTAGTGGCGGCGATGCTCGCAACGGGAAATGTTTCGGAGGTCTCGGCCGCGGCAGCATCCTATCAGCAGAAGGCAAAGGCGCAGGAAGCCGGCTTAAGGGAAGCGATCCGGGACGGAAAGCAGATGGTACAGGAATATCCGAACGGACTGTTTAACTTTCTGGGAACCCAGATGGAGGTGAAGGAGAGTGACAAGGCGCTTGAGATTGCCGTGATCCGTCAGGGTGGAACCGGGGGGAGTGCACAGGTAAAGTTTAAAGCGATTGATATCACAAGCTCTTATGGTGAGGACTATAAGATCTATGTGGGAAAGAATCGTTTCCGTGCCATGAAGAAGGGGAAGGATGCATTTCCGCTGATTCAGACGGCAATGGAAAAGAAGGTGGATCTGAGCAAAGACGATACCGCAGAAAGCACCGAGGCGCCGGACGGCAGCAGTGTGGTGGAGGCTGCGGCAGCAGATTATGCCGGCGGTCAGGAGAAGAAGGCTGTTGCAACCGGGAATCCGCTGGATCAGTATCCGGATGTGACGGTGACGCCGTATGCCGCAAAGGCAGATAGCAAACCACAGACAGCGAAAACATCCTTAAAGGCAAGCCGCGACGCGCAGACCGGACAGAAATCGGATCGTCCAAACTGGAAGATTGCCGATAACTCCGAGAAGGCAGACGAGGTAAGAGACAATTTTGAAGTCTTTATGGACAATGTTTCCGGAAGTGAGCAGGTGTTAAACTTCAAGGACGGAGAGTATGTCAAATACCTCTATCTGGTGCCGAAGGATGACAAGATTTCCGAGGCAGAGGAGCAGCTTGTCTGTGCACTTCTTCCGGTCGAGGGCAGTGCACCGGTCGGCGAATCCTACAATGCCTATGTCAATATCAAGGATAACGATGGCAGTGAGACGTCTAAGTATACCTTTGCAAAGGATAAGGTGAATGCCTCCGCGGACAAAGCAGTTGTCACGGTTCGCAGAACGGCAGGAATTAATTTCTTTGATTCCGTTTATATCGGAACCGGCGAGGGAAGTGCCAATCAGGGGGCTGACTATAAAGCCGGTCTGAAAAAGGTCGATTTCTATGCCGGTGAGACGGAGAAGAAGGTATCCATTGATGTATTATCAAATGAGTATCGCAAGGCAAGCCGCGACTTTTATGTTCTGTTAAGCCGTGACGGAAGCAGCTATATGAAGGATGCCTGCCAGGTTGTGATCCCGGCAGCCACATCGAAGAAAAAGGCAGCACTGAAAACAGCGACGGCAGCGCAGACCGGTCCGGAGAAGATCAGTCCGAACGGCTGGAAGCCGGCAAATGGTCAGTGGGCTGTTCCGGCGCAGGATATGGACTACAGCGGTGGTAATATCTGGCGTGAGAATAATGAGACACGGTTCCAATACTGGGGCGGTGACCGATGGATCACCACAAAGGACAGTGTGAAGTTGTACGGTGCTTCGGCAGCGGAGTTTGGCTACTACAATTCCGGTAACGGCAGACAGTGGACCACGACCTCCGGCTGGTGGATCTTTAAGAAGACGCATCATCATTCAGAAAAAGAATACGGCGTCAATATGTATTTTGGAAATGATCAGAAGTGGAGCTATAAAGCAGACACAAAATGGGCGGTCTGCAAGAAGTCCTTTGACAATAATAACCAGTGGAAGAATAAGGTGAAGGTTCAGAGCTGGGCAAAGGAAGGCAATCATACCAATGGTTATGTAGGCTGGATGCGTTTATATCTGAAAAAATACACGGCCTCCTGTCAGGCATCCCATGATAAATTTTATACGCAGCAATATCAGGTCGGGTATGACAGAAATGGAAAGGGAGAACTGACCTTAAAAAAGAAAACGGATATTACTCCTACTTTAAAGATCGATTCTGTTTCCTCGAATGTACAGAACAGTAAAAACGGGATCAATCAAACGAGCTATGGCAGCGTTTACCGCTCCGATGTGATCCGTTTTAAGCTCGAGAAATTCAACGAGCAGGTACTGGAGCTGAAGGGAATTGAGGCATCAACAGACAACAGGGAATGGCAGAGGATCACAGACGGAAGCAATTTAAATGTTGTATTAAATGCCGATTTCTTTAGTAAATTTGACCTTTATAAGGCAGATAAGATCTATTTCAGACCGGTATTGTCCCAGAAGACAGCGAAATTAAAGCTGGAGAATGCCAATGTCAACAGAGGAATGTTCAAGGGCTTTGATGCGAAGGGGAAAGAGTTTACGCTCAAGGTGGGTGATACGGTGAATGGGCTGACCGGCTCCGGAAATGTTGCCGCGTACAACCCGGCGTTCTCTGTTTATACCACAAGAAATGAGAATGACTATAAGTGGGGCAGGAAGTCCTTTGCAGCAGCAGCGGCAGGAACCTGTCTGACGCTTGATAACAGCAATTCGGCGGGAAATGTTGCCAATATCTCGCTGCAGATGCCATACAATATCGTCAAGCTTGACTACAGCGATACGAAGCTACAGGTGGAGGCGGATCCGAACACGTACCGCAACACCTACACAAATCTGAAATATGTGATCGCCGGAAAGACGTATAACTGTTCAAAGGCTTCTGATGTGGAAGCAATGCAGACGGCGATGGAGAAGCTGTATCAGAGTGGTACGGATGCACAGGTATCCATTTCCTTTGAATATCTTGCTAATCCAAAATACAAAAACGGCAAGGGCGATCAGGCGCAGATGTTCGGCAAACCGGTCAGCGCAAGTCTGTGTGTGTATGATGACAGCGGTGCGTTGGTTACGGGCGCACCATATAAACTGACACCGACGGTTGTAAACGGAAAATACCGTTTCTCCATGAGCGGAACATGGAAGAAGCTTGGCTGGGTGGACGGAACCGGGGCAACCATTACAATCAGCGGAAGCCGCAAGGTGAATGGATTAAATCTGACCTCGCAGGAAACAGAGATTGATTTCCTCGGAAACTCCGGCGGCTATGTGTCTGTGTCTGACGACAAGGGCATGATGAAGGACAGCAGTGGAAACACCTTTGGCAATTTAAACACCGGACTGACCTTCAAAAATGCGAATCCATTTACGGATTACACCATGAATGCCATGATTTCTCCGCTGTTTATCGGCAGATGGGGAGATTATTCCGCAGATACCGATAACGATGGAAATCTTTCCGATGAAAATGTGAAAAGTGCGAAGAAACGTCTCGAAGAGCTTGGATTTTCCGGGGATCTTGCGGGAAGCGTCAGCATTTTCTATGGAAATGTATTCAAATACAGCCCGAGCATTTATGCAAACAGCAAGGTTTATTATGATTTTGTGCGACGCGACACATCGACCGGCAATGAAAATACCGTGCTGATGAAGCTGACGCAGAAATCATCCACGGTGCTGGATCCGGATGTTTCGATCGAGAAACCGCTGACTGATGCGACAGTGACCTTTGCCGGTCAGGATGCTGTGACCGGAGACAGCGAAGGCTACTATATCGCAGAAGGCAACTATGAAAAGGGTAAAACCTATATGGCGGACGTCCGCATGGGTGCGATCAGCTTTGTCGGTGCCGTACAGGGAACCGGCTATAAAGAGGAGACGATCGATGTTTCCAAGTATATGTTCCCGACCAATTTCTCAGTGAAAATCGGCGGAACAGACACAGGGATCCGTTCCAACGGAAGCGACAGCATCTTAGATGTTGTCAACGATGACACGACATTTACCTTTGGCTTTAGCTCCAGCGTTGGTGTTAAGGCAAATAAGGCTGTGGTGAAGATTCTTCGCGACGACCGTGAGATTTATTCGAAGACCTTAACGCGTCAATCGGCAGATCAGCCGTTTGAGTTGACCTTAAATACCTTAAAGGCAGGCGTCAAGGGCGGCGATCAGATGACCATTCAGGGAATCTTTACGGATAAGAAGGATGGCAAGGAGATTGACCATGTATATCCTGCAGTGGATGTAGGTATGACCTTCCAGAATAAACTGACGGCGATCGGCATTGCAGCAAGCTTTAAGACACCTTTTACCAAGGTGCTCAAGCTGATCGGAAGTGTCAGCACAAAGTTTGATCTTCCTCTTGATTATGATGTCGAGTCTATGGGCAACAAGACGCATTACAATGATAAGAAAACAAATGCGCAGATCAACACGATCCAGGTTGCCTTTGGTTATAACAGCAAGGTCATGGAGGAGCTTAAGAAACAGCAGTTGGAATATCGTGCGGAGAATAAGGGGGAGGCACTGTCCGGAAGAGACAATATCAAGCAGTATATGGAGGGTCTGATGGGCAGTGATGACAGCGAGGATGATGACGACGGTGACGATGAGAAGGCAACAAGCACACCGGCACCGAAGAAGGATCTGAATGAGAGCAAGAAGGCGGCGGAGAAGGCGCAGGAAAGTGCCGCTCCGGCAAGCAGTACAATGGGAAGCAGTTCCTTCCATTACAATTTCAGCGTTGCGGTGATCCTGACGGTAGAAAGTGGAATTACCGGTCAGGGCAAGCCGGATGGTCAGTATTATTTTAATTCGCTGGCACTGATCGCCGCGGCAGATGCAGATTTCCAGTATACGGTCAGCTACATGACGCCGATCGGAGTGGAGATCCTTGCAGAGCTTGAGGTAGGAGGAAAGGCGGTGGCAGCATTTGCCGCAGAATCCTCAAACGGCAGAATGTACGATGATGTATTCAATGTGACAAAGGCCGGCAACGAGAAGGGTGCATTAAGCCTGAATAAGGATAACTTCTCGCTGTACACCAAATTCATGCTAGCACCGACCATTACCGTGGGCGCGGGTGTTGGTCTTGGCAAGGTGGCAAGTGTTGTCGTATCCGGAACAGCCGATTTTGATTTCGGATTCACTGTACCAATTATGGGACAGAACGAATCCTCCTCCGGATATGGAAATGTTACACTGAGCGCGGCACTGAAGCTGAAAATTTTATTTATCAAAAAGAAATGGACGCTTTACAAGGGTGAGCAGATGAATCTGTTCCAGTATGGTGCAGTCAGCGTGGCAAAGATGTTAAATGACTTCGAGGAGAATTATCTCTATGAAGATATTGACGATGTCTCCAATTCGGAAGAATTTGCGAGAGATTATCTGAATAACCGAAGCAAGTGGCAGCCGGTGAAGCTAAAGAAGCGGTCAGTGGATGCCGGCAAAGAGGTTCTGCTGATGGAGGGAGCTTATCCGGATCAGCAGACAAAGATGTTGGATCTTGGCAATGGCAAGCAGCTCACGGTATTTATCAGCGACAGCGGAGAGCGTGACATGATCAACCGTGCCGAGCTGTTCTACACGATCACGAAAGATGGCGGCACAACATGGTCCAGACCGGTCAGCGTAAGCGATGACGGAACCTGGGATGAGGCACCGGCTCTTTATCGTCTGACAGATGACAAGGTGCTGATCACATGGTCCGATGCCGCAAGGGAATTTACCAATCAGGACGGCACAAAGGATGTTCTGTCGCAGCTTGATATCAGTGGTGTATTGTTTGATGTTAATGATAATACGATGACAGACGAATTTGCGATCACAAAGACAACACAGGATGAAGTGATAGCAGATATGGATCCGATGATCGCCTTTGATGAAGAAACACAGAGGCTGGTTGTTTACTATACGAAGATTGATTACGATGAGCCAAGCTACGAGCATGGCAACAATGGCGATGTGATTGTGGATGAGGATGCCGACAGTGCTTCCGAGGTGACAACCTACGGTGATATCATCAATGGCTACAATGCGATCGCATGTCGTATGGCAACATTGAAAAACGGAGCACTGGAATGGGATTCTGCAGATCCGGAGGATCCTGAGTTATATGGTCAGAGACTGTTAGATCTCGGTGTACCGGCAAGGATCGAGGAAACGGAGACCGAGGTACCGGGTGAAACCGTTGAGATCGAGGATGAAAACGGAGAAACGGTTACACGTACGATCACAGAGACAAAGAAGACCTCAGACGTGATCGTAGATGAGATGATAGATCCGCGTGTTGTAGATTCCGACAGCATTTCCTACAACGGTCTGTCTCTTTATGCGTACACGACCGATGCGGATGCCAATCTGGAGACGAGTGACGATCAGAGACTGTACCTGCAGATCTACAACTTTCGGCAGGATGAGTTCCACCATCCGATCCAGATCACGGGCGATTCTGTCGGAGATTCCCGACCGAAGTTTGTGCGCTGCAAGGGCATGACCTATCTGTACTGGCTGCATGACGGAGATATTCAGTATCTGAATGTCAGCGATATTGTATCGTCCTTAAACAGCGACAGCAGTTATCTTAAGGAAACACAGGTCTCCATGCCGGATGGCAGTACAAGACCGATGTATATCATCAACAAATACGAAAACGATCCGGTTGTCACAGCAATCCGTCATCAGCAGGAGGTCAGCGAGGATGGCAGTGTTGCGGAGAACAAGATCAGCGAGTACGATGTGCAGGCAAATGACAATAGCATGTATGTGATTTGGAGTGCACTCGGAACGAGCCAGAAGGATGAAGATAAGTCGGGAGCCGAAAATGTTGTGCGCGAGACACAGCTTTACGGAGCATATTGTGAACCGGAGCTGGAATCTGTTTCTACCGCATACACATTTGAGGACGATGATACGAAAACGTACCAGTTTGCGGCAGGTAAGGATAAAACAACGTATCCGGTAAGCTTCACGGCATTGAAGGACACAACCCTGGAGGATGGTTCGACCCTTTCTGCGGGCGATGTGTTCACGTTCGACTACAAAAAGCAGGAGGATCTGAACGGCCAGACCGGTGTTGTTTCGGCAGGGGATCCGGCAAAGATTAAAACGATCCGTGCCTGTGACGGCTATGGATGGTCAGAACCGGTTCAGCTTACCGATGGACAGGGAGACAACTACGAGGATCTTTCCTTCCGGGTGGATGAGGACGGAAATATTCGCGCCTTCTTTATCAAAGGAAAACAGAAACTCGATGACAACAATGTCTTCGAAATGGATGAAAGCAATATGCAGATGTATGCGCAGACTTTTGTGATCGGAAGTGAATTACAGAATGATGGCATTCAGACGGAGAAGGAGCTTTATGCGCCGGGAGAGGACATTTCCTTCCAAATGAATGTCACCAACGATGGCTTAAAGCCGATCGAAAATGCGGAGTATCGGATGTATATTCAGGAGGACAATGAAGTCGTGACCGACGAGGTGGAATGGACGTCTCTTGGAACCGTCACAGAGGATGGCGGAAAGGGAGTGCTTCTCGGAGGAAATACGGTAACACTGCAGTATGATGGTGTCCTGAATATGGGACAGATAGAAGGAACAAAGCTTGTGACCGAGTTGAAGCAGGGTGATGAGATCACTACCGTGGAGAAGGTGCTTCATGAACAGCCGGAGCTGAGTATTTCCGTGGTCAGTGCAGAGCTTGTTGATGCAAAAACAGCATCGGTGAAGCTGCATGTTGTCAATACGGGAAATCAGGATTTTGAAGGAACGGTAAAGGTGAAGGATAAGGAAGAAGTTTTGGCACAGGAAAAGAATGTTAAGGCAGCATATGGAGAGAGCTGCGATCTGACCATGACGGTTGATATCAGCAATTCGAAGTTCGGCGAAGTTACAACCGCAGAGGACGGAAGCAAGTCCGATGCACTGACGCTGACAGCGGAATATGGCGATATCTCACAGCCGTTTTATGTGACAAGAGAAGTGTCCGCATGGGAAGGAAAGGCAGTGGATGCGTTGAACGGTATCCGGATCGGACAGTGTGAGCTTAGCAATGAAGCAGCTCAGGATCAGGGGATTCCGGATATCATGGATGCGACACAGACGCTGCAGCCGGTAAAGGATACGCTGAAGGTTTCCGAGGATCAGGTGCTTAAGCTTGAGCCGGTCTTTGACTGGAAGGATGATAGCAGTGAGGCAGCCGAGCTTCAGAAACAGGGGCTTGATCCAAAGGCGATCCTGAATACAAAATGGACCTCTTCGGATGAAAGTGTGGTTTATGTCAATGACAACGGTGTGCTGATCCCGCTCAGGGAGGGCGAGACGGAAATTACCGCAGTCACTTATCCGGGCGGCGAGATGCAGCAGGCAGATCCATTTGCCGCAAACGGAAATATTGAGGAGGAATACGATCGCAGCTTTGGCTCGTTAAGCCAGACCGATGGAACCGGCTGGTTTAGACAGAATCGAGAAATGTACCGTGTGCCGGAGTCACTGATCACCAGAAATACGATCAAGGTAACGGTTAAAAAGGCAGAAGTAAAGCCGACGCCGACACCGACCGTGACACCGGTGCCGACAGATACACCGTCAAGTACCGCACCGACCGGCTCGCAGCCGACCGCAGCACCATCCGGTACGCCATCAGTTTCCGCATCACCGGCGGCTTCGCCGGCACCGTCAGATGCAGGTGTACAGCCGACCGTGAAAAAGACGACGGCAAAGGTGACGATCAACAAAAAGGGGAATAAGGTAACCGTTCAGACGCTGTCAAAGGCGAAGGTCTCTGTGAACGTTTACCGGAACAAAAAGACAGCCGGAAAAGGTAAGAAAACGGGATTGATCCGGAAGTATCCGGTATATCAGACGAACAAAAAGGGCAAAGTGGTGATCCGCCTGAAGAAAAAACTGAAAAAGAAACAGGCGGTAAGAGTGACGGTGACGAAGAAGGGATACTCCGGCAAAACCGTTGTTAAAGTCAAAAAATAATGCAGGGGTCAAATGCAGTGATCCATGACATTTGTTAAGGTTAAAAACAAGGAAAGCAGTATACCGATTTCAGGTTTGCTGCCAGGCAGCCCGGTAATTTTATGCCGGGCTGTTTGCTTAGAAAGGCAGGAAAAGAAAATGCTGACAGACATCCGGAGTATACTATGTGACAGAATGGAACCGGAACAAAGCGTCTACCGGGAAATGCCCGGAAAGGTGCTTGATTATCCGATCACGATAGGAAATTTTCTTCAGGAAAAAAACGGAGAGGACAGTGCCGAGCAGTTTGCAGAGCTTCTGGAATACAAAAGCAGGCTGAAGAATGTGCTGGAAAACGATCCGGAATATATACGTATCAACCGTATATCCGAGCAGCTTGGCAGATGGCTTAAGCGAAAGAAAAACGAAGCGGGAGAAGGCTTTACACAGGAAGAAATGGCAATATTCAAACAGAAACGAAAACGTCTGCAGAAACAAAAAAGGGAAATCCGGCGGGAAAAGGAGGAAGAGATTTGCGGCATTTACGGCTATGATTACAGAGAGATCCGGACAATGATGTACAAAAATACGGTCTATTTCAGCTGGTTTTATGATCTGCAGAAAATGTTTCCGCAGCTTGCAAAGATAAAGACCGGAGACATCCGGGAGATTCCTCTTTTTGTGTCGCATCTGGAACAGCTTCGAAAGGCATTAGCGCAGAAGGAGCCGATCGGGCTGGTGGGAGGACCGTGCCTGTTTGGTGTGGATGAGGTTTTTCTGGAGATGACGACAGACAATGGGGAGCGGGCGGTTTTTGACTGCAGCTGTGACAGACGCTGCCTTGTCGGAAATGACGAAAAGGAGACGATCGAGGAATTTATTGAAAGGCATCCGGAGAAGATCGAGGCTGTCCGGATCCGTAACTGTAAAAAGGGAGTGACAAGGCAGGAGTATGACAGTATCCGTTATCTGTTCAGTGTGGCAGAGGTGTTTGACGGGAAAATTGTGATTCCGCTTCCGGATCTGTCCTATTTTAAGTACATGGAGGCAATCCTTCAAAATCTGGAGGAAACGCTCCGGGAGAAGGTGATGGAAGAATTTCGCGAAGAATGTTATCGGATCACGGATCATTATCTGGATGTGATCCGTCATGTTGCAGAGAAATATCCGAAGCTTTCCTATCTGGTGGTACATGACAGAGAGGTGGAATTGCGGGAGATTTTTTATGAAAAAAGAAGACCGTATCTTGAGGGATCAACCTATATGCAGAAGATCACGGGAAGGGATACGCGCAAGGAGGCGGTGGTTGATTATATCACAATGCTCGCACTACCGTATTATCTGTATGGAACACGGTATGTGGTACAGGTGGACAGCGTGGACGAGACGGACTCCGGGCGCAAGTGCAATAAGATTCATGGAGGAGACATGGAACTGATCCAGCTTCTCTATCCGGAATATTTAAGCAGAGACGGCAAAAACACCATATACCGGACAACTGCCGGATATAAGGATTATATCGGACAGCCCGCCGGAGAGCAGGGAGGGATGAAGTGAAACGTCAAAAACGGATCATTGCCGGAATCGTTATTCTGGCAGTAGTGGCAGGAACTGTTATGGTGGCAGGAAAAATACAGCGAAAGCCCCCAAAAGCAAAGTCCACAAAAACGGACACATTAAAAATAGTTATTTTGGACAGTGGTGATTACTATTATTCCGATGAAGGAATTGAAAACGGGATCATGCTTGCGCAGGAGGCTCTGGAAAAGGAAAGCGGAATATCAATCGATCTGGAGCGTGTGGATGACGGAGGCGATTATGTCAATGGAATTTCCATGGCGAAGGCACTGGCGGAGGATGAAAGTGTGGACATGGTCATCAGCTTTCAGAATTTCGAGTCGATCGGTGCGGAGACCGGATTTTTTGAACAGGTACAAAAGCCGTTTATTATTACAATGGGCTGCTACGATGAGGTAGCAGAACGGGGCTACGAATATCTGATCACGGATTTCTTAAGCGGCAGAACGATCGGCAGCAGCATCGGCGAATTTCTGAAACAGGAAAAACGGGAAAACATCGCACTCTGTCATTCGGATACAACATTTGAAAAGGACGAATTAAAAGGGATACAGTCCGCAATCCGGGACAGTGACAATACGAATATTTATTATACTCAGACCGGTCCGTTTGATGAGGATGGTCTGGCACAGCTGCTGGCGAGATGCGAAAAGCTTTCAATTGATACGGTGGTTGCCAACTTTTATACACAGACCGACAGCGCATGGCTGCTTAGCAGACTGCGAAAGAAAAGACCGGATCTGACCGTGGTTGGAGATTATGCCCTTGACAGCTCTGAAATCCTGAAAAAGTATGGAAAGGATCTGGAGGGGGTCGTGATCGTTCCGGTCTATCCGTATGAAGACAGCGAGGAGATGGAACGGTTTATACAGCGCTACGAGGTGGAAAAGCAGGTTCGCTTTTCGACTGCGGCGGTGCAGTATTATGATCTGTTTCAGATGCTTGGAAAGGCGTATGACAGATGCGGCGGAGATAGTCAGAGTATGATGCGGGAGCTGAAGAAAAAGGAAGGATATGAGGGCGTGGCAGGAAAGATTTATTTCGATGAAAAGGGACGTCTTTCTTCCGAAAACTGTCCGGTGTTTGTGTGCAGAAACAGCAAGTTTGTGCGAATGAAATGAGAGGGAGCGAGGGATGAAACAGGGATTATTTCAGGAAAAAGCAATGCAGCAGCTGGCAGCACCCGAACAGCTCGACCAGAGAGTGCGGATCATTCCATCCGGTGCATGGATCTTATTTGCGGCGGTTCTGACAGGAATTGCGGCAGCGGTGATGTGGGCGTTTTTTGGGACAGTGTCCAGCGGGGCAGACTACCACGGTGTTATTTTCGACTACAACGATGTAATCAGTCTGCGGGCGCAGACCGGCGGTGTTCTGGGTGACGTTTTGGTCGAGGAAGGTGATACGGTATCGCGAGGCGATGTGATTGCGGTCATCTATAACGAAGCTGCTTTGCAAAGGATTGAGACCTTGCGGAAACGCCAGAAAAGCTATGCGAAGACTTCGCAAAGATACCGTGATCTGGAGGAGAAGATCCGCGGGCAGCGCGGAGAATACATGCTGCGAAGCACCTCGGACGGCGTTGTGCAGAAGATTCTTTTAAACGGGCAGGCAGTCGATGCCGGAGACGTGGTGGCATCGATCGTTCCGCAGGATGATTACAGCTATCAGGAGGTTTATATCTATGTTCCGAGGGAGCAGATCGGCGCGCTTGCGGTAGGTATGGAGGCGCAGATCACGCCGTCGTATGTGACCAGAGAGGAATATGGCTATGTCGAAGGAATTATTTCGAACATTGATGAAAACATTGTGACGGAAAATCATATTGTGAAACATATGGGTACATTGGATTATGTGGAGGAAATCCTGCCGTCACAGAATTGTGTGGAGGTAACCATTCAGCTCAGTGTGAAGGAGACGGGAGATGGAGGCTATGTCTGGTCAAATACGAAGGGCGAGGCGTTGAACATGAAATCCGGCGACCGTTGCCGGATCCGGATCATACGGCAGGAATATCATCCGTATGAGCTGATCCTTCAGAAAATATAACAGGGGGAAGCAATGGAAAATGTAAAGAGAGTGCCGGTGGTGCTGCAGATGGAAGCCGTTGAGTGCGGCGCGGCATCGCTGGCAATGATACTGGCGTATTATAAGCGGTTTATTCCCCTGGAGAAAATGAGGATTGACTGCAATGTGACGAGGGATGGAAGCCTGGCAAAATATATTGTCAAGGCTGCCGCAAAGCATGAGCTGGAGACGAAAGCCTACAAGATGGATCCGGAACAGATCCGGCAAAGGCAGGATTTTCCGATGATCATTCACTGGAACTTCAATCATTTCGTGGTGCTGTGCGGATTTCGCGGGAAGGATGCGGTGATCAATGATCCGGCGTCAGGAAGGATACGGGTTCCTGCGGAGGTGTTTGACCGGTCGTTTACCGGAATCGCTCTGTGTTTTAGACCGGGAGAGGCGTTTGAGCGGATCGGCATGCCGGCTCAGACAGGAGGATTTATTAAGAAAATGTGTCGCGGACAGAAGGCGGCATTTGTGTTTGTCATTGTTCTGGGGGCTGTGTACAGTCTTTTGAACGGACTGCCGCCGGTCTTTTATAAAATATTTACGGACCGGATCCTTCTCGGCGGTTCCCCGGAATGGCTGCCGGCACTTTTGCTTGCCATGCTGGTGACAGGTACAGGAATGCTTCTTGCCGGAGGTCTGCAGGTGTTATTTGCCAAACGGCTTCAGGCACAGCTTCGCATCCGGGAAGCGGCAGTGTTTTTTCGGAAGCTGCTCCGGCTTCCGGCGGCATTTTTTGACCAGCGGTTTTGTGGGATATTGTCTCGAGACAGCAGGACGGACAGGAGATTATTTCGTTATTTTTTGAACGGATCCTGCCGGCACTTATGGAAGTGATCCTGATGCTCTGTCTGTATGGTCTGATGTTTTCGCTGGATGTCCGGATGAGTCTTGTGGCAGCCGCGGCGGGGATCTTACAGCTTCTGGCGGCTCTTTTGCGGGCGCACCACTATGGCAATCTTGGGCGCAATTTAAGCCGGGACAGTGGAAAACTGTCGGGGGTGAAGCTTTCCGGAATTTCCATGATCGAGACGATCAAGGCGAGTGGTGCCGAGCAGGGGCTTTTAGAGCGGATCCTCGGCTATCAGACCAGATACGACAATGCCAGACTGGAGCTGGAGAAAAGCAGGATCCGTCTTGGAATCCTTCCGGGACTGATGGCTGGGTTTAGTAACGGTATCATACTGATCCTTGGAATTTATGCGGTATTTGAGGGAAAGCAGACGATCGGAACGCTGGCGGCGTTTCAGGCATTTCTGCAGCTTTGCTTTTCGCCGATGACATCGTTTGCACAGGGGCTTCAGGCGGCACAGGAGATGAAGGGGAATGTTGAGCGGGTACAGGATGTGCTGGAGTATGAGGACGATCCATTATCGGGCGGTGCTGCTTTGCCGGGGAGCGATGTTTTGCCGGAAACGGAGAACGATCCTCTATCGGGCGGCGCTGCTTTGCCGGAAACGGAGAATGCCGGGCGGCTGACCGGCAGGCTTTGTGTGCGGGATATTTCGTTTGGCTACAGCCCGGTGACGGAACCGTTGATCCGGAGCTTCTCCATGGAGGCAGAGCCCGGAAAGGTGATCGCACTGGCAGGAGGCAGCGGCAGTGGCAAATCGACTGTCGCAAAGCTGTTATGCGGTCTTTATCCCTGTGCGTCCGGGGCGGTGTTATATGATGATGTCCGGCTGGAGGAGCTGGACATACGGCTTCTTCGCAGGTCAGTTGCCGTTGTGGATCAGCAGATCGCCCTTTTCGGGGGAACGGTCCGGGATAATATCACGATGTGGGATGATTCGATCCGGCAGGAAAAGGTGATTCAGGCATGTAAGGATGCATGCATTCATCAGGACATTATGGCGAGAAAACATGGCTATCAGCATGTGATCCGCGAGGGAGGCTCAGATTTTTCAGGCGGGCAGAGACAGCGGATGGAAATTGCGCGGGCGCTGGTAAAGGATCCTTCCGTGCTGATCATGGATGAGGCAACCTCTGCATTGGATGTGATGACTGAACAGAAGGTGATGGATGCAGTAAGACGGCGCGGGATGACCTGTGTTGTGATCGCACATCGTCTGTTCACGATCCGGGATGCCGATGAGATCATTATGCTGGAGTGCGGTGTGATAAAGGAGCGTGGAACCCACGAAGAACTGATGGCGGCAGACGGTGCATATGCGGCATTGCTTCGAGCGGATGAAGAGGGGGCTTCACCGATAAAGCAGGAATCCGCTGAGCAGGCTGATGCGCAAAAAGGAGAATGAAATTGGAGCAGAGAGAAAGAAAAAGAGAACAAAACGAGATTGCCAGGATTCTGAATTATTACCGGATCTCTATGCCGGAGGGGATCGATCTGCTGGCAGCGGACTGGCATGAAAGCATCCTGCGGCAGTCTGGGTTGATCCCGCGGAAAATCACACTGGAGGGGGCATGGTGGAAGGAAGCATTTCTCCCAATGGAGCTTTACGGCGAGGATGACCGGATCTATGCGGCGGTTCCGGTCGGAGACCACTACCATGTCTGGATCGAAGAACAGGAAAAGGTGGTAGATATGCAGCTTGCAAAGCAGTTTCAGAGGACGGCGAGATGCTTTTATAAGCCATTTTCCTGTGAACACAAAGGGACGGGGATGCTGTGGCGTTTCCTGTGGGAGAGCATTCCGCATACCGATTTGATCGTAATCCTTGTGATCAGTCTGTTTGTGGAGCTGTGCGGGCTGCTGATGCCGTATATCAACAGCGTTGTTTATAATCGTGTCATTCCTTCCGGGACGGCAAGGGAAATCCCGGGCATCGTGGTTCTGGTGATCAGCACCGTTATCTTTTCAACCCTGCTTTCCTTATATAAAGAAATCTGCAGAGTCCGTCTGGGCGAGAAAATGAAGGTGGCAGGACAGAGTGCCGTGTGGCGGCGTCTTTTACAGCTTCCGGCAGCCTTTTTCAAACAATATGATTCCGGAGAGCTGTATCAGCGCACGGACGCCATTGAGGAGATCTGTAATATCATTGGCGGCAGAATGCTTCCGGCGGCATTGACAGCGGTGCTGTCTGTTATCTATCTGTTTCAGATCTCATGGTTTGCCGGTGAACTTATGATTCCGTCGGTTGTGATCCTTTTCATTCAGCTTTGTAATATTGCAGTGGCAGGTATATTGCAGATCCGTCTGCGTGACCGTGAGAACGAGGCACAGACAAAGGTGACAGGCATTTCCTATCAGTTGATCCGCGGAATCTGCAAGATCAAGATTGCCGGTGCACAGGAGCCGGCATTTCAGGTCTGGGCGTCTGTCTGGAAGCATATGCCGGTCATGGGAAATGCATGGATTCTTTTGTCGCCGGTGATTGCAAAGGTGACAGCACTTGGCGGAAGCATGGCTCTGTACTGGTGTGCCTGGAAGAGTGGACTTTCGACCTCGGATTATATTGCCTTTCAGACCGCATTTTCTTCCTTTTTCGTGTCTGTTTTAATGCTTGCGGACTTTGGCCTGCAGCTCGGCTGTCTCGGTCCGGCGGTCAAAATGCTTCGACCGGTGCTTTTGGCAGAGCCGGAGCTTTATGAGGACAGGGAAGCGGTGGAACGGCTTGAGGGAAGGCTGGAGCTAAACAACATCTGTTTCCGGTACACGCCGGATATGCCGTATGTGTTAGACGGACTTGATCTGCGGATCGAGCCGGGAGAATACATTGGGATCGTCGGCAGCTCGGGCTGCGGAAAATCAACACTGATGCGTATCCTTCTGGGCTTTGAGGTGCCGGAAAGGGGATCGGTGTATTATGACGAACGCGAGCTTGGACAGCTTGACCTTCCTTCTCTGCGCCGCAGGATCGGTGTTGTTTTACAGGATGGAAAGCTGTTTGCAGGGGATATTTTCTCGAATATTACGATCTGTGCACCATGGCTGACGCTGGAGGGTGCATGGGAGGCGGCAGAACGGGCGGGACTGGCGGAGGATATCCGGCAGATGCCGATGGGAATGTTTACGATGATCTCCGAGGATGGCGGTGGCATTTCCGGTGGACAGAGACAGCGGCTTCTGATCGCGCGTGCACTGGCAAGTGATCCGGGAGTCCTGCTTTTTGACGAGGCAACCTCAGCGTTAGACAACGAGACGCAGGGGCGTGTGGTGGATACGTTGAAGCAGATGAAATGCACACGTCTCGTTATTGCACATCGTCTGTCCACGATCCGGGACTGTGACAGGATCCTTTATCTGGAGCAGGGAAGGATTGCGGAACAGGGAACGTATGAGGAACTGCTGCATTGCAATGGCAGATTTGCACAAATGGCGAAGCGCCAGCTGTTATAAGAAAGAGGTGATAGTATGTTTACGGCATTTCGCAGACTGGAATGTAAGAAGACAGATATAATATGGATGATAATTGCAGCCGCTCTTTTGGCAGCAGGCATGCTGGTGTGGTGGTATCTGCCTGTGACCCTGTCCGTAAAACGGGACATATCAAACCCGTATTTTGCGACAATGGATCAAAAGGGCAACCGCTATATTATCAATGAGGGGAAAAGCGAGGTTCTCAAAATATCAGGGAAAGGACGCATCACGGCACGGATCGCGTGGGGAGATCACCAGAAGGACTGCTTTGGAGAGGCGGACGAGGTGGCGGTAGGCAGTGATGGCAGCATTTATATTCTCGATATACTCTGGAATGATACAGGGCTTGGTCTTTCCGGCGAGAGGGTGCTCAAGTATACCTCCGACGGGAAATTTGCCGGTGTTGTTTTTGAAAATGATTATACGGATATGATGATCATGAAACGCCATTTGTTTTCACTTGTTGCCCTGAAGAATGAGATTCGTTTTGCGGCGGTGGATCCGGATGGAAAGGGCTTTAGTACATATGTCCTGAAAAACGGACAGACAAATGCGAAAAGAGACCGGTATATTTCCTGGGATCTTGCGGATGAGATTCAGGATTTTGCCGTCAATGAGAATGGCGGATATTTTGTGATCAAAAACGGAACGATCTATTCCTTTGAAAAGGATCCGCTTAAGGTGGTGTACCGGGCGGAAGACCGGACCTGGCTTTTGCCGTATAATCTTTCCTTTCGGGGAGGATATCTGTATTTCACGGATATCTGTGGAAATGGGATATACCGGCTGCAGGAAGGAAAGGAGCAGGCAGAGTGCTTCTGTCCGATGGAAAAGCTGCAGAAGATTACCGGGCTTGATCTGAAGCATTCGGTTCTGGAGACGATTCAGGTGACGGAAAGTGCAGGAAAAGAAATGATCTCCGTTACCTGGGATAATGCTTCGGCTGTGCTGGCAGTGGATCAGGGTGTGTCCGTAAAAATGGACACCAGACAAAGCTTCTATTATGCAGATTCTTTTCTGGCAAAGCTGTTGTTTTGTTTTGTGGTGTGGACATTTTCCGGTGTAACGGCAATTTATTATTCGATGGTGCTGCTTCGTTATCTGATCCATTCGGGAATCTTTCGAAAGAAACGCTTCAGTATCTTTATGATCCTTGGTGTCAGTATTTCGGCACTTGTGGTTATGGTGAGCATGCTCGAACGTTTTAAGGACAGCTACACACAGGAGCAGATCGGCAGCATGTGCACGGTGACGCAGATCGCATCGGATATTATGGATACGGATGCACTAAAGCATGTGAATTATCCGACGGATTATGGCTCTGAGGATTACCGGAAGCTGCAGGAATGCATGAATGATCTGATTGATGTGACGAGCCGGTACAGTGAAAATCTTTATTGTAATATTGTTAAAGTGAATGGAGAAAGGGCGTATGCACTGGCATATCTGGATCATTCGATCGGCGCGTATTATCCGCTGGACGAGGGAGAAGCCAAGGAAGCGAAGAGGGTTTACCGGACCGGAGAGCAGTATATCAATGACGGAAAGCAGGATGCGACCGGCTCCTATGTTTACGTTAAGGCACCGGTCAAGGACCGCACGGGAAGAGTGATCGGAATTATTGAGATCGGCATGGTGTCCGATACGCTGTCCGGAATGATCGATTCGATGCGTACAAGGATCATGGTTGAGATCATCCTGATGGTGATCATCGCTGTTTTCTTATTAAATGAAGGTCTTGCATTTATGGAGGATCGCAGAGATTGGAAACGTTTAAGTCATAAGGAAAGAACACATACCTTTCCAATCCCTTATCTGCGGGTTGTGACGTTTTTCGTTTTTGCGGCGTACAACATGCCGACAAGCTTCCTGCCTGTATATGTGGAACGTTTTTACCGGGAGGATTTTCCGATCACCAGAGAGCTTGCGGGTTCCCTGCCGCTGACGGTCAATTTTGCGATGATCGGTGTCATGTCCCTGTTTGTATCCGGGCTGCTGCGGCGGTTTGGCTTCCGTCTTGTCATGGGTGCCGGGGCTTTATGCTGTGCGGTGGGAGATCTTATGATGGCATACTCCGGGAGCTATGGCATGATCTTAGCAGGACTGATCTTAGGCGGAATGGGATGCGGTCTGTTGATGAACGGACTGTCGATCATCGTGGCAGACCAGTCCGATCAGGTGCAGTCCAAGGGATTTTCGGTCATTAACGGTGCGATCCTGTCGGGAATGATCTCCGGCACGGTGATCGGTGCTGCGATTGCCGAGAAGCTGGGCGAATCCAAAATGTTCTTCTGCTCTGCGGTGATCTGGGGAAGTATGCTTTTCCTGCTGCTTGCCGTGGGTGGTCTGTTTCATATGTCCGGCAAAGAGAGGGTGCGCCATACCGGAAGACTGTCATTTGTGTTTTCCGGACAGGTGCTTGGGTACCTTTTGTTGATCGTCGTGCCGTATGTGATCATCAACGGCTTTACCAGCTACTTTCTGCCGATCTTTGCGGATGGCCAGGGACTCGGCGAGTCACAGACGAGTCTGCTTCTTGTCATGAACTGTCTTGTGGGAATCTTCTTAAGTGAAGCACTGACCGGTCTTACCATGAAGCATCTCGGGAGAGGAACGCTTTATCTTTCGAGTGCGGTTTCTTTGGGAGCTGTTCTGCTGTTTGGGTATTTTCAGACGCTTCCGATGCTTGCCCTTGCGTTGTTCCTTCTTGGCGCGGCGAAAAGCTTTGGCGCAGCGGGACGGGAGATTTTGTTCTGCAGGCAGCCGAAGGTGGCGGCGTATGGTGAGGATGAGGCGATGGGATATTACAATCTTGCCGATAATCTGGGCGAATCCATTGGAACCATGGTGTTTGGTGGCATGCTCAGCGTGGGACTGGTCACCGGCATGTGGATCTTTGCCGGAATTTCTGCGGCGGCGATGGGGATTTACGGCTGGCTGCAGCGGGGAAATACCGTGTGATTTTCGCAAAAAATCGAATTTAAAAGGGATTTAAAGGGATTTAAAGAAAAAAACGCTTGCATTTTATTGACAAATGATATAAAATGTTGGATTGTGATACGTTTATTTTATCCTTGTTCTTTCCTGACAGGGCAAAGCATGCAGGGACATGCCGCAGCCGCTTATCACACGGAGGCGAGCCATGGAGAGAGCCAGAGACCAAAAGGAGGTACAGACAACTATGAACAAGTATGAATTAGCGTTAGTTGTCGATGCTAAGATCGAAGAGGATGTAAGAGTAGCAACTGTCGAGAAGGCAAAGGACTATGTGACCAAATTCGGCGGTAACATCACAAATGTGGATGAGTGGGGCAAGAAGAAGCTTGCTTACGAGATCCAGCATATGAAGGAAGGCTACTACTACTTTATTCAGTTCGATGCTGAGGCAGATGTTCCGGGACAGCTTGAGCAGGCAGTCCGCATCATGGATCATGTTCTCAGATTCTTATGCATCAGACAGGAAGCATAGGAGAAAGGAAGGTGTTTCCTAAGTGAATAAGGTTATTTTGATGGGTCGTCTGACCCGTGATCCGGAGATCCGTTATTCTTCCGGAGAGAATCAGACAGCAATTGCAAGATATACGCTTGCAGTCGATCGTAGATTTAAACGTCAGGGTGATGATCAGTCAGCAGACTTTATCAACTGTGTCGTATTCGGCAGAGGTGCAGAGTTCGCTGAGAATTATCTTCATCAGGGTACCAAGATTGCGGTAACCGGACGTATTCAGACCGGAAGCTATACCAACAAGGAAGGCAACCGTGTTTATACGACCGATGTAGTTGTAGAGGAGCAGGAGTTTGCCGAGAGCAAAGCGGCTGCAGCGAACTACAACGGAAACAGGGATGGCTACCAGCAGGCTCCATCAAGACCTGAGCCGACACAGGCAGCAGGGGATGGATTCATGAATATTCCGGATGCCATCGAAGAGGAATTGCCATTTAACTAGACAGTGGCGTAATAATGATTAGGAGGTTTTGTCATGGCTTATAATAAAGGCGATAGAGACGGTGCTCCAGCAAAGAGAAGACCGATTCGCAGAAGAAAAAAAGTTTGTGCTTTCTGTGCAGACAAAGAGCATGATTTCATTGATTACAAGGATACCAATAAGTTAAAGAGATATGTCTCTGAGAGAGGTAAGATTCTTCCTAGAAGAATTACCGGTAACTGTGCAAAGCATCAGAGAGCTCTGACAGTCGCTGTAAAGCGCGCTCGTCACGTAGCACTTATGCCATATACCACAGACTAATTGAAATCAGACTGATTCATAGCAGCTCTATTGAGTGATCAATAGGGCTGTTTTTTGTGCAATTTTTTAATCTCCCAAGCTTCCCATATCAATCAAGTGTATCCGCCCATACGATTTCTTATGTCCAATAATTTATTTTGATATTTTGCCACCAAGACACTGAAAGATCCGAGAGCTGTGCCTGAAAAATTGTCTTGTCACTTACGGATTTCGAAAAGACTAATTGCTTTGCTGCTTTG
>ENA-OZEF01000146-OZEF01000146.1-human-gut-metagenome-genome-assembly--contig:-NODE-146-length-32441-cov-5.155561_pt1 | contig 32441 bp, 30 predicted proteins | sample MGYA00245065_ERZ653603 | MGnify/ENA primary metagenome ERZ653603 (study PRJEB26926, sample SAMN06164922) | human gut metagenome | biome: ENVO:00009003; feature: ENVO:2100002; material: ENVO:00002003...
AGATAGTGAAAGAAACCTGTCCTCGGTTCTGCCCTAGTCACTTCCTGTTCCCGTATTGGTCAAATATCATTCTGATAGCCACTGCCTCTTCTTCATTTACTTTCAATTTTCCATCAATGAGAGAATATCCATACGGTGCAAAACCACCATTCCATTTACCTTCCCTGGCTTTCTGCATCCTTCCTTCCATTGTCTGAACACGAATGTTCTCACGTTCAATCTCTGCCACTGCTGACAGAACAGATATCATAAGCTTCCCGGCATCTTTGGATGAATCTATTCCGTCCTCCACACAAATCAGATTTACACCAAAATCCTGCATTACTTGTAATGTTGCAAGTACATCTGCCGCATTTCTTCCAAATCTGGAAAGCTTGAATACAAGGACATAAGATACTTCATCTTTTCCTGATTTAATATCGTCCATCATCTGATTAAATGAAACTCTTCCCTCTATTGATTTGCCGGATTTTCCAGCATCCTCATACTCACCGGCAATTTCATATTCATTATAGTCGCAGAACGCTTTCATTTTTGTTTTCTGTGCATCCAGAGAATAGCCATCTATCTGCATGGTTGTGGAAACTCGGGTGTATAAATATACTTTGATTTTCTCTTTCTTCAATTTATATATCACCTCCAGGAAGTGCCGAAACCGCTGATAAATTGATACTGGCTAATGTATCCATCTGCCTGATTGCTAAATTTCTAAGCAATATAAGTCTTTCTGATTGAGGTTTCCCCTGCTCAATTAAAATAGCATTATAACTTTCCATATTTGCCAACACCAATAACTGATTTAAATTTGCATCATCACGCACATTCCCCTTTTTATCCGGATTATTATTTTTCCATTGCTTTGCAGTCTGACCAAATAAAGCAACATTTAAAAGATCTGCTTCACTAGCATATGTATAAGCAATCTGTTCTGGTGTTAGCTCTGGTGGAATCAAATTTTTCTTCACCGCATCCGTGTGAATACGGTAGTTCACCTTTGATAAAGCCCTGTTCAAGTTCCAGTCCAATGAAAGTCGGCTGTTTTCATCTTGTTTTAACCTGCGGTAATCTTTCATAATATACAGTTGAAATTCCGGAGAAATCCATGTAGCAAATGCCATTGCAATATCGCTATGTGCATAAGTTCCTCCACCATATCTGCCTGCTTTTGACACTATTCCAATAGCATTGGTCTGTTCAATCCATTTGGTTGGTGTCATAACAAACCTGTTTAATCCTGCCTCACTTCTAACCGCCTCGAATTGCACACGGTTAAAATCTGGATTATGAAGTTCTTCCCAAACAGCCAAAAACTCAACTGTATTTCTGTTTCGCATCCAGTTCTGAATGACAAATCTGGGATCATTATCATTTCTATATTTTGCAATATCTGTCAACGAAATATATTCATTTTCAAAATCTTTCGTGTAAATCCCAATATCAATTCCTTTTGCGTGAATAATTTCCCTAACTATTTTATTTGCCATCTCTATTCCTCCACCATGTTCTCCATCTGTTCCAACTTCTGCAAGGCTTTCATATACGCCATCAATCGTTTATACTGCGCATCTCCAAGGCTGTGAATCTGCTTTAAAATCTTAATATCCGACCTGGTAACTTCATAATCCATATCCGCATCTTTATATTCCGGATCAATTCCTTTTCCAGTCAAAAGCTGTTCGGGAGTAATCTCCAATGCATCACATATAGACAACAGACAGTCCGCTTTGGGATTCGTCTTTTTCTTCTTCCAGTCACTGATGTTACTCGTTGCAATCCCGGTTCTTCTTGAGAGTTCCAACTGCGTTATGTTCTTCTGCTCCATCACATAAAAAATTCTTTCACTTATAATCATGATTTTTCCTCCATCAACATTCCGTAGATATCCGTATTTATAAATTTATGCATCCGTCTATACGGTTATAGTATCATGCTGCAATTTTTCTTTCAATAGAGATTTTTGTATTTCTGAACTTTGTTATATTCTTCTCTTTATATAGCTCCATGTACAACTGTCTTATTCTTTCCCTACGAAGATAAAAATCCGGATCCGGCAAATTATCCAAATCCATTGCTTCCGCATACTTTGCTACCATTTCTCCAATAAAATTTGCTAAATTGCTCCATACATCTCTTTCTTTTAAAACCACTTTATTCTTAACCATAATTTAAATCCTTTCTGACATTGTCATGAAATCCATCATATCCCATCCATAGTGATGTTTCTTTACCTCCAGATAGGATAAGATAAACTTGATCCTTTCTTTACTCTTTTTACAAATTGGCAAGCAGTGCTCCGGTATATACCCGGCGCATTTTTGCTTGTTGGGGGGAATGCCCCAATCCCCTTGAACTGCTGATAAGCTGCAGAGCCACGCTGACGCTTTACCATAAAATCACTTTTTCTTTTTTGAATCTTCCTCATAAAGATACATTACTGCCTCAAGTGTTTTTTTCAGAAACTTTGTTTGTTCATTATGCATCTCTTTTATTTCTGCAATATCCTCTTCGTACAATTTTCCGGTTTCATTTGCTTTCCTTGCATACTGATTGAGATTATTACTAATCCTTGAATGCAAGGATATTACCTGATTCAAATCCGGCCACTCAGGAATAATCACATATCCATTCAATGCCATCTTTCTGATATATGCACTCATGTTTTGAACTCCTGCCTCTTGCATACGGTTATGAAGTTTATCCACCTCTTCCGGTTTGAATTTTACATAAATTCCTTTTGAATACTCTTTCACTTTTCTTTTCCTCCATTTCTTTTCAAATTTGTAATTTTTAGAAATCATTCTTCCAGGAGCAATCGGCAATTTCTAAAATTGGGCAACAAAAAAGCAACCGATATTACTCGATTGCCATGTTGTTACTCTTGCGAAACTATTCCTTTTTTCAAAAAATTTGTAAATATTGCCTAAATGCTTTTGTGAACTTTTTCCTTCAAAAAACATTACAAATTGATAATTGACTTTTTGAAAATTATTGTTCTCAAGTTTCTATCAAAATTAGAAAAAGCCCAAACCACAAGGGCTTGAGCTTCATTTGTGCATTCACATTTTCTGTTTTTAGGTATAGAATCTCCGCTGTTAAATATAGAATATTTGTTCGTTTTTGTCAAGTCTTACTTGCAACAAAGCAGTCACCTATCTATTAGATTTGTCAGCACATCAGATGACATTTTCTCATTAATCAACCCTATATTTCATTTAATGCAGTCTCATTTTTTCAACAAGAGATGATGAAAGAATGCAATATTTTTGTATTCCCGCATATGTGATACTCTCAACTCAAGCTGCAACATTTTCTCCTGCCACGCTTCATCTCCATGCTTTTGCTGATTCTGTTGCAAATCCCAAAAAGTTCTTATTCCCAAAATATCTGAGATGGTTATTTGTGGCTCCCATTTAGTAATATCATTATCTTCATAATATCTGATAGTTCCAAACTTAGAAGCCGTGCTGCCTTTTCCATCAAGAATCTCATTTGCCTTTTCAAAATCGTCAAGAAGAACTGCCATCTGCATTACTCGTCCGGCTCTGTTATGCTTTACAATGGATATAATGCCATCCTTCTTTAAAACTCTTGCTAAAGCTTTTATCACAGCCGCTTTATCATCAATATATTCCAGCACATTGTGACAAATAATCATGTCAAAAGTCTCATTTTTAAATGCAGACAAAGCATTAACATCACCGACAATCTGAGTGTATTCATAATCTTTCCATGCATTAGAAAGCATTTCCTTGGATGGCTCTATAGCAGTAACATCATTTTTTTCAGCGAAATGATTCGCCGTAATCCCTTCTCCACTACCAAAATCAAGAATCTTCTTTCCTTCCATGTCTCCAAGTTGCTTCCATACAATTTTCTTAAATAGTCTCTCCCATGCGGGAAGATCTGTAATATCATGCATCTTTCTCTATCCTTTTTCTCTTCATTTTACCAAAACTCCACTGAAGAACTGCTCCTGAAATGCAATCTGCGCATAAATTTCATTATCCGTAGGAATCTCTACATCTTCAAGAACTATGCCATCATCATCACATGGAACTACAATCCATTTTGTTTCATTATCATCGTATCGATGATAAACAGCAATAACTTTACCCGTAAATTCCTGTTCAGCAGATTTTACCCCCAAAAGATAAATGTCCTGTTCAGCCCCATCTCCTCCTAATAATCCGGAAACATACCCATAATTGACCGGATAATACAAATCCTTATGGCGTGGATGGAAACTACCCATAGGGCGGTCAATTTTTCCTTTTACAACCTGACCAATAATACTCCGATATCTATCAGCAGGTATAGGATTTGCTTCAAATCCAAACAACTCTCCCATATTTAGGCAACAATCGCCTTTATCATACATTTCCTTAATCTCATCAATAGTAAGCCAATTTGTCTGTACAACTTCTTTGGTTGTTGCTCTTATTAAATCTGGTTCTTCAATTGTTTCAAAGTAAAAGGAATCTCTTATCCAATTATGACGCTTACCATCATAAGCAGTCGCAACTTTCGTAGCTAATATACAGGCATCCTGCGCTTTTAAGGAAATGCCTACTTCTTCATAAACTTCTCTAAGTGCAGCATCTAAACTTGTGTCACCGGATATCGCATGTCCTGCCACAGTTTCCCATTTTAAAGGATCCGTGTCTTTGTCAGCCGAACGCTGCGATACCAAGTATTTTCCAGTCCTAGCATTCTTAATCCAGACCATGACCCACATGTGAAATTCGTCTTCCTCCAGGGTTCCCTGTTCTCCTCGAAGGCAAGTTTTCCCAGTCCGTCTTCTATCTTTTGTGTATACATCCCATACTTCTCTCATACGTCACACCGCTCCCCATCTATCATTTATAATAGTTAAATCATCCTAAATGCTTTTAACGCCTTTACAATCGCATCCTCTTTTTCCTTTGGACACTGTGGTTGTCTGGAATCCTCCGACTTAGGTAGATTAAAGTTCTCTCTAACTTCAATTCCACACTTTCTCTTCACCTGTGCAATGTATAAATTACTTACTTTCATCCCATCATTATGCTCCGCTACGTACTTCTTTATCTCCTCATAAGTAGCCTTGCTCTCAGCCGCCGTTAAATCCATCTCGTCCATGTCAAGTCTCACATTCACATGATGCTTCGCTTCGTGAAGTTTGGACAAAAGACATACCGTCTCCACATGCGTCGGTATCGGCTGGGGAACACATTTCCCCAACCACGTTACCGTCTGATGAGCACATTTTTTCAGTTACATTTTCATTCAATCGCTCTGCCTTATTCTGCTCCATTTATGACACCTTTTTCCCTTTCTGATTTACTCTGTAGTCTGCTTTCGCATTATCTACCTTTAATGTCTGATTGCACTTAAGTACAAATGTCAGTTTATATGGTGTTGGATTACCTTCTGCATCATACCCACCGACAATTACCTTTTCTACAATGCTCTCAAACACGATTCTGTCAAATTCATCCAGGGCATTTTCATTTTCCAGTGTCTGTCGAAGCTGTGACATACGCCTGCTTACATTCTTCTGCTGTCCGATATTTTCTTCCAGATAAGCCTTTTCTTCCGTAATCTGGTGAAGTTTCCGCTGAAAGCTCAGCTTCTTTTCATCATAATCTTCCTGTTCTATTTTACCATCAATCAGCAGATCTGTTAACCTGCTTTTTTTCGATTCAATAGTGGAAATGTCTTTTTCCAGCTGTTTTACCCTTTTCAATTCGGTATCATCCTTCAGAATATCTTCAATCGTATTCAGCACCGATTGAAGAACATCATCAAAACTATCGGCCAGAAGTCGAAATGCTTCCAGAAAAGCATTTTCAATAATCACTTCATCTACCGCCTTGCAGTTCGGACAATTATCAATCCCGTTTTTTGTAGCATTCATACACTGCCAGACAGGTTTTTTCGTTGTAGTCGTCTGATGTCTTGTCCTTCTGGATAATTTATGACCACAATACCCACATTCCAGCATACTGCTGAATGTGAACTGTCTTGTATAACGCTCTCTGTTTCCGGTTGTTTGCATCAGCTTGGGTTTGGCACGCTTCAATCGAATCTCTTCTGCTTTGTCCCAGATTTCTCTTGATACGATTGCTTCATGGTGATCCCGGATATAATATTGATTTTCCTCTCCCATATTGGCAAGTCTCCTCTTTGAAATCGGGTCAACTGTAAAAGTCTTTCCAAGAAGCACGTCACCCTTATACTTCTCATTTTTAATCATTCCCATAACTCCATGGTCATGCCATTCCACTGTGCCACGCTTATTTTTAATTCCAAGTTCTACCAGCCGTTTGGCAATCGTACCACAGCCATTCCCTTGCAAATACATATCATATATGAGTCTGACTGTTTCTGCTTCTGTCTCATTTACAGTGATTGTCTTTGTGTCCTGATGATAATCATACCCAAAACAGCCATTAAAGCCAACCAGTTCTCCACGTTTCATTTTCATCTGTAATCCCATTTTCACGTTACTGGAAAGGGATTCTACTTCTTCCTGTGCCAGTGAACTTAAAATTGTCAGAAGCATTTCTCCGTTCATATCCAGCGTATTGATATTTTCTTTTTCAAACATGATAGCAATATTCTTATCCCGGAGCATACGCACATATTTGATAGTATCCGGTGTATTTCTGGAAAATCTGGAAATTGATTTGGTAAGGATCATATCAATCTCGCCGTTCAGACACTTCCGGATCATTTCCTGAAATCCTTCACGCTTGTCTATCTTTATTCCGGTAATTGCTTCATCTGCAAATATTCCTGCCATCGCCCATTCTTTATTCTTCCGAATTTTTTCTTCATAATAAAGTTTCTGGGATTCAAAACTTCCTAACTGCTCATCACCATCGGTAGATACCCTGCAATAAGCAGCCACCCTTATGCGGTCAATCTGGACTGCATAATTATTATTTCTTCCACGGCTGTTTGGTGCCGTTTTTGTTGCCTGTAAGACCTGTACTTCTCTCATGCTCATAATCTTCCTCCATTTCTTTTACCTGCCACTTTCTTTTCTGAATATTTGTGGCTGTTTTCTTTGCCTGTGCTGTCATTCTATCTGAATTTTTAAATGTGAACGACTGTTGAATTATTTTATCTTCCATTATTTTTTACCTCGTCTTTCTATATCATAATCAAGCGATTGCTTTCACCGGATCGTCACTTCGCTCACCGGATACCAGATAACTGTCCATCAGCTTACGTCTGATTTTTTCAAATTCTTTTTCAGACAGCAGATTCATACGGTACAGCTTTGCAATCAGTGTTATTTTCTTTGCATATTCCAGTTCCTTTCTCATGGTACACTCCCCCTTTCTTTCAGATTCTTCAGCACCACCTCCTTACAGTGAGTTATCACTTTCTGTTTTTTTGGTACTTCTTTGTTATCTGTTACTTTTCAGATACAGGCAGCGTGATTTGGCTTCCACACATATGATCTGACGTTGGCGTTACTGCCAGCCTCTATCAGAGTATTTCTGAATGCTGGCAGCTTCTTCGCAAACTTACCAGCCGTTTCCGGAGTATCTTCGACGCTCGCCTGTAATATACTTACAGGGTCATGGCATTTGTGGAATCAGATCATACAGCTCATGTAATTTTCAAGGTACAAAAGAATTTTTTTGAATGTTCCTTCACTATTACAACTAAGAAGTGACGAAATGTTGTTTTCAAAAAATCCTTTCACTAATAAAGCCCGGCAGAGGGATTTTACCAACCTCATTTTGCAATAATTCACAAAAAATTTTATCTCTGCCAAAGCATTCGCTTTTATGCGAATCTTTGTTGTACTGTTATTTTAATTCGCCTTAATGCGAATGTCAAGTATTTTATTCGCTTCAATGCGAATCTTTCTGTTTACATTCATTGTTTTTAGTAGTAAAATAGATTTATCAAAAAGAAAGCAGGAAATCTGATATGACAATCGGTGATAAAATAAAAAAAATCCGGACATTCCGGCATATGACGCAGGCAGAACTTGGTGCTGCCCTCGGTTGGGGTGATAAAGGTGCAAACCGCCTAGCCCAATACGAAACAAATTACAGGGTTCCCCGTAAAGATCTTGTAACTGAAATGGCTAAGATTCTGGATGTAAATCCACTGGCACTACACGAACCGACTACTATGGATGCATCTGAACTTATAGAAATCCTATTCTGGATTGATGAATTTAACCCAGCAGCTATTAATCTCTTTCAGTTAGAAACCTATCCAGGTGAAAAATGCAATTCCAGTGAGGATACCGCTGTCCGTTATCATGATTCTGATAACTGGCCGGCTCATCCACCTGTTGGTATGTGGTTCAATTATGGAGTTCTCAATGATTTTATGAAAGAATGGGTTCTCAGAAAAGAAGAATTGAAATCCGGTAAAATTACCAGAGATGAGTATTTTGAGTGGAAAATTAACTGGCCACAGACCTGTGATGGGTGTGGGAAATATGAGCCGAAAAGGCAATGGCGATCTGCAAATGCAGAACTTAGTGAAACTTAGCAAAACTTAAATTTATTATGTTTTTTCTCTTTAACCAAAGAAAAAAGCACTGAAAACCATTAGTCCAACGGTTTCAGTGCTTTTTTCATATTGCTCTATTGAATTTTCCTCATTCCACCTATACAAGTGAAACTTAGAGAAACTTAAATTAAATCTCTTTCAGACAATTCAATTGGGATCTTCTCCAACTGTGGATTATTTCTCAGTGGGCCAGTTTCCAGCTTACTGCCTGCTGCCTTGCATCCACAAATCTCTTATAAATGCCTTCCTGCTTCATTAGTTGCTCATGTGTTCCCTGCTGCACAATTCTTCCTTTGTCAACAACCACTATCTGGTCTGCATGTCTGACTGTTTTTAATCTGTGGGCAATCATAATAATCGTTTTTTCCTTTGTAAGTGCATCTACTGCATCCATCAGATCCTTTTCATTCTCCGGATCAACATTGGCCGTTGCCTCATCTAATATAACGATCGGTGCATCCTTCATGATTGCTCTGGCTATCGAAATACGCTGTTTCTCGCCACCGGAAAGTGTGGCTCCTCCTTCTCCAATCACTGTGTCATATCCATCCGGAAGTTTGCTGATGAAATCGTGACAGCACGCTTTCTTTGCCGCTTCCACCACTTCCTCATGGCTTGCATCCTGACGTCCGAATTTAATATTATTCTCAATGGTATCTGCGAACAAATACACTGACTGAAATACAAATGAAAAATTACGCATCAGACTGTTCATGCTATAGTCTTTTACATTCACGCCTCCAAGCGTTATTTCCCCGGAATCCACATCCCATAATCTAGCAATCAGATTGCAAAGTGTTGATTTTCCTCCACCGGATGGTCCAACAATTGCTGTCGTCGTTTTCTGTGGGATAGAGAGCGATACATCATCAATAATTTTCCGTTTATCATAGGAAAACGAAATGTTAGAAACTCTGATATCGTAATTTTCCGGCTGGATCTCTTTGCCGTCGATATCCATGGTATCCAGTTCCAGTATTGCATTTGCTTTATCTACACATACACTTACCACATGCAAAAGGGAGGAATAATTTCCCGCACATTCCAGGCTGGAATAAAGCATAAATGCTGAGATTGTCATACCGATCGCATAGACTGCACTCATGGTTCCATTGATATAAAAATATGCACTGCACGCTACAATTACAGCACCTGTAATTTTTGTTACCACGCTTTGCAGAAAATGATAGGGAACAAACAACATCTCCATCTTTGTATTGATCTTTTCACATGCTTCATTTGCATCATTTAATCTTTTTGCCTGTTTTCCAAGCAGGTTGTATGACTTCACCTCTGATATTCCCTGCAGATACTCCATGATCTGGTTTACAAGCTCTGTATCACATATCACTTTTTGCTCTGAATCTTTTTTCCCTGCATTCTGCATTACAGAATTGACGCCAAAGAAAATAAGTACTCCTGCTGCAGCGATCAGTCCGATTCTCCAGTCAAAAATAAACAGCATCAGAATAATCATGGATGTTTCCAGAATTCCCTGCATGGTCAGCATGACCACTCTTGCAGCTACATCACCAAGTATTTCCATTGTATTGGTCGTAACAGAAGAAATTTCCCCGATACTATTGGAATTGAAATACCCCATCGGCAGATATCGCAGATGTTCTGCAATCTTGATTCTCATAAAAGCACTTGCATTATATCCTCCCTCTGTCTGAAGCACTGTAGAGTATCTCTTGCAGATTACATCGACTACAATTGCAATGAGCATGATCGCAATGGAGCCTCCAATATATTTTCCTATCGCTTTTCCACTCAGCAAACCGATCAATATGTACATAATGGCCGGAATCTTCATTGCTGAAGCAAGTGCCTCTATGAGTCCGATCGCCATCGACAGTTTAAATTTATTACTATTTTCCCTGCCCGAAAACCGAAAGAATTTTGCCAGAATCCCAAACATATTATTCACCCTCCTTCACAGTATCTTTTACAGAAATATGGGCATTCCACATTTCCTTATAAAGCGGGCATGACACCAGAAGTTCCTCATGTGTGCCATATGCTGTTACATCTCCATCATTTACAACAAAGATCTGGTCACTGTCCTTAACGGTAGAAAGCCTGTGTGCTATCACGATCAGGGTCTTCCCTGCTACCAGTTTTGCAATAGAATTCTGCAGAATCGCCTCATTTTCCGGATCCGTATAAGCAGTTGCCTCATCAAGAATTACAATCGGAGCGTCCTTCAGCATTGCCCTTGCAATGGAGATACGCTGCCTCTCTCCTCCTGACAGATGTCCTCCTGCACCTCCTACAACCGTATCAAATCCGTTCTCAAGCTGCATGATAAATTCATAGCATCCGCTTTTCTTTGTCACCTCGATGATCTGTTCATCTGTAGCCTCCGGATTTCCCTGTCTGATATTTTCACATACCGTTTCATTGAACAGATAATTATCCTGTGCAACATATGCAATTTTCCGATTAAAATCTGCAAGTGCCAGTTCTTTGACATCAACTCCGCCGATTTTAATACTTCCGGAATCCACATCCCACAAGGATGCGATCAGCTTTGCAATGGTCGACTTACCGCTTCCGGAAGGTCCTACGATTGCATTTACCGTTCCTGCTTTTAATTCCATATTTACTCCATGCAGGATCTCTTTGTCGTGATAACCAAATCTGACATTTTCAAGCGTAACGGAATTATCTTTTGGAACACGTTCACTTTTCTCCGGACGTTCAAGCTCCGGCTGTTCCAGAATCCCTGCTACTTCGTCAACGATCACTCCGATTTTGCCAAGATCATCTGTGTAAGAACCCACTGTGATCAACGGTCCAACGATTCCAAGTGATAAAATAATGCAGATGACAAAATCAGAAACCACAAGTGTTCCATTCGCTACATAATGTGCTCCAAACGGCAATACCGTAAGAAGTGTATAAGGTGTGACCACCATCATCAGTCCATGAAAAATCGAGCATCGTTTCATCCAAGAAATAAAGGAATCCGCATAGGCTATAGCCGCCTTTGTAAATTTGACATAAGAACTTTCCGTCTTTCCAAATGCCTTGATTACTTCGATTCCGTCAATATACTCTACTGCCGCATCGTTCAGGTCTTTTGTTGTCTGAACCGTTCTCTCGAAACTTGGCTTATAATCCAACATCATCCCGAAATAAGATAAAAATCCAACAATAACCGGCACCAATGACCAGAGTGCCAGTCTCCAGTCTGTCAGGAAGAAATAGATCAAAATCACAACCGGTGCCAGCAGATTGGACGTGAATTCCGGGACAATATGTGCCAGTGTCGTCTCGATACTGTCGATTCTTTCCACCATGATATTTTTAAATGTACCGGATGGTGTATCCTTCACATAACCAAGCGGCACTCTGGCCAGCTTATCACAGCAGGATTTTCTTATATTTGCGAGTACCGCAAATGTTGCTTTATGTGACAATGCTGTCGAGAGTGAATGAAGCAGTTCTGCAATAATAAATGACAGCGCAATGAAAACTGCTTTTGCAAGATATGGTTCAAACTCCTTTTCACCACTTAAAAACAGCTTTACTACATCTGCAATAATAAAATACGGCAAAATCTTAAAAATCACATTTCCTATGGCAAGTAACACACTCCACACATAGGCAATTCTTTTTTGTCCGGCCCACGTCAGAATCCAGCTGACCGCCGACTTCTTTTTTTCTTTCACACTTGTTCACTCCTTACTTTCATTTTATTGTTGTATTTTGTTAGTTTATTCTAACCCACATATAATAAAATAGGTGGCTTACTGGCATTAGCCACCTGTATCCGTTATACCGGAAATTCAATATTCCACAATCGCTCCCAGCCACCTGTATTAAATTCTTTCAGTTGATGCACATTTTTCTTTGCGGTCTCCCTGTCTATATCATGCTCAATGATCTGAAATACTGATGAAAAAAATCCCGTATAGATCATGTGCATAAGGCTTTCCTCTACAACCGGTATTTTTACACCGGCCTCCTTCATTTTTTCCATATATTTCAGGCTGGACTTCATTTCCCGCTCTACCATATTGTGTATGAATAGTCCAAATTTTCCACTGTCTCCACATTTCAACAATAATCTGAAATTATCATAATGATCATAAATATAATCAACCATCTTCTCCATTCCATCACTGGATGTCTCCGACATATTCCTTGTCTGATCACTAGCCGAAAGCTTTTCAAATTCCTCAACGATCTGATCATAAATCTGATAAATGTGTTCCATATAGGGATCTGTCAGTGCATCAAAAAGTGCCTCTTTCGTCGGATAATATTTGTAAAATGCGCCAGTAGTAAGCCCGGCATCTTTTACAATGTTTCTTAAAGATGCTCCGGTCAGACCATCTTTCAGGAAATGTTTTCTGGCTGTATTTAATATATTTTTTTGTGTATCTTCTGCTTTTGTCGACATTCTTTTCGTATCCTCTAAAGTTCTTTCCAAAATATAACAGCGCTATATAGCACTGTTATATTTTAACTCATTACAGGAATTTGTCAAGTCTGCTGTTTCGATTTTTTATTTTCCCGTGTATTCAATTTTCACTTAGCAGATGCATCTGTAGTTTGATTTTGCCGTCGTCACACCACATGATTCTCTTCAGCATCTTTCCTTTTGATCAATATAAACTTTTCATTGCTATATATAAGAACGGAACCATGATTCTGCGTGTTGCCTTTCCAATTTGTACAAACTGTCCACCATCAAAAAATACATGCTTTAACGGTATTTTTGCCTATGTCAGAAATGCCATGGCAAGATCTGCACCAATCGAAGATGCAACTACAAGTTCTTTTTCTTTGATTCCATGTTTAAGCCTCCTCTTCAACTTTTTCAAAATCTACTGTCTGTTCCTTCATAGAAATTTTTACCACCTTAAAACCATACTGCAAAAGTTCCTTTTTGAATGTAAGGAACGAATGATCTATAGGCACTCCGGCAATGTTTTCAATTTCAGCAAAAGTCAACTTGAAATCGTCTGTTTTATTTTTATTGATCCACTTCCATAAAGGATTATATTTGCTCATAATTATCATTCATCTACTTTCCAAAACTATTTACAATATCCTTTGCCATCAGTCAGATTTACTCCACTTGCCACAACACTTTCCCTGGATAAAATATTTTCTTATCTTCTCCATTCCTTCTGCATCCATCTGATACTGATCTGCAATAGTTCCATTTTCAAAATGAATGACATCAGTGCAACACTCTATAATCAGTTCCAAATCATGTGTGATCACATAAACCGAAATTCCGGTATCCCACACTTCTCTTAGAACCTCTGCAACCTCCAGCATATGCTTATGATCAAGACCACTGGTTGGTTCATCCAAAAACAGCACAGAGCGCCCGGAGGCAATTGCAGATGCGATAGCCACCCGCTGCTTCTGACCTCCGGAAAGTGACATTGGATGACGGTCTTTGACTTTTATCAGATCCAGCATATCAAGAAATTTGTCTGCTTCTTTCTCATTTTCTTCTTTCATGCTAATCATAACTTCATCCTGTATTGTCTCTGTAAAAAGCTGATGATTCACTTCCTGCATAACCATATAACAGGCTTTCAGCCTTTCTTTTGGTCTGTAAGTTTTTCCATTCCAGATGATTGTGCCACATTGTTTTTCCAAACCACAGAAACAACGGGAAAAAGTAGATTTTCCAGCTCCATTATTGCCCGTAATTGCGACAATCCGATTTGCCGGAATCTCACATTCTCTGATATATAAAATCTGTGGGCCATTCTTATATGCAAAATTAAAATCATGAAGCTCCATTGTGGTTCTTTCTGATATCAACATCTCTGGCATAAGGAGATTTTCCAGAACATAAGCCCGCAGTCCCATCTCTCCTCGCTTTTCTTCTGTCAGATTTTCAAACTCTGTGGCTGAATAATCCTGAATAATCTGTCCCTCTTTCATATAAATAAACCGATCCGCCAGCCCACGCAGATAATACAGGCGATGCTCCGATATAATAATCGTTTTTCCCTGTTCCTTCCAGTGGGCGATTATTCTTCGCAGATCCATGATTGAAGCTGCATCCAGATTAGAAGAGGGTTCGTCCAGGACAAAAATATCCGGTTTCATAATAGAAACCCCTGCACAGGCAATCTTCTGCTTCTCTCCACCTGAAAGCTGAAAAATATTGCGTCCAATCAATTTTTTCAGATGCAGCTCCTGAATTGTAGCCTGCAATCGATCTTTGATTTCTTCCTTTGGCATTCCAAGATTTTCACATCCAAAAGTAATCTCGCTTGTTGTATCTACATTAAAAAACTGTGACCGTGGATTTTGAAAAACACTTCCAACAATTTTTGCTGTATCATACAGTGGCTGCTGCGAAACATTTATCCCATTTATCCATATCTCACCAGTTAATTTTCCTTCATAATAATGTGGAATCAACCCATTGATCATTCGAGTGAGTGTTGTTTTTCCACAACCGCTCTCCCCACATAGCACAATAACCTGACCATCTTCTATCTCCAGATCAATATCCCGGATTCCCACAGAATATTCATTATTTTCTCCATATGCAAATGTTGCATGATCTATTTTTATCATAATGTACTACCTCAAAAAACAATATACTGATGCAAAAAGAACAATATAAAGCATGCAAAGCAAACAACAATGGTAATAAAATCCTGTACATGAAAGCCAATCTCGCAGACATTGGTTCTTCTGACCGGTGCACCAAGTCCCCTTGTTAGAGCTGCTGCAGACAGCTCATCACCAATTTTTATTACGGATACCATCAATGGTATCAGCCGGTATTCAATCATAAGGAATGGATTTTTACCACCAAAACGGATATTTCTCATTTTCATTGCATCCCGGATTGCCTGATATTCTTCCTTGATTGTAGGAAAGAAACGGAAAATAACTGACAACGGTATTATGATTTTTTCTGTGACATGCATCCGCTCCATTGCACTGATAAACTCACTTACAGATGTAGAAGAAATCAGATATGCGCCTGTCATAATTCCCGGTGCAAAACGCGTCATAATTGATGTTGCTGCCAATATCAGAAAAGAAATCATACCACTCCAAACATTCAATGCCAACCGCTCCAGTACAAAGCATACCGCATAGAGAACTGCATATTTACCGGCTGTTTTGAATTTGTGCTCTGACAAAATCAATGCAAATGGTATAAGGCTTAGTATTGGTTTCACTATATTCATAATTCCATCATTGCTGGTACTGAACATCAATGTTGTAATCGTTATAAGCATAAACAATTTTGTTCTAGGATCTAAAACAATTCCATTTCTGCTGTCAACAGTAGCCGATAATATCTCATCCATTACACGATTCCTGCTTTTACAAAGTGTTTTTTGAGCAACGCTTTTCCAATCATTCCTCCAATGATTGCGCAGATAAAGATACCTGCAATCACAAGAACAATGCTCCACATAGGCATGACAGCCATTACTTTATCTGCATACTCTTTACCAAAACTGGCTGCGAAGCTGGCTCTTGAATCTTCTACCATGAAGTACATTGGAATATATGTACCAACCATCCAGAGACTGAATACTGCATATCCAATCAGGCTCCTTTTAGCACTTTTATAATTGCCAAATTTCAGAATCAAATCTCCCAGCAGCCCAAAGATAAGCCCCAAAGGTACACCCCAATATCCCATTCCGGTAAGTCCCATCAAAAGGCCACTCAGAATTGCCATCAGCGTTACCATACCAAACTTCTTTACCCTTGTCAGGAATAACATAAATGGAATTCCTGTGATCAGTGTCCACAATGCACCAAGAATCGGAAGAAATATCGGAACAAAGCCAATCGGAATTGCCACACAACATCCGAGTACAAAATAAAGGACTGTGAAAAGTCCCAGATTAATCAGGTCCTTCGCCTGTAATTTGTTATTCATACAGAATACCTCCCTTGTATAATTAGCTCTATCTAACTACTCCATAAAATACCATATGTTTTGTTATATCTCTACAACCAAATATCATTTTAGCTCCAAACAGCATTGGGTTTTATTGTTGACTCTGCTCTCTTCAAATCCTATAATATTATCTGTTACAGGGCAAAAGTACTTATATCAGGGAGATCTTCTATGAAAATTAACGACGTGATCCAAAAATGTATCAAAATACCGGGTATATCCATAAAACAGGCTGAATATAGTATGGAGCTTATATTAAATACGAAGGATGGTAAAGGTTCGATGACCTTTTTTTCACTTTTTCCCGGTCTGTCTCTGGCATATATTTTTATAAATTCTCCAACCTGGACGGCTCCCGACCTTCGATCAGACAGCTCCATTACAAAAGGTCCATTGCTTCTTAACTATTGTGTGACAGGTCGTTGTGAAATGATCCTAAACAGCAAAAATTTTGTCTACATCAAAGACAGAGAACTTTCTCTCACAGAATGCTTTGCCCAAAAAGAATATGTTTATCCAAGGCGTATCTATGAGGGGCTTGAATTCTTTATTAATATAGATACATTTACTTTAGAAAATACATGGGTACAAAATGAATTTAGCATTGATTTCAGAAAAATCTCAGAGATGTTTTGTCCTCATGGAAGCACTTATATATCGACAGCGACCCACGAAACTGAGGAAATTCTCAAAAAACTATGGGAATTATATGATTTTCCGGCCTCTTTTGCAGTCATTCAAATGAAAATATATACGCTCGCTTTATTCTCAGTACTACAAAATTTGGAGGCTATCCCTAAGTCTCAGGCCTGCACTTTCTTTACTGAATCTCAGGTTAATATTGCTAAAAAGGTCGAAAATATCATCACCTCAGACCTAAGGCAGCATCATCCTGCGTGGGAATTGGCTGAATATTTTTCTATCAGCGAAACCAGTCTAAAAAATTATTTTCGCGGTGTTTACGGACAGAATATTTCTGTCTATCTGCGTGAAATGCGTATGAATAAAGCAGGCGAACTGCTTGCCTCAACACGACTGTCTGTAGCTGAGATTGCAGCACAGGTCGGATATCTGAATCAGAGCAAATTCGCCTCTGTGTTTAAAAAGCATTTTGGTGTATCACCTTTGGAATATCGCCGCACCAGACATTTAGACTTCTAAACTCTCCATTTTGTTGCCCCTCTTCTTTCAACAATAAAATGACGATAAATCCCATCCTGTCTCACAAGTTCTTCATGTATTCCCTGCTGAACGGATTTCCATTCTCCAGAACGAAAATCCGTTCAGCTTTCTGTACTGTTTTTAGGCGGTGTGCAATCATAATAACAGCTTTATCATTTGTCAGGTAGCATCGACTGGTCATTAAAATGACAAATTACATATAATCAAACTTCTTCCGAAGATATATTCTGAGTAGCATGATACCCATATTAATGAGTATAAATATTAAAATCAAATTCACCGGCAGATATTTTCTAGTTACATCCCCAAGCACTGCTATCCCTGAAAGGCTTCCAATCAAAAACATTTGTGAAATTTCGTTCCACATTTTTTTGTATTGTTTTATTGCTTCTACAATCATTACTATCATAATTGCCAATATAAAAATTATAGCTACGATTGCCAAAATCCTGATAACCCAGGCTTCTCCCCCCGTATAAGCTATTTTCTGATTGAACCCATTATCATAAGTCGGATATACCAACCATTCACAAAATCGAACATACCATGTGAATGGAATCCTAAAAAAATCTATGAAATCATGCTGAAAAGCACCATTCTGTATGATTGCAAACAGGATTACTGTAATGTATCCTATTCCCCAGAAATATTCTGCGTCCCTCATTTTTTCGGTTCTGGCCTTTACTTCTTTTTTCGTTTTACGGATTTCCATCTCTGCACGTTTCTTTTCATTACGGGCTTTTGCTTCTGCCTGTTCCATCTTTTTCTCTGCTTCTTTCTGTTTCTTCTGAGCATCATCTACTGCTTCAACAGATGATTTGTTCACCTGTATTTGTAGTTTAGAGTTCTGGTCCCGAACGTCTCTTATTTCTTCTTCGAGCTGCTCCTGCTCGCTCCTGCTCATTAATCCATTTCTGTTCCTCAGATCGTCGTTGCTCTGCTGAAGCGATTGATTCAGCTTCTGCGTTTCGGACAATTCGGTTGTCAGACACTGAATTTCTACGGTTGATTTCCGAACTTCTTCTCGCAATCTCTGCCTGTCGGATAAGATCGTCTGTTTCTCTTCTTCCAGCATCTGTATCTGCTTTTTCTGTGTCCGCATGAACTCTTTCGCTCTCTCGAAACTCTGCATTAGAAGATCTCTTTCTACTTTGAGCTTGATCGGTAATTCCTCCGGCAGCTGCGATGGCTGTGTCAAGTTCTCTGTAATAATTTCTGAGTTCTTCAGCTGCTCTGCTGTCTCTGATTTCAATATCTCTGGATTTTTTCCTATTTCCATTAAATTCATTCTCTAGTCCCTCCTTGCTGATATCCAAATGAAATGTTTTGAACAGATTACTGTCACGTACTTTCTTTCCCTCTTGGTTCTGAAAAGTAATGTGCTTCCGTTTCTCTGTCCAGTTTACGTTCCATCCGAACTGCTTCATTTTTTCTATAAACTTTTCTTTGCTGATACAATTTTCCAGTGCTTTTAACACTGCCATTGCACAGTCCGCTACAAAGCTATCCTTTACCTGCTGACGGAACAGATTATATTTGTCTTTGCTCCATGCAATGACTTCCCCTTTTTCAATCTGACTTCCATCAAAATGCTTTCCTTTTTCGGCAACGGTCAGTCCTCGTTCCCGGCACATCTGATTGGTAAGCTGTTTCATACGTTCCAGATCTTTTCTGGTGTTATGCAGCTTTCTCCCATCTTCATAACTCACTGAATTAGTAACCAAATGGCAGTGGATATGGTCTTTATCCTTATGCACAGCCACTAAGGTCTGGAATCCACTGAACCAATTTTCTGCAAACTCTTTTCCAAATTCAAATGCCTGCTCCGGGGTGATCTGCTCATCCTTATGCCAGGAAATAATGTTGTGGGCATACATTCTCCCTGTATCTTTATTCCACATCTTCTTTTCTTCCAAAAAGGTTCTGTACACCAGATCATAATTAATTTCATTGTGACAGTACGGGCCTGTTACATAAGTAAGCAGCTCACTTGTCTTGTCCTGCCGTAAAACATATTCAATACAATTTCTCATTGCTCCATGTGTATTTGTCCGCTTATTAATCGTCTTATTAACTGCCATATCCTTTCACTCTCCTTCCGATACTTGAGAATATTTTTATTGAGGAAATACAACATACTGTCGTTTGGGATTTCTCCATCTGTATGCAGTTTTCTTGCAATCTGGTTGATATTTGTCGTAGCTCCCCGGAGCTGACAAAGGATATCCGCAAACATCTGGTTCAGTCTTTTCAGTTCTTCTATTTCCTCTGCCGATGCTATCTTCAAGTCTGCGATTGCTTTTATCACAACTTCCTGCTGTGTTCTTCCGGATTCTTTAACCTTGCTCTGAAGCAAATCGTATTCCTCTTTATTCATCCGTATGGTTACTGTATGATTTCGTTTTCTCATAGGCTTTTGTCTCCTTTCATTGCTTGATTTTCATTCTTTGTTAACAGCCACAGCGTTCTGGCGGCATATTGGCAGGAGATTTATAAGAGAGTGCAACGCTCTCTTATACAGGTGCAGGACAGCGTCCTAGTCAATCAGTAAGTGTTCCGTAGGAATGTCCGGTGGACATTTTGCAGGAATACTTACGCCATTGACGTGCCGGGGTTCCAAGGGGCGGAGCCCTCTGGCAAGTTTAGGGACAGCCCAAAGGCTGTCTCCGGTGCATAGTGGCTTGCCACTTTGCGAAACTTGCCTGTCATCTCCCCACCACTGAACTAGCACCAGTCAAGTAACAGTTCTCCTCTGCGTTATCCAACCTAAATAGAGATGACGGTGGTTTTGTGGTGCAGGAACTGACTGTGGAAGAAAGAGAAAAGCTCCCCTTTCGATAGATTTTTTCTTTCTGAAACAAGCTGTTCCTGCATCACTCCGATGCGAAGTATCGGACAATCATGTGCCGTATCCGGCACTCTATTCTTTTCTTCGCCTTGCTTGTTCCATCCACCCATCTGCCAACGCTTTTCTGTTATATTTTTCCGTAATTTCTGTCTTTCTTTTTCTGGATTTCTTTCCATTTCTGCTAAAAGACATAAAAATAACAGTCATAAACATTTTTCCAATTCATAATGTCTGAAATGCCATCACTGCCATTGTCTTTTTCTGCTATTCTGTTTTTGTAAAGCTATTCCTTACTGTCAGTCTGTTTTCCTGTTACTGCTATTTCATAACTATCTAAAAACTGTCTGCAAAATCCAATGCTGCATCCATATTAGCTTCTTTCTCCCAGTCCAGATTATCTTCTGTAATCTCTCCATCCTTTTTTTCCATTGTTAGTATTCTGTCCGACAGCTTACTTTCTCCTACCGATTCTTTTACAAACGGTACAAGCATTTCCATCAGATTCTTCGCCATAGCCATCGGGACGGATTCTTTTACTCCATCCCGGATAGCTGTTTCCACTCTTTCCAGAAACGCATCTTCCTTTTCTCTGGTTTCCAGATACGGATCTGCTTCATTCCTGTACTCTCTGGAAAAATAATCGTTTAAGGCAACTACAACTGCTCTGGTGTACGATTTATATTTTTCCCTGTCCATCGTCTGCAAATATTCCCATGCCTGCCTGTCCTGTTCATCACAAAGATTCAAACGGATATTTGTATTGATGATTTTCCGTTCTTTTCTCATACAAGCATTCCTCCGTTTCTCTGAATTTTCCTTACGCTCATTGCTTCATAACCTTTCGCTGTGGCACAGATGTCCCGTACAATCGTTACCCGACTTTTGTCATATTCCCCAAAATTCTGGATCATACAACCGCCACCGCCGACCACATACAGACGTATCAGTTCTGGATTATATTCCCGTTCTCTCAGCTTATGGAAGATTTCTTTCGTATAATCTCCGGCAGCTTTACGAATGACTGTCAGATATTTCTCACCAATATCTGCTGTCCCGGTACGGATCACCTGCTCAATCACCAGATCGTCCACCACTGTTCCCAGTTCTTTCAATAAGGATTCCCTGACTGCAAGCACACACTGATGCGTTCCATATTTCTCTGTAAAGCATTTCTTCTCTAATGGACGGGAATTATTGATATACATGATATTCATAGTTCCATTTCCAATATCTACCAGCATATTGATGCCTTTGAAATCCTGTAAGCGGTAAAAGGCTGCTGCAAATCCCTGTGGGTAAATATCAGCACCTGCAAACTCCACATGATATTCTTTATTACGGAATGTAAAATCTACACATTCATTCTGGAGAAGATATTTCTGAAAGTCTTCTTTCTGTGTAGCTACCCAGGTAAGGGGAAGTCCGGCTGCGATGTGTACCTTTGCCCGATTCATTCCTTTCCCATCCAGTTCCCTTGCGATAGCCGCCAGTGTCAGCACATAATAGTCCTCATCCTGCGTTTTCTCTGCACAGAACTCCTTGTGTTCCTCTCCGATCTGGTAATACATGCCATTGTAAACAAAAAGATTATTCTGGAAGATTGGCTCCTTGTCATATCTGGCTACACCGGATGGAAAGCATCTGGTGGCTGTTTTCATGTTTCCATACCCATGATCAATCCCGATCACCACAATTGTTTCATTATTGTTATTTTTCATCATTCTCATAATCATACCTCATACTTTCTTAATATTTATTTTTGACTTTCTCCCAAATTCGGGAAAAACCTATATTTGTATCAGCTAAAATGTTGATACATAAAAAGGGCAGTCAGTGTAAAAAAAGCAAAATTTTATGTACTCTGGCAGCTATCTTTGTTATTTCTCCTGCTCCGGTAACATTTCTTTTTGCTTATTTTGCCCTAAATGCCCTTAATTCCCTGATTCATATTTAACTGTAACTGTTTATAATCTGTATCTGTTTCTTCAAAAGGTATTCTTTCTTCTGGATCTACAGGACAAAAATCTTCTTCCTTAACTGCAATATCCTGATAATAAAACTCACCATTGTACTGTTTCAGAAGGAAACCTTTATCTGTCATATTCCTGAAAAAGTTGGATTTACCATGCCCCTGTCGGCCATTCTCTTTGCAGTATTCCTCATACATATGGAACACTTCACTTCGTTTCAGACGTTTTCCTTTGGCACGCACCAATGACTCATCAATAAAAGCACAGATACTATCTGACGTCCGTTGCACTTCTCTTACACATTCTTTGCTGTGTTCGCTCTCCGTGAACTTTCCCTGTTCGTACAGATTTTTCAATGCAATCATCGCCATATGAATTGCATAATCGGATTCTGCCTGTACCTTTTCCTTTAAGTGCAGATCTTTTTCACCACTTTTTACTACCCGGTTCATATCAAGAATCAGTAGTCTGCGATAAAAAGCATCCGACTTATCCTCAAGATTCTGCGGCATTTCATTGGTAGAAAAAAGCAGCTTTGCATAAGAGTGAAAATGGATTGCATCCTGCCCCTTTTTCTCATAGATCAGTGTATCTTCACCGACTGCTTTCTTTAATACATCTGTGTTCTCCATTGCTTTACATGGAATATCCGCACAGGCATTTAGTAGCTTTCCGTACATTCCAGTCGCATAGAATCGTTTGTTCAAATCCTGTAAAGAAATGCTGGACATATTGGTGATTCCAACCACATACTGGATCAGTGATACTGCCACAGACTTTCCGGTTCCACCATTTCCTTTCAGTGTAAGGAATTTCTGAAACTGCGTATCCTGTGTCATGCAGTATCCAAAATACTCCCAGAATGTCTGCTGTTCTTCTTTGTTAGGAAGAGACGATGCAAGATACTTTTTGATATTTTCTCCACCCTGCAACACCTGCTCCTTGTCCTCCGGATAATAGGGAAATGGTATCTGATTGATTGTCAGATAATCTGGATTGTGTTCCAGCATTTCACCCGTAACCGGATCATAATATCCATTTTTGAAGTTGATCCACCGCACAGGCTGTTTATTTAGTTCATATGCCTCTCGGTGAACTTTTGGCTGTGTGATCAGCAGATTATAGATTCTTTTGATCACTCCACTCTGTACTTGGTCACGATAGATCAGCTTCTGGATACGGTATTTCATTCTTACCCCATCATGGTCTTCCAGGAAAGCACCATGCTCATAATAATACGGTGTGATTCCCACCACAAAAAACTGAACATTCTCCACCAGGTAATCTACAATCTCCATATCCCGGACACCTTTCACATTTCCTTTTGCATCAAATAAGTGAAAACGGCTCAGTTCCGGTTCTTCTTTCGGATCTCGCTCAAACCGAAGAATATACTGTTCCAGTAATTTCTCAACTTCTTTCTGATTATCCAGTTTGCCAAGGTACTCCTTCTCTTTGAACAACTGCCAGCCCGCTTTTCCATCAAGACCAGCGTCTTTGAAAAATGTCTGTAACTTATCATTCATCCACTTCACCGTACAGGCAGTCACATAATGATAGGCGCTCTGACAGCTTCCAGTAAACTGAATAGACCTCATTTCCTCTATAAAAGAATCTGCACTGAAATAATATCCGTCATCTTCCTGCACCAGACAGATTGCCTGATATCCTGACATTACAATATTCAACGCTATATCCTGATTGTCCACCAGAAAGATATAGGTCTGTGCTGTCCCTTCTGGATTGGTTTCCATATAATGCTTCAAAAACTTCTTGTTCAAACTTATCACTTCCTTTCAGTCAAAGAAAAAGACGCAAGCCATATTTTATGACTCACGCCTTACTTCGCTCACAATATTCTATTTTTATCAGTTATCTGCCAAATTGATTACTGGCAATCCTTATACATAAATCAATTCTTTCAGGATAATCTCTTCCGCAATCGCTTTGTGTTGATTAGCAGCTCTTACCCATGCCATCTGATCTGCTTCTTTATCCGGCAGTGGTTCTTTTTTTTCCAACTGTTTCAGAATTACCTCTTCCCGTTCTCTGGCTGCCTTGTCCACTTCCAGAAGATGTTCTCCAATGGTATCCTGTAAAAGCATCACCTGATACGTTGAATTTCGATGGTTCTTCAGATACTCTCTGCGTAAGAATCCATACTTGCCAAGCTGCTCCATCTGCTCACCGGATTTATAGGTGAGGTTCGGAATCAGGTATCCATTTACATTTGTATAAGTCAGTTTTTCCATAGTACTTACCGTCCTTTTCATATTTCCATTTTTATTTTACATTTTGTTTTGCCCAATTCTTTAATAATTTTTCAATCAAATCAACCTGCTGCTTTGGAGTATACGCTGTTGGAAAATATTTACCAATTCTTTCCAATGGCAATTTAATCTGTTCTTTCTGATTCGGTTTGATTTCCTGCAGAATCTCATAAATCTTATCCATATCAAGGCCTTTCTGCTGGCTCATACGCTTTAATCGATTTGCCTGTGAAATGTTCGGAATACTCTGTTCCAGTTCCATGACTGCATGAAGTTCATACTGTTCTTCTTCGCTCAGGAACGATATCTCCACTGCTGACCGGATTGCAAGTATTTCTTTATCAACCATATCCAGTATCTTCGGAATCAGATGCGTTAACCGGATATATCGCTTGATCTGTGTCACACTTTCGCCAACCATACTGGCAAGCTGTTCATTGCTTCGCTTGCCTCCTGCTCCACCTTTTTTCTGGATTTTTACTTTTCCAAGTTCCTGTAATTCTGCTTCCAGTTCTGATACATTCACCAGTTCTGTCTTACACTTCGGTTCCAGTGGGTCCGAAGTATCTGCTTCTGCTCTTCCCTGGTGCTTCATTGCTTCCAGACGCATTTTATAGGCAAACGCTTTTTCGCTTGGCAGTATCTTCTCTCTTTGGAGATTACTGTCCACCATCGCTATAACCGACTGATCATCATCCAGTTCCCTGATAATAACCGGCACTTCCGTAAGTCCTGCCCATAGTGCAGCTTCTTTTCGTCTGTGTCCGGCTATAATTTCATATCCATCACCATGTGGATTTTTTCTCACCAGAAGTGGAACTAATACGCCTTCCTTCTCAATACTACATCGCAGTTCAAACAGTTCCTGATTTCTCTCTACTTTAAACGGGTGTCCTTTAAAGCTATGCAGCTCTTCCAATTTCATCAGTACAATACCTGCACCCGGCTCGTGATTCTCTGATGAACACATTTCTTTCTTCCTTGCCATTTTTTATCTGCTCCTTTGCCTTGAGATAAAAGAAAAGGACACTCATCTTCCAGAAGTTCTGAAAACAAGCGTCCTTTTGACTTTTCTCTATGCTATTGAATAAAAAATGTTAATTCTGTCCGAATGTGTTTCCTCATACCAGATGCAATACTACTGACACTTCGATGCCATTCATAATCTGCTTTTTCTTGCCCTGTTTGCCTGTTGGTGTGAAACTCATATACCTCGCAAAGTGTCTAAAATTAAGGACTTCTACGAATTCACCCGATGTAGACAACACACGACTTCCACATGCACCGTCGAGCAAAATAAATCCACGCAACTAACTCGCTCCACCCGGTATCCGCTCTCCTGCAGCACCACCAGATCTCTCGCCAGACTCGTCGGCTTACATGAGATATACACAATCTCCGGCACACCGTAGTCGATGATCTTCTTGAGTGCCTTCGGATGGATTCCGTCACGCGGCGGATCCAGTACAATATAATCCGGCTTTTCCTCGATCTCGTCGATGACCTTTAAGACATCTCCGGCAATGAAGTCACAGTTGGAAAGTCCGTTAAGTGCCGCATTTTCCCTTGCTGCCTCCACAGCCTCCTCGACGATCTCCACGCCGATCACATGACCTGCTACCGGAGCAATGATCTGGGCGATCGTTCCTGTTCCGCTGTACAGATCAAAGACCGTTTTTCCGGACAGAGCATTGTTCAGAGCGTTCGACGGAGTTTTTCCCGGATCTTCCGTCTGAGCCGCCTTGTCCGCGAAAGTATCCGCAGAAGTATCAGCAGGTGTATTTGCATTTGCCGCACCTGTCAGTACATAATCTCTGGCACGCTGATAGAGAACCTCGGCGCCCTTTGTATTCGTCTGGAAAAAGGAAAATGGTGTGATCCTGAATTGGAGCCCGAGAACAGTTTCCATGAACCAGTCTTTTCCGTAAATGATATGCGTTTCGTCACTTTTGACGACATCGCCGAGACTGTCATTGATGATATGGAGAAATCCGGTCAGGGTTCCTTCCAGAGACTGCTTCTGAAGAAGCTCTGAGAGTTTGTTCAGATGCTCCTCCATCACGACGTCCTCATACTGGGAGGAGGTGACGAGGGCTACTAAAAGCTCTCCTGTCGATTCGGAGCGGCGCACAAGCAGATGGCGTAGAACACCCTCATGGCTGTTTTTGCGGTAATATGGAATCTGATTGTCAGCACAGTAATCACGAACTGTATCCAGAATCAGCCGGAAGTCCGGATGCACGATGCGGCATCCATTGACATGAATGATATCGTAAAAGCTGCCCTTTTTGTGGAGACCAAGCGTTAATGGTCCGTCCTTCACCTCATCGCCAAAGGAAAATTCCATTTTATTGCGGTATTCCCACTGCTTCGGGCTGGATAAAATTCCATCAAAAACAAAATCAGATATTCCGTCACATACCGGATGCAGCAGATCAAGCACCTGATTTTTCTTTAATTCAAGCTGTTTGTCATATGGAATTGTCTGATAACTGCAACCACCACATGTCCCAAAATGCGGACACTCCGGTTTTGCCGTTTCAATCGCGGAGCGCTCTGTTACCTCCCGCAGGATTCCCTTTGCTTTTCCTTTTCTTGCTTTCTTGATCGATACACGCACCTTCTGCCCCGGGATCACGCCCTTTACCTCAACACGGTGCGTCTCACGCTCTCCTGCTTCATTTGTCTCTTCGATCAGCACAACTCCCTTGTTTGGGAAGTCCACGTGCTCTACAATTCCTTCTACGATCTGTCCTTTTTTCATGTCACTCTCCATCACATTATTTTGTTTCAAAGTTACCTAATACTTTCAGATTGCTGGCACATTCATGCATGGTTGCCAGTGCATTTTCTACGGAGGATTCATTCAGATTTCCCTCGAGATCAACGAAGAAACGATATTCCCATTTCTTTCCGTGAAGTGGTCTTGATTCAATCTTCGTCAGGTTCATTTCATTGTAATAGAAATTGGCAAGCATGTTATAAAGTGCACCCGGCACATGCTTCACCTCGAAAGCAACACTGATCTTATTGGCATCTTTTAAGAATACCTTCTGGTTGGAGATAATGATAAACCGGGTAAAGTTCGTGCTCTGGTAATTGATGCGTTCCTGTAAAACATCAAGTCCAAAGACCTCAGCCGCTCTGGTGCTTGCAATGGCGCCATGTGTCTTGTCCTTCTCCTCGGCAACCTTCTTTGCCGCACCTGCCGTGCTGGCATACTCGATCCCCTGAATATCATGCTCCTCCAAAAACGGAGCACACTGCAAAAGTCCCTGTGGGTGGGAATAGACTTCTTTAATATCCTCTGTCGCAGCCCCCTTCACGCCAAGCAGTGCCTGCTCCACTTTAACCACATGCTCTGCCACGATCGTAATATCATGCTCCACCAGCAGGTCATAAATATCCGTAATACTTCCGGTAGAGGTATTCTCAATCGGCACAACGCCGTATTTTGCCTCACCGTTTGCTACGGTTTCGATCACCTCCCGAAAGGTTGTCTTATTAAATGCCGTGATCTTATCGCCAAAATACTCAAGCATCGCCTGCTCGGAGAATGCACCTCTCTCCCCGAAGTATACGACACGTGTGTCCTCATTGACATCCAGATGTTCCACCTGCTCAAACGGGATGGTTGCCGCACCCGGCCCCAATGTCTGATACTGATATTTTCTGCTGATAGACATGATCTGCCGGAACAGATCTTCTACAGCTGTCTCATTAAATTCCGTGCTGGCATAGCTGCGCAGTGTTTTCAGTTTCTGCTGCTCTCTTTCCGGATCGTAGACCTTTTTGCCGGTGCTTCTCTTGTAGGCAGCGACATCATTTGCCACCTCCATACGCTCCTCAAACAGTCTGGTGATCTCTTTATCGATCCTGTCAATTTTTTCTCTGCTTTCTTTTAAATCTACAACCATGTTTTTATCCCCATATCCTTTTCATTCTGTAAACGATTCCTGTCTTTTTATGTTACCATATGAAGGTTCATCCCGCAAGATTTCTTCCCATCAGGTGCTCTTCTCACAATCATCTGCCAGTGCGTTCTGTCACCGTCATATGCTGCATCATTTCACCTCAAACAGATATTTTACAGGAAAATATCATCGGTATACGCCATGATCCTCTTGCGAAGTCCCTCGTATTTCTTGCACATATTTAAAATATCATCCTTGGTATATGCAGCTGCCGCTTCGTTGGCATCCCTCAGGATCGATGCATCCTGATAAATATCAGCCAATGCAAAATTGAGCTCTCCACTCTGCCGGATTCCGAACAGATCTCCCGGACCACGCAGCTTCAGATCCTGCTCTGCCACATAGAAGCCGTCGTTGGACCCTCCGAGAATTCCCAGCCGCTCCATTGTTTCCTGCGAACTGTTGCCTGCCATGAATATACAATAGGACTGCGCACTTCCACGACCGACACGACCTCTGAGCTGATGAAGCTGTGCCAGGCCGAACCGCTCTGCATTCTCTACCATCATGACCGTGGCATTCGGAACGTTGATCCCGACCTCAATTACCGTTGTTGAAACAAGTACATCGATCTGACCATCCGCAAATCGCTCCATAATATCATTTTTGGCTCCGGCTTTCATTTTGCCGTGAAGACATTCCACACGGATGGACGGCGCCAGCGTTGCTTTCAGCGTATCCGTATAATCCGTGACATTTTCCGCTTCCATATTGTCACTTTCCTCGACCATCGGGCAGATAATGTATACCTGATGCCCCTGCCGCACCTGCGCCTGAATAAATTCGTACGCCTTCGGACGGTACGCCGTCCCCACAACGCAGTTCTTGATCGGCAGACGGTCAGATGGCATCACATCGATGACGGAAATATCCAAATCCCCGTAAAGAATGATCGCCAAAGTTCTCGGAATCGGCGTTGCACTCATGACAAGCATATGCGGCTCCAGCCCCTTCTCCGAGAATGCCTCTCTCTGCCGGACGCCAAAACGATGCTGCTCATCCGTGACAACAAGTGCCAGATCCTTATAATGCACCTTGTCCTGGATCAGCGCATGCGTTCCGATGACAATATCTGACATCCCCATTTCAATTGCTTCATAAGTACGTCGTTTCTGTGCCGCTGTCATGGAGCCAACCAGCAGGTCCACGCGGACATGAAACGGCTCCAGATATTCCTGAAATGTCTTAAAATGCTGCTCGGCAAGCACCTCCGTCGGCACCATGATCGCACCCTGATGACCATTTTCCACGCAGGCAAGCAGTGCAAGCACTGCCACGATCGTCTTACCGGAACCGACATCTCCCTGCACCAGCCGGTTCATGACAATGCCGGATGCCAGATCCTTCCGGATATCCTCCCAGGCATGCTCCTGACCGTCCGTCAGTTTAAACGGCAGGCTTTCCGTAAGCTTTGCCGGCATGTCAAACTGCTCCATCACATAAGGAGATTCCTTCTGATGTTTTCCCTGCTTCATCTGATGAAGTGCCAGCGCAAAAAAGAAAAACTCCTCAAACACGATCCTTCGTCTTGCCTGAATATATTCCTCCTTGTCCTTCGGAAAATGAATTGCCTGAACCGCCTGCTTACGCAGAACAAGCCGGTACTTTTTGCGCATTTCAAGCGGGAGATAATCTCCGGTCAGATCTGTCTCCTTCAAGGCATTTGCCACCGCCTTGCTGACAGCATGATTGGTAAGCCCCGCCGTCAGCGGATAGACCGGCTGCAGCTTGGAAAGCAGCTTGTGATACTCCTCCTCACTCAAAAGCTTTGGCTGCTGCAGACGGTATCTGCCGTTCTTATTGATCACCCGTCCCCGCATGATATAACGCGTCCCCATATGGAGCGTACGCAAGATAAACGGCATATTAAACCAGGTCACTTCGATCTGACCGGTGCTGTCCTTTAAAAATGTACTGACAATCTTCAGATTGCGGGCATACTGCATCCGCGGCTTTGCGGCAAGTGTACCGCAGACCACCACGATATGTCCCTCCTGCACCTGATCGATCGGACGGATATTTTCTACAATCTCATATTCTCTGGGATAAAAGAAGAGAAGCTCTTCCACCGTACTGATGCCCAGTTTGGCAAAAAGCTTCTCGCTCTTCTCTCCGATCCCTTTAATCTCACGAATACTGTCGGATAACTGCATATAAATCCTCATTTCCGAGCAACTACTCTACTGATACAAAGTATGAATATACCGGCTGTCCACCATACTGAACCTCAACCTCCAGATCGTCATGATCCTTCAGGATCAGATCAGCAACAGCCTCTGCGTCCTTCTCCGTCACATCGGCTCCATAGTAAAGGCTGACTAACTCGCTCTCATCGTCTAGCATGCCCTTTACCAGCTCCAGTGTAACCTCCTGCAGCCCCTTTTCAACGGCAACGATCTTCTTATCTGCAATGCCCATATAATCGCCCTGCTTGATATCCTTGCCATCCATCTGCGTATCACGAACCGCATAAGTCACCTGACCGGACTTGACGTTCTTCATCTCCTCCGTCATCTGTGCCGTGTTCTCATCGACAGGCTGACCCGGCATGAAATTGATCATTGCCGCAATTCCCTGTGGAATATTGGTCGATGGGATCACGATGACCTCTTTGTCCTCTGTCAGATCTCTCGCCTGCTCTGCTGCCAGAATGATATTACCATTGTTCGGCAGAACATAGACATGATCTGCATCCACCTTCTCCACTGCCTGCAGAATATCATCCGTGCTCGGGTTCATGGTCTGACCGCCCTCGATCACTTCATCTGCACCGAGATCCTTAAAAATATCACTCAGACCTTCTCCCGCAGAAACAACAACAAAGCCGTCTGCCTTATGCTCCTTCGGCTCCTCAGCTTCTGCCTCCGCCTGCTGCTTTGCAACTGTCTCCGCATCGCGGATCAGCTTCTCCTGATGCTCCTCACGCATGTTGTCAATCTTCATGCTGGTCAGAGAACCAAATGTGAGTGCCTTCTCAAAGGCAAGACCCGGATGATTGGTATGAACATGCACCTTGACGATCTCGTCATCCGCAACAACGACAACGCAGTCACCGATATCCTGAAGATATGCCTTCAGCTCCTTCTCCACCTTATCCTGATCTCTCTCAAGCATTATGATAAATTCGGTACAATAACCAAACTTAATATCTGCCGCATCCTCAGAGGTTCCTGTCGTCACTGCCGGTGATGCCTTTGCATCCACACCCGTCAGATCAAGGTCTACTTCCTTGCCCTGCAGTGCTGCCAGTGCACCACGCACAAAGGTCATCAGTCCCTCTCCGCCGGAATCTACCACACCTGCCTGCTTCAGGACAGGGAGCATATCCGGTGTACGCTTTAATGTATCCTCCATATATGCGCTCACTTCCTCGGCAAAGGAAACCATATCATGGCTTTCTCCCTCCATCAGAAGCTCAACGGATCTCTCCGCACCCGCCTTGATCACGGTAAGGATCGTACCCTCCTTCGGCTTCATAACCGCCTTATAAGCAGTATCCGCTGCATGCTGGATACTGTTGCCAAGATCGGTCACCTCAAGATACTCCAGTCCCTTTAACTCCTTCGTGAAGCCACGGAAGATCTGGGACATGATAACGCCGGAGTTACCCCTCGCACCACGCAGGGAGCCGCTGGACATTGCCTTACACAGGCTGTCAACCGTAACGTCCTGCAGCTTATTGATCTCACGAACCGCCGCCATGATCGTCATGGTCATGTTTGTGCCCGTGTCACCGTCCGGTACCGGAAATAC
>ENA-OZEF01000158-OZEF01000158.1-human-gut-metagenome-genome-assembly--contig:-NODE-158-length-31282-cov-5.278349_pt1 | contig 31282 bp, 30 predicted proteins | sample MGYA00245065_ERZ653603 | MGnify/ENA primary metagenome ERZ653603 (study PRJEB26926, sample SAMN06164922) | human gut metagenome | biome: ENVO:00009003; feature: ENVO:2100002; material: ENVO:00002003...
GATCTACACCCTAGAGTTCGTCGGCAGCGTCAGATGTGTATAAGAGACAGCTCACAGATAGCCTGCATGTTTGCCATGGCGTTCGGAGTTGCTCCCATTCCGAAGCCGCAGGTTCCGGCAACGAGTACTGCTGCATCATAATCTCTTCCCATAATATTAAATTCGAGGAAGTAAGTAAATACTGCGATCAGAAGCGCCTGTACCGCTAACAGGATAAACAGCGGAAGTGCAAGGTCGGCAAGCTGCCACAGCTTCAAAGTGATCATCGCAATTCCGAGGAACAGCGACAGGGAGATACCACCCAGATCGTTGATCTCGCCCATGTGAATCGTAAATTTGCCGCTGTACTCACCGATATTTCGAAACAGCGCTGCTGCGATCATGGCTCCGATGTAGATTGGGAAGGTCATGCCGGTCTTGGTCAGAAAATAAGAAAAGATTGTTCCCAGACCGATTGCAAGGATCAGCTGGAATACCGCCGCCGCATACATATTGGTATGACGCTCATGCTTTTCCTCTTCCTCGACTAACAGACTATCATCCTCTGGGATGGCAGTTTCAAGCAGCTTTTTCTTCTCGATGAGTCGCTTGCCGAGAGGACCGCCGATCAAACTTCCGCAGATCAATCCAAAGGTTGCTGCTGCAGTACAGATTGTTGTTGCTCCGGAAATATTAAAATCCTCGAGAACAGGTCCGAAAGCTCCTGCGGTACCATGTCCGCCGACCATCGGGATCGAACCGGTACACATACCGATGAGCGGGCTTAAACCGAGAAGCTTTGACATTCCAACTGCGACCAGGTTCTGTGACACGATCAGCAGGATCACAAGTCCCAGAAATACAACCAGTGATTTACCGCCACTTTTAAGAACCTTGAGATTTGCCTGAAAGCCAACCGAGGTAAAGAAAAATACCATGCACACCTCGCGCAGTATATCGTCAAAGGAAAACTCTGCCACACCCGTCACGTAACAGATGCAGGTGAAAATGGCAAATAATAAACCACCGACAACCGGAGCCGGAATACAAAACTGCTCCAGAAAATGTATCTTACTTTTCAAATAAGCACCAAGCATCAGAACAAGGACGGCTGCCGCCAGTGTCTGATACATGTCCAACTGTATTTTCATAACTAAATCAAACCTTTCCAGATATCTGCCATATTCTTGTTGTACCGCAGATATCCATTTCCTGTAAATCTGTCCGCACGGAAACGCCCCTGAACGATTCCATGCATTCCCACCATCCATATATTACCTATTACCGTTTACTTATTCTCCGGCACTTCCACACCTTTGGACTTATAATACGCCTCGGCTCCGGGATGGAACGGGATCGTCACTCCCTGAACCGCCTCCTCCGGCGTCAGCTGCAGATTGATCGAAGTGGAATACTGAATATCCTTGACATGTTCAAACAAAAACCTGGTCAATGTCTGTACGGTCTCATCGGACAGGGTATTGCTTGCAAGCAGAACGGACTGCACGCTGAGCGTCTCAATGTCCTCTGTCTGACCTGCGTAGGTCCCTGCCGGGATCACACAATCATTATAGAAGGGGTATGCTTTCTTTAGCTTCTGTCTGCAGTTCTGCGGTATGGAGAGCACCTTAATGTCGCATTCCTTAGTAAGTTCCTCAATCACTGTCGTGCTGACACCTGCCGTGCAGAAAAATGCATCAATCTTCTTTTCCTCGAGCTTGTCTGCTGCCTGTGTGTAATCCAGATTCTCGGTATCTACCAGTGCATCCGGCAGCCCACAGACCTCCAGGATCTGCCTGGCATTGCGCTCCGTACCGGATTCCTCGGCACCGATGCTGATCGTCTTGCCCTCCAGATCATCCGGCGAATCAATGCCGGAATCTTTTCTGACAACAATCTGGCATGCCTCCGGATACAGACTTGCAACTGCTTTATAGCCGCTGTACTTACCGGAATGAAACGTTCCCTTTCCATAGTAGGCCTCATCGATCAGATCCGCCTGCGCAATCCCAAGTTCAATATAATTGTCAGAAAGCAGGCGCAGATTTGCAGCGGAACCGGCAGTGCTTTTGACCTTCCAGTTAATACCCTTCTCCTCCTCTGACATCAGCTCCGTGTATGCATTTGCAAATGGATAATACATACCTCCGACTCCAGCGGCACCGAAGCGGATTGTCTCCTGTCTGCTGCAGCCTGTCGCAAGGATCATACTCAGACAGACAAGAACAGATATTGCTCGTTTCATACTTCAAACTCCTCTCTCATTAAAATCCTGACCAATCAACAGATCAGCGATAACCCCTTCCGTATGTGAATCATTCCTCGGCGTTTATTGCTTCTATTACTTCCGTAGTGTTTATCACTTAGGAACGATCGCATTCGGATATATTTTCTGCAAACGGACATCGTCGTAATGAGTGTCCGACCATTTCTGCCATTCGGAAACTGCCTCCACACCTTTGCTCCGTTCATCATAACGGACCAGTGCCATACACGATACTGCGATGTTGCAGCTCATAAATACAACGAGAAGCCAGACGATCACCTTACCTGCCTTGACCGGAAGCATCTCGATAAGCTTCTCCGTCTTCGGCAGAAATGCCTTAAACCACACAACCGCCGCAAATCCCCAGAAAAAACAGTACAGCAGATTGATCCTGCCCCCAAGATTGAACGGGATCTTGCTGTAATCCCAGAATACCTTTCCGAATACAAGCTCTGTAAATACACTGCAGAGATATTCATACGCACCGCCTAAGAGGGTGCCGGTCAGGAAAAGAAAACGGTCACTCCGGTTGCGGTACTGATAGAGCATCCAGGATACCAGTGCGATTGCAAGCCCCCATACAATGCTAAACGGTCCCCACACTACACTGCTGCGGCTCATCCACACTCCGGCACGCACGCGGCAGAAGATCGTCTCTGTGATATCTCCCAGAAAGGCTCCGATCATAAACAGACTGACAATCTTATAAAAACCGCATCCTGCCGCAAAGCATTTCGTACCGGTCTGCTGCGGGATATCCGAAACCTGCGTCTTCTTCGCCTTCGGATATGCCTTATGAATACGACGATCCACGAACCGGTCAATCTTAGCGCGAAGCTTTGATTCTACCCGGTCAAGACTGTGTTCGGCTGCCTCCCAGCGCTCGGGATGACTGCTTTTGCCGGTCAAAAGCAGGAATGAACCTAATATATCGACCACCAGCACTCCCGCGAGAACCAGAAGAATGACCTTCATCAGGATCCCCGGCAAAAACAGGATCAGCTTTAGCAATAAATAATTGGTCCAGCGCACGGTGATAAAGCCGAACACACCCCACAGCAGAGATGCTGTCAGACAGATATAACCGTCCAGATTCCAATGCCGCTCCGAATAATCCCACCATCGTTCCTTAAATGCCTTCTCGATCAGATGACCGCTGATCCATTCTGCGATCGTCGCATAAATGACCGCAAAAATAAACAGCCAGAATCCATCAAGCTCCTGCAGGCCAATCGCCATACACACCGCTGTGATACCGTATATAACACAAAACGGACCGTTTACAAGACCTCTGTTGGCGAATTTCCTCTGCTTCCATGTTGCAAGAACCGTCTCCAATATCCACCCGCCAAAGGAGTAAATAAAAAACAGCCACAACAATTCATATCCGGTAAATTGATGCATGCTTTTCTCCATTTCCTGTGCCTGTTGCACATTTATCGTATAAAATATTGTTATTTTACCATTTTTCCTGCCGGAATACAAATAACTCCTGTACCGGAAGAAAATACTTCCAATACAGGAGTTATCGCATTATGTAAAATACTCTGTTATATTATAAAGGCAAAAGCAGTCCGCTTTGTATCTTTACATACAAATTGTTATCCTGTGTCTGCCCCGCCCGTTTATGTGTTTGCGTTTCTTTTCTTCAAAAGGGAAAATAACAGATTGATGATCAGGATGAAGATAAAGAGTACAACACCCGTTGCGATCAATGCTTCCCTGTGAAGATCGGTCGCATATCCCATATCGATTACGATATTGGCGGTCATAGTACGAACACCGTCGAAAATCGATCCCGGCACTCGTGGCTGGTTACCTGCTACCATGATCACAGCCATGGTCTCACCGATCGCACGCCCCACACCAAGGATCACCGCTGCCATAATGCCGGACTTTGCTGCCGGCACGACTGTCATAAATACGCTTCTCTCATGAGTTGCTCCCAGTGCCAGAGCACCCTGATAATAAGAATCCGGCACCGCCCGTATCGCCGACTCTGACACATTGATAATGGTTGGCAGGATCATCATACCAAGCAGCACCGAGGCTGTCAGGATGCTCTGTCCCGTTGTTGTCATCTGATACTGCATCAGGATAGGCCGAAAGGTGTTACGCACAAACGGCACCAACACCATCAGACCGAAGAAGCCGTACACAACGGAGGGAATTCCTGCCAGAAGCTCTACACCGGGCTTTAAGATCTTATACAGCTTTTTCGGGCAAAATTTTGCCATGAAAACCGCCATCAGAAGTCCGACCGGCACACCTACAATGATTGCTCCTATCGTCACATAGATACTGCCAACGATCGTAGAGAAAATACCAAACAGGTTACTGCCCGGTTTCCATTCTGTTCCTAACAGAAACTCCTTCAGACCGATCTTTGCAATACCCGGAATTCCGTTACTGAACAGGAAGATACAGATCAATGCAACCGACAGAATGGAGATGCAGGCACAGATCAGAAATACGATCTCCATAACGATCTCTTTAATATTACTCACATGTAATTGTTTCATAATGCCATATCCTTTCGCACATCTTAATAATGCATTTGTTTCTCATATCTTATGCATATATTTCATGTCACTGATATGCCAGACAGCTACGCGGCTGCCCGGCATACGAGTTATGTATATCAAATTTCGGTTGTGACACACCTGCGTCAATTACTCGGTCACATCGCTCCAGTCAGTAACCTCACCGGTGAAGATCTTCTTAACCATGTCGGTTGTGATCTCTGTACGTGTATTCTGTGTATTGACGATTACTGCAATACCATCGAGTGCAATTGCCTGAGAGGTCAGACCTTTATCCTTCTCACTGTCCTCAAGCTCTCTGGATGCCATACCGATATCACAGGTACCGTCTGCTGCTGCAGTCATACCTGTTGTGGAATCGCTCTCCTGAATCTCGATCTCAGCCTTCTTGTTTACTGCCTTGTATGCCTCAGCAAGCTTCTCCATAACCGGTGTAACGGATGAGGAACCTGCAACAACAAGCTTTCCGCTCTCCCCGCTGCTCTTAAATGCCTTTGCATCATCTACAGAAGCGATGTAACCGTTGTCCTCAACAACCTTCTGACCTTCCTCGCTCAGGATGTAATCGATGAAGTCCTGCGCAAGCTTTCCCGGTGTTCCTTTTGTTGCAATGTTGAACGGACGGGAAAGGCTGTACTTGCCATCCTTGATGTTCTGCGCTGTCGGCTCAACACCGTCTACGTTTAATGCCTTTACTGTGTCATTTAAAGAACCGGTGGAAGAATATCCGATCGCATACTCATCACCGGAAACGGTAGTCATCATGATCTCTGTACTGTTAGAGATGATCGCATCTGCTGTTGTATTGTCTGTCTTATTGCCATCCGCATCCTTCTCTTCTACGCCGGTAAGCTCTACGAAAGCACCTCTTGTACCGGAACCATCCTCACGGGAAACAACACTGATCGGCTGGCTTGCACTGCCGGCATCAGATCCGGAACCTGCATCAGAGCCGCTTGCTCCGTTGCTGCTGCCACAGCCTGTCATTAATGCTGCTGTACACATTACACTCATTGCGATTGCCAATAATTTTCTCTTTCTCATAATTATCCTCATTTCTGCGCTGCATCTCTTCTTTTCTAATTTTATTATCTACACACATCTTATGGAAGCTTCCCTCCCAGACCATGACGGTCCGAAAGGTCACCTGCAGCTTCATATCCGGCAGCGCGCAAAATATAAAGCCACCGTCTTTCGACGATGACTATATATTAAAATGAGAACGTAAAATCTACTATCGTTTTTAAGTCAATTTTGTGTAAAACCTTTGTGAAGTATTTCCTCCATCTCCGGAACGGACAAAGCTCTCGAAAGCTCTCTGCTCCTATGTATCACCTTCCGGTAAAACTGCTTACGCTGTTCTTCGGTGTCAAAATGCTCCTTCACCGCAGGGCGGAGCTGCCCCAGATGCGCATTGAGCTGTCCGTAATACTCCGGGATCTGTTCCTGCAGTTCCCTCCGCAGTCCCTTGATCAGTGCCGGACTGTTACCGCCGCTGGAAAATCCTGCCACAATGTCACCCTGCTTGACCAGTGACGGAAAGTAAAAGCTGCATTTGTCCTTGTCATCGACAACATTGACCAGAATCCTGCGCTGCCTGCACCGCTCAGATATCTGACAGTTACACTGCTCGTCATCGGTCGCCGCGATCACAAAAAACATCCCCTCCAGATCCTTCTCTTCATACTCCCGGCATACAATGGTAAGCTTCGGATATTCTGCCGCCAGCTCCCGGATCGCCTCGCAGATTTCCGGTGCAACTATCCGGATCGATACGCCAAACGGGATCAGCTCCCGGATCTTGCGAAATGCCACGTCTCCGCCGCCAACCACAAGACACTGCTTTCCCTCCAGCTCTATAAAAAATGGAAAATAAGCCATATTTCTCTCCGTTTCGTAAGTTCTTTCGCAAATGCTATCTCCGGTTCCGGCACCAGAAAATAACACTTATCCTGCTTTCTATGTATTTTCTTGTATCTTAGTGCAGGCAGATGTTATTTCTTAAATCTTAACGCAGGCAGATATATACGACATATCCCGCATACATCGCGAGCATCACTGCCCCCTCCCAGCGCACCAGCTTCTGCTTCGTCCACGCAAAGCACAACACGATGGCACTCATCACAACAAGCACAATGATATCAATGATATTCTCCATCTGAAATACCATCGGGTGAAGGGCTGCCGAAATTCCAAGAACAAATAATATATTAAAGATATTGGAGCCGATCACATTGCCGAGTGCCATGTCAACCTCATGCTTGCGGGCTGCCACAATGGAGGTCACAAGCTCCGGCAGACTGGTACCAAAAGCAACGATCGTAAGACCGATCAGATTCTGGCTCATTCCGAAGAATCTCGCAATGGCAGATGCCGCATTCACGACAAGCTGACCGCCCCCTGCGATGGCTGCCGCACCACCGACAATATAGAGAACACACTGCCAGATCGGACGGATCTCATATTCATCCTCATCGGATGCACTCTCACTGCGCGCCTTCTGTGCAGAACGTATCATCCAGAAAAGGAAGCCTGCAAAAAACACCAGCAGGATCACACCGTCAATACGTCCCAGTGTCATGCTGATCCAGCCAAGCACCATCAGCAACAGAGCCACAAATACCGAAAACGGAAACTCTCCGGTAAGGGTAGAGCGGCTGACTGTCAGCGGACAAAACAGTGCGCACATACCACATACGACCATCAGGTTAAAGATATTGGAGCCGACTGCATTACCGACAGCCACTCCGGTATTCCCGGATAACGCCGCACTGATGCTGACCGCACACTCCGGCAGGCTCGTTCCCATCGCCACGATCGTCAGTCCGATGATAATGGATGGCACACGCAGCCTCTTGGCAATGCTGGAGCTTCCATCGACGAAAAAATCTGCCCCCTTGATCAACAGGACAAATCCTATCACTAATAATAAATAATCCATTGTTCTTCCTCTTTCTTTCTGTTGGTATCCTAAAACCCCTGAAACCTGCTCTCATAGCCGGTTTCAAATAAGCATATGAACAAATCTTATAGCAGACAGAGGACTTTGTCAATGGCTCAAAACACACTCTCGCTCAAAGCATGTTCTCGAGGAATGTAGCATAGCCTCTGGTAACATCCCGCACAAAGACATGTGTGACAGCGCCGATGCATTTTCCGTTCTGAAGGATCGGAGCCCCGCTCATGCCCTGTACAATACCGCCGGCCTTTTCTAAAAGCTCCGGATCTGTCACATGAATCTCCATGCCTTTATTATCCTTCGAGGAAAGATTGATCTTCTCAATCTCTACCTCGTACTCCTTAACCTGATCATCCAGCTGACAGCGTATCACCGCCTTGCCCTTTCGGACATCCTGCTTGCACGCCGCCTCACATGCTTTATCCTCCTGATATTGGTATGCCCTGTTGGTGATCTGCCCGGTAATGCCTAGCAAGGTATTGTTCTCAATCTCTCCGAGCCGGTTCTCCTTACCAAGCTGAACATACCCTGCCAGCTGTCCCGGCGTACCGTTCTTCCCCTTTACCACATGGTCGATCCCCGCCGGATACAGTCCGCCGTTCTGCAGCCGGATCAAAAGATCCGTATCCGCGTCCGTGATTCCATGTCCCAGCGCCGCAAACTGATTCTCCGGCGTCACAAAGGTGAGCGTCCCGATCCCCTCGGTGTCCTCTCTGAGCCACACGCCGATCTGGTAGCTTCCATCCGCCGCCCGGACCGGAGTCAGCTTCACCTGAATCCTTCCGGAATCGCGCTTGACGCTTAGGATCATCTGCTTTGCACCGTTCTTCTGCACAAGACGACTGACATCCCGGATCGTCACAACCTTCCGACCGTTCACTGCATAAATGTAATCTCCTGTCTGCAGCTTATTGTATGCCGGTGTCTGCTCCTCTCCCCCCTCTGCCGCGATCCGCCCTGTTCCCAGCACCATCACACCGTCCGCATGAATATAAAGACCGACCGCCCTTCCGGCAGGCATGACCTTTGTGCCCTTCCGGATATCGATCCGGATCTTCTTGCAGGGAAGCCAGCCAAACAGCCGTACCTCGCCCTGCAGACTGCCGCAGTTCTGTGCGGTCACTGAAAGAGGCCCTGCCATACTGAACCGGACATGACCGTCTACCTTCTTCGCATGATCTATGCTTACCCTGGCAGCCTCCGCATCTGTCTGACTGACACGCACCTGCGTAAAAGGGATTCCAAAATCAATATTCTCAACCCGATCCTGAAACAATGTAATCTCATCCGGTATCCTGCCCCTCAACTCAAAATACCCGTACACTGCCGTAAACGCCATCACTGCGATCAGGACTCCCAGCAGACACAGGCGGTACATCAGCCTCTGTCTCCCTGTCATTGCATATCTGATGCCCTGACGGTTTCTTCGATACCGCATCCCATCACTCCTTCCAGCCAATTATCGCATGTTCGTTTCCTTTCACGACACAGCCGTCAGAAATGCTCATTCCTTCTCTATTTACAAAAAGCAAAATCTGCGTTTTGCACTTGATTCACACTACATTACGAGCATTTTACTATGTTATAAAAAGAACGTCTGTATCTCATTATGATACAAAACGTTCTTTTCTATACGATATCTGTAAGAAATCTGCAAACAGACAACAGCTGCTTATGCCCGCAGCGTAACCTTCACCTGCTCTGCCATCTGCTTCATCTCTGCCGCGCTCTCCCGGACGGAATCCGTGATCTCTACTCCGCCAAGGATTCTTGCAAGCTCTCCGACGGATTCCTTCTCATCAAGCAGTCGGATATCCGTAGAAGTATGCTCATTCCGGCTGGTCTTCTCAATCAGATAATGCGAATCTGCCATTGCACCGATCTGTGCCAGATGGGAAATACAGATTACCTGATGTGTCATCCCGATATATGCCATCTTCTCTGCAACCATCTGTGCCGTCCTTCCGCTGATGCCAACATCAATCTCATCAAAGATCAGCGTCGGAATCTCATCGTGCTGCGCCAGCACTGCCTTTACTGCCAGCATGATTCTGGACAACTCTCCACCGGATGCCGCATCTCCGATTGGTTTCAGATCCATGCCCGGATTCGTCGAGAGCATAAATTCCACCTCATCCTGTCCCTGACTGTTCAGATGATCCAGCGGGCGCACGGCAATCTCAAACTGCACCTGAAGGAAATTCAGCTCCTTCAGTGCCTTGATGATCTCCTTCTCCAGGCGGCGGCTGACCTTCTGACGAATCGCAGTGATCTCATCCGCCAGACTCTTTAGTGTAGTCTCCTGCTGTGTCAGGCTTTTCAAAAGCTCCTCCCGGTACTGCTCATATTCCTCGTACTTCATCAGCTTCTCCTGAAGCTTATCCGCATACTCCTGCACCTGCGCCGTGGTAGCACCATACTTCGCCTTGATCGTCCGTACCAGATCAAGACGTGCCTCCACCTCGGCAAACCGCTCTCCTCCGGTCTCGAAATCACTCATATAATCCGAGATATCCCTGTTAAAATCGGTGAGCAGCGAATCAATATCGGAGAGCTGGTTTGCAAACTCCTCCATCTGCGGACTGTACTCCGAAAGCTTATGCAGGATCCGCAGACTCTGACCAAGCTGCTCGGCAGCCGTGGCATTCCCCTCTCCGGTCATACCGTAGATCTCTCCCAGACCGGAAGCAATCTCCGTAGCATTGGAAAGCATCCGGTACTGTTCCGCCAGCTGTTCCTCCTCGCCATGCATGAGGGATGCCTGCTCAATCTCCTCAAGCTCATACTTCATAAAAGAGATCTCCCGAAGACGCTCCTCCTCTGGCACCTCATGCTGTGAAAGCTCCTGCTGCAATCTCTGATACTCCCGGTACCCATCTGCCATCCGCGTGATTCTGTCTCCCAGCTCCTCTCTGGCGTAGCGGTCCACGATCTCCATATGCTTCGCGCTGTGCAAAAGAGACTGCTGCTCATTCTGACCATGAATATCGATCATGATATCCGCAATGCGGCGTATCATGGCAAGCGTCACACTCTCCCCATTGATCCGGTTCACACTGCGTCCTGCCATGATCTTGCGCGAGATCAGTATCTCATCATCCTCCATGGAGATCCCCATCTCCTCCACAAGCGCACGCTGACGTTCGGTGTCTGCCCGGAAGGTCAGCTCTACAAGAGCATAATCCGTCCCCTTTCGTATCACGTCCTTCGGACTTTTCTGTCCAAGAGCCAGATTGATCGAACCGATGATGATAGACTTACCTGCACCCGTCTCACCGGTCAGTACATTAAGGCGATCGGAGAAGTCAACCTCCACCTCGTCAATGATCGCCAGATTCTTCACATGTAAATTTACTAACACTGTCTGCTCCTTTCTAACAGAATAATTCCGCTTCCCTGTGGAAAGTATAGCATAAAGAAAACGCCTGTTCAAGACTTTTCTCGAACAGACGTTCTTTTTGTGCAAATTGCAAAAAATTTCTAATTCAATTTAGTAATATTGACACGGCATGCCATCTTGCATCCATTGACCGTTGCGTAAATATAGGTCGTTCCGACGCTTCTTCCGACAACCTTGCCGTTGACAACGGTTGCCACCCTCGGATTGGATGAGTACCAGGTTGCCGATTCGGTCGTTCCTTCCACAGACAAGGTTTCTGTATCATACTGCCGCATCGTTAAACTGCTGCGGTTCAGAGAAACGACATTGACCGCTACGGTCGAGGTCACACCTCCATCCGCAAGGATCGTGATCGTACAGTTACCGGTGCCGGTCGCTGTCACGACTCCCGCTCCGGATACCTTTGCCACTCTGCGGTTGTCCGATGCAAAGGAAATATTATCGGAAGAGTTGTTTGGCAGAATCGAATAGGAAAGCTTCGCCGAATCGCCCTGCTTCATCGTCAGCTCCGACTGTGCTACTACGATGCTCGTAGCCGGTACCTTCTCAGTTACCTTAATGACACAGACGGCTTTCTTGTTACTTCCGTCCTTTGCCACTGCCTTGATCTTCGTCTCACCCTCGGCAATACCACGAACGGTGCCGTCACTTTCTACAATAGCAATGCTCGTATCTGCCGAACTCCATTTCACGGAATGAAGCGTTGTATTCTTTGGCTTCATGCTGACATGCAGCTTTCTTGTACCGCCGACATAGCATACGGCATAATCCGGTACGATCTGAATCGATTTCGCCCTCTGGATAACTCTGACGCGGCAGTTTGCCTTTGCCTTCATCCGGTCTCGTGATACGGCTGTGATCACCGTACTTCCGACCTTCTTCGCCTTGATCTTTCCGGACTGGCTGACAGTTGCGATCTTCTTTCTGGAAGTCTTCCAACGCACTGCAGGAGTCCTGGTATTGTTGGACCAGATCGTTACCTTCATGCGGTAAGTCGTTCCGACTCCCATGCGGATACCGGTCTTGCCAAGCTTCACCGTTGTGCGGAGTGTTGCCACCGTCACCTCGCAGGTCGCAGTGACATTATATTTTGTCAGTGTACAGGAAATCGTACATTTGCCCTTTTTCAGTCCGGTTACCTTTCCATTCTGTGTAACCTTTGCAACTGCTTCATTGGAACTCTTCCAGATAGCCGTTCCATCTGCCTCTACCGGTACAATGACCTTGGTGATCGTAAAGCTCTTGCCAACGGCAATCTCTCTGGCGGAAGGCTTCAAGGTAAGTGATACTCCCTCGATAACCGTTACATTACAGTAAACAACGATCTTTCCTTCATCAGACTGACAGATAATCGTAACCGTTCCCTTTTTGACAGCGGTTACAACACCCTTCTCATCGACCGTCGCAACACTCGGATCAGAGGACTGATAAGTAACCTTCTGATTCGTTGCATCTGCCGGAGTAAAGATCGGTGTGATCTGGAAAGTCGATCCGGTCTCTACTTCCTGCTGTGTCGGTGTAATGTTGAAGTTGATCACATTGACATATGCCTTCAGCACAGTAACCTGACAGGTTGCAATAATATTGCCTTCCACCGACTGGCAGATGATCGTTGTCTCTCCGATGGCAATACCTGTTACAAGTCCATTCTCATCAACCGTTGCTATCTTGTCGTCGGCACTCTTGTAAATAACCTTCTGGTTACTTGCATCTGCCGGAGTAAATACCGGAGTAATATAAAAGGTCGAACCTACCCGTACCTCCTGCTCCTTCGGCTCCACAGTAAAATCCTTTACCGGAACCGGCGGCTTCACCACGGTAACTGTACATGTCCTCACGATATTACCATCCTCGGACCGTCCGACGATCACTGCAGAGCCCTCACTGATACCATTTACCACACCATTGTCATCCACCGTTGCCACAGCTTCATCCGAGCTGTAATAGTGAATCGTCTTCTCAGTGACGTCCTTCGGATCAAATACCGGAGCGATCGTATAATTGTCACCGACATACAGCTCCTTATGAGCCGGTGTCAGCGTATAATCCTTTAACTTGGTCAGTGCACTCTTCACCGTGATCCGGCAGTAAAGCGGCTTCCATACGGTTCCCGTGATCGGATCGGTATATACTGCTCCGATAGAAACCTCACCCTCTGACAATGCAGTAACAAGACCATTGGAATCAACGGTTGCAACCTTCTCATTAGTCGAAGACCAGCTTAAATTCTGATATGTTGCTGTAACCGGATTAAATACACTTTCAATCTGCAGTGTCTCACCCACATGCATTTCCGTCTCGGAAGGCTTCAATGTGATGTTATTCGCCGGGACATCCTGACTGATAACCTTTACGGCACAGGTGATCGCGCCCGCAATCCCCAGATCCTCCGGAATACAGGTGATCCAGGCAACATCCCCTGCCTTCAGACCGGTAATATTACCGTCCTTATCCACGGAAACCACCTGACTGTTCGTGGATGTCCAGGAAACATTTGTATTGACATGATCACTTGGATTAAAGATCAGTGCGTTTTTCAGAGAGATCGTATCTCCCTCCTTGATCTCGTACTCATTCTGCATGAATGCTACGGATTTCAAACGGTTTCTGACATGAACCTTGATAATCTTGAACACGGTACCGTTGGCAACCGTGATATTTGCATCACCCGGAGCAACTGCTGTGATCGTTCCTCCCTGTACCTTGGCGATCTTCTGATCGTCCGTGTTCCACAGAAGCGTTGTGTCTGTCGCATCACTTGGAACGATCGTGGTTGAAACCGTATACTGGTCTCCGGCGATCATATCGATCTCACTGACATCCGTAATGATATCGGTAACCGGATTCTTCTTGATATTGATACAGCATCTTGCGACTACGTTATACGGGTTAAATACCGGCTCAACGGAGATCCACACGGTATCCTCCTTGAGCAGTGTAACAACACCGTTCTTATCGACAGTTGCCACACTCGGATCACTCGTTGTCCATTTCAGTTCTGTATTGGTTGCATTCTTTGGCAGATAATTTGCTTTCAGGAATACAAAGCCTGCGGATAAGAATGTATCCAGATTCTCGCCCTGCTCGATCGTCAGCGAGGTAATCGCCGCCGTCACCGTAACACGGCAGGTCGCATATGCGTTATTGTCCTTGTTGATGACAGTGATCGTTGTAGATCCTGTCTTTGTTCCGGCAGTCAGTTTTGCCTTTGTATTGCCCTGCTGCGGCTCAACCTTAACCATATCTGTATCCGCAGAGATCCAGGTCAGATTCTGCTGCCCGGAAAGTCCGGAATCCAGATACTCAATGCTGCCAACCTCCATCTCCAGCTCCGTATGATCAAGTGGGATCGTTGTTGCAGAATTGGTTACATAGATCTTACAGCTTGCCACATGCGTAACTGCCATATCATCCGTCCAGTACAGACTAACCTTTACCGGACTGTCCGCCGGCGTCTCTTTCTTCGCCGTTACCGTTGCATACTGTGCATTAGAGCTGATGGAAATATAAGTCTCTCTCGGATCGGTTGTCTCCCATCGGAAGGAATCTGCCTCCGCATATTCTCCGGATCCGATAATACCGGTCAGATCTAACTTCGATCCTACTGCCATCGTTGCACTCGCCACATTCAGCGAGAACGTATCCGTGACATTGACCGTGACATTATAGGTCTGCCCCTGCACAACGCCCGGAATCATCTCCGACGGCATCGAGTTACACTTTACCTTAAACTTGGCAGTACCACGCGTACGCCCGGTCAGGATCCATGTCTGGTAATCTACGGAAACCCAGTTACCGGAGTTATCCTCCACCGACAATGTGAAGTTCTTAAGCAGCGTGTCTTTGGAGATATTAAACGCCTCCGCAAGATCATAGCTGCCACCGATATTGACCGTAACATCCTTATCCTCAAACTTACCGCGGACATCCGCATTAAAATACGACGGCAAACATCCCAGGAAGATGCTGGAATCCTGCGCCTCTTTGAAGTTGTTGTATGTTCCTTTTACATAGAACATAACAATATACTGTCCCGCCTTTGCATCCAGACGGAAGGTATTGGTTGCACTGTCATATATCAGATTCGCATCTGCATTTGCATTATACTCGCCCCCGGCAGAAGAATTGACAAGGGTTCTCGTCGTTCCGCTTCTCTTGGCGATAACCCAGGTTACTTTATCAAGCACACCCTCCAGAGGATTAGAATCAAACAATGCCGGTATCCAGACCTTATCATTACGCTCCATGATCACCGTTGATGCGGAGTCATCGAGTCTTGCTCCGGAAACACTGTCCTTTCGGATCTGCGGGCGGACATAGACGTTGATGGAATCGTTGTACTCATTCTTGCCGTCATTGTATGTAACAGAAAGCTGTGTCCTTCCGGCTCCTACCGCCATAACAAGACTTTCACCGCCTTGCTCGCTGACACGGATCACATCGTTGTTGCTGCTGGACCATACAGCACTCTGGCTCGTTGCATCGCCGAAGATCAAGTTCAGCTTATTGGTATCTTTCTTGGCATTCTTACCAAAGTATACGGTTGTACCGTAATCCATTACAATGGATCGTCTGGAATCGGTGGAACGGATCTTCGTCATCTTCGCCGGAGCTCCCGTGGAAAGGAACTCATTGATGGAAAATACGACATCGATCGCAACGTTACGCGTCTCCATGCTGCCATCGGAATGCGTGATCGTACAGGTCAGACCGACCTTACCCATATTCTGAACCGACACACTGACCTGCCGCTGATTGGCTGTTGCCGGCTCGACAGTCAGGATATCCTCATTGGCACTTGTCCATTCACACTTATCTCCCGCCGCATAATCGGACAGACCAAACGTTGCCGTTGCACGACGGAGTTCATAAGTTCCCGTGACCGGATTACCCTCATCGTCAATGATCTCATAATTGGCAGCCTGAGAGGAACCGTTAAGCTGTCTGCCTGCTATCCCGAGAAAAATGCCGAAAAATAACAACAATACTCCCAGTATCCATATTCCCTTTTTCGTTGTACGGAATCGATTTGCCATTTCCTTCCCCCGTTCTCTGTAATGGAATCGTAATCAATTACTCATCCCAGTTGTGGTACACATCCTGTACATCATCATCTTCATCGAGCAGATCGAGTGTTCTCTGAAGCTGCTTGATATCGTTCTCATCGGTAAGTGTAACGTAGGTTTGTGGCAGCATTGTGACTTCTGCGCTTGCCATTGGGATTTTTTCTGCCTCGATGGCTTCTCTGACAGCGCTAAAATCATCTGGAAGAGTGATGATCTCATAGCTGTCATCCTCCTCACTGAAATCCTCTGCGCCGGCATCCAGTGCAAGCATCATCAGATCATCCGCGCTCAATGTAATATCTGCATCCTCTAATTCTTCCTTAGAAAGGATGATCTGTCCCTTCTCATCGAACATATAAGACACGCAGCCCTGTGTTCCAACACTTCCGCTTCCCTTTGTGAACGCATTTCTTACGTTGCTGGCGGTACGGTTTTTGTTGTCGGTCAGAGCCTTCACGATAATAGCGGTACCGCTTGGTCCATATCCCTCATAGGTAACCTCCTCATAATTAACGGATGCGGCATCTCCTGCTGCCTTCTTAATACCTCTTTCAATGGTATCGTTTGGCATATTATTGGCTTTTGCCTTTGCAATCACATCACGAAGACGGCTGTTGTTAGCAGGATCCGGTCCGCCTTCCTTTACGGCAACCGCAAGCTCGCGACCGAGAATGGTAAATACTTTGCCTCTCGCTGCATCGTTCTTTTCTTTCTTGTGTTTGATGTTGGCAAATTTTGAATGTCCTGACATAATAAAACTCTCCTTTTATCTTTCTTGGCGGGAATATATCCCGTAACTTATATATTTTATCACCTTTCCCCATATCTGTCTACGAAACATTTTCATGTCTGCAGGCAGCCGGCAAAAGGATCAATTTCCGTTTAATTTATCACGCATCTTCTTGTAGAAACTGACACCGGACAGCTTGACAATCCTTGTCTGATCCTCCGGCACACAGATATCCAGCCGTTCTCCCGTTGCCAGTCCGCGCACGGTTCTTCCATCGACAACCAAAACGGCGGTATCCTCCTGAAACTCCTTCGTCTGTCCAAGCTCCAGCGTGATCTTATCTCTGGCGGACACCACAAGGCTGCGTTTATTCAGCGAATGGGCACAGATCGGTGTGATCACGGTTGCCTCTGTATCCGGCACCATAACCGGTCCTCCTGCCGACAAATTATATCCGGTTGACCCCGTAGGTGTGGAAATGATCAGACCATCTGCACGATAGATATCGGCTAATTCTTCATTAATATATACTTTTATCGTGATGAGCCTGCAATCGCCCCGCTTGCTGACCACTACATCATTGAGTGCATAGCTTGCTTTTCCTTTGCCCTTCTCTGCCTGCGGGCTGCTCTCACGGAGCATGATCCGGTTCTCGATCATATACTGATCCGCAAACATCATATCCAATGCCCGTTCCAGATTCTGCTGCTCCACCTCCGTCAGAAACCCCATCGTACCCATATTGATCCCGAGGATCGGCAGACGGCTGTGCACCAGATCGATCGCAGCCTGGATCATCGTCCCGTCTCCTCCGAGTACCAGAACACACTCGGTCTCCTCCGGGATCTTATCTGCGTCTGTATAATGCAGGATTCCCTCCGAGATCACCCGGCGGTTCTCCAGTATATGGCACTTGCCGCCCTTTTGCTCAATATATTCCTGAATATATAACGCTTTGTGGTTACTGTCCTCTTTATCCCTATTTGTGATCACACAAAACCGTTTCATCGCTGTTCTCCATTCTCATACAAATCATTCTACAGTTATCTCCGTTCATTCACAGACAACACTGTGCTTTCCCATGGCACCGGCTGCCATCACTCTGTAACAGCATTTACATGCTCCACGGCACCCGTTGCCATCACTCTGTAACAGCATTCACATGCTCCACTGCACCCACTTCCATTATTCTGTGACAGCATTCACATGTTCCACGGCACCTGCTTCCTTGTCAAGCTTTCCATGCGCTGCCGCAACCGTCTCCCTGATGAGCGCCGCGTACTCCTCCTGAAATGCCTCATCACTGACCGGCTCTTCCGGTGCAGACGCGGTATTATTGATATAAAGGAGATACTCGATATTGCCCTCCGGTCCCTTGATCGGCGAAAAGCTCAGCTCACGTATTGCAAAGCCGATTGAAAGTACATACTGCATGATCTGCTCCAACACCTCTATGTGTACCTTCGGATCACGGACAACGCCCTTTTTGCCGACCTTCTCTCTGCCCGCTTCAAACTGCGGCTTCACAAGGCAGACACCCTGTCCATCCGGTGTCAGCAAAGCCTTAACAGGCTCTAACACCTTCTTCAGCGAAATAAATGCTACATCCACCGAGAAAAATGAGATCGGATCCGCAATGTCCTCCGGTGTTACATAACGAATGTTGGTCTTCTCCATAGAAACAACTCTCTCATCCTGACGAAGCTTCCATGCAAGCTGATTGGTTCCGACATCCACAGCATAAACCTTCACGGCACCGTTCTGAAGCATGCAGTCTGTAAAGCCGCCGGTCGATGATCCCACATCCATGCAGATCTTGTCCTTAAGCGGCACCTGCCAAAGCTCGATCGCCTTCTCCAGCTTATAACCCCCGCGGCTGACATATTTCATCGGTGTTCCCTTCACCTCGATCAATACGTCCTCCTTAAAGGCAGCCCCCGCTTTATCCTCTCTCTGTCCGTTGACAAAGACATTTCCTGTCATAATAATTGCTTTCGCTTTCTCTCTGGACGCTGCCAGATTTCTCTTGACCAAAAGCACATCCAATCGTTCCTTTGCCATATCCTATGCCTTTCTATCCTGCTGCCAGGACAAGATCTTCTTCGTGATCCCTTCCGGATCCAGACCATATTTCTCCTTCAGTTCCCTGACACTGCCATGCTCAATAAACTGATCCGGCAGCGCAATATTCATTACCTTCATCGGCGTTTCTTCATACCATGCGGAAACTGCCTCACCAAAGCCGCCGTTAAAAACGCCCTCCTCCAGAGTAACTACTCTGGAATGCTTCTCCTTTAGCTGTTCTAACACATTCACATCGATCGGCTTAACAAAACGCATATTGATCACGGTCACCTTCTGATCCTGCGCCTTAAGCTTCTCTCTGACCCACATCGCCGTCTCGACCATGCTGCCGACCGCAAGAAGCGCAGTCTCCTGTCCGGAGCAGATCCACTCAGCCTGTCCCATTGCGATCTCCTGCTTATGATCCTGCAGTCCGGTCCACGCCTCTCCTCTCGGATAGCGCACTGCAACCGGTCCGTTCTGCGCAAATGCAAATAACATCATCTGCTTTAATTCCCAGCCGTTCTTCGGTGCCATCACCGTAAGATTCGGCATACTTCTCAGATACGCGAGATCAAAGATTCCCTGATGTGTTTCTCCGTCACTGCCGACAAGACCTGCCCGGTCAACAGCAAATACAACCGGCATCTTTCCGATGCAGACATCGTGAAGGATCTGATCATAGGCTCTCTGCAGAAATGTCGAATAAATTGCCACAACCGGCTTTAAGCCGCCTGCCGCCATTCCGGCCGCAAACGTGACCGCATGCTCCTCCGCAATCCCGACATCGAAAAACTGCTTCGGATATTTCTCCGCCATCCCCGTCAGACCTGTTCCTGACGGCATCGCTGCGGAAACTGCCACGATATCATCCCTCTCGGCCGCAGTTTCTAACATGGTTTCACTGAAAATATCGGTATACGTCTGAGCCGATTCGACCGTCTTCCGGCTGCTTCCGTCTTTCAAATTAAATGGAGATACCCCATGGAAATACGATGGGTTCTGCTCTGCCGGGCGGTAGCCCTTTCCCTTCCTGGTGCAGACATGAACGATCACTGCTTCCTTCATCTTGGAGGCACTCTCAAACGCTGTTACCATCTGCTGGATATTATGTCCGTCGATCGGTCCGATATAAGTCAGTCCCATATCCTCAAAAAGCATTCCCGGAATCAACACGCGCTTCACCAGATCTTTAAAGCCACGGATCCGGCTTGTCAGCTTATCGCCGAGATGCGGAAGCTTTGAAAGTGCATTCTCAACCTCTTCCTTGAGCTCCGTATAGTTGCCGTTTGTACGGATCTTGCCAAGGTAGCTCGACATGCCTCCTACATTTTTAGAAATCGACATCTGGTTATCATTCAAAACGATCACCATATTAGATTTCAGACGTGCGGCGTTATTCATCGCCTCAAACGCCATGCCGCCGGACAGCGCACCGTCTCCGATCACTGCAAAGATCTTGCGGTCCTCCCCACGAAGATCTCTCGCCATTGCCATACCCAGTGCGACACTGATCGAAGTCGAACTGTGTCCGGTGTCGAAAGCGTCACAGTCACTCTCCGACTGCTTCGGAAATCCACTCATTCCGCCAAACTGCCGCAGATGGTCAAAGCCGTCCTTTCTGCCGGTCAGGATCTTATGTGTGTAAGACTGGTGTCCCACATCCCAGACGATCTTATCTTCCGGAAGATTGCAGCACAGATGAAGTGCCATGGTAAGCTCCACCACACCGAGATTTGATGCAAGATGACCTCCGGTGTGACTGATCTTTTGTACCAGAAAACGTCTGATCTCCTTGGCAAGCGGACGAAGCTCGTCCTTTTCAAGCTCCTTTATATCATTTGGTTTTTCTATCTTGTCCAATATTTCTCCCACAGTGTTCCCTCATTTCTTTGTAATATAACGTATCCTGACAGACCTGTATCAGGAGTTTCTTCGAAGTTCCTGAATTATTTCGTACGGTTGATCAGATATTCGATCAGATCCTCGAGAAACGGATTGCTTCCCGGAAGCTTCTCAAGAAGCTCCACTGCCTGATGGGAATACTGCTCGACCGCCTGATGCGACTGCTCAATTCCGTAGAGTGTCACATACGTTGTCTTTTCGTTTTTCTCATCACTGTGTACCGGCTTTCCGAGTTCTTCTGTCGTGCTGGTGCAGTCAAGGATATCATCCTGGATCTGAAATGCCATTCCGACACTGCGTCCGATCTGTTCCATCTGCTCCAGTGCCGTCTCATCCGCACCGGCTAACGCTGCGCCCACCATAAGTGCACTCTCTAAAAGAGCACCTGTCTTTAGCGTATAAATAAACTCGAGCACTTCCTTATCCAAAGGCTGTCCGGTGCGTTCCACATCAACGACCTGACCGCCAACCATGCCATAAACACCCGCCTTGCGGGCAAATATCTGCATTGCCTTTGCTGCCGACATCGGGTCACTGATATGTTCAAAGCACTGTGATGCCGTCTCAAATGCATAATTGAGCAAGGCGTCTCCGGCAAGGATTCCCATATCCTCTCCGTATACGACATGCGTCGTCTTTCTTCCTCTTCGATAGTCATCATTGTCCATCGCAGGAAGATCATCATGAACCAGCGAATAGGTATGTACCATCTCGATCGCTGCCATAAACGGCTCGATCACCTTCATATCCTCACCGCCAAAAAGCCGGTAGGCTTCCCTCATCAGGATCGGACGGATCCTCTTGCCGCCCGCCATCAGACTGTATTCCATCGCATCAAATATCGTCTTCTGGAGTCCCTCCCGGTCCGGAAGATACCCGGTCAGTATCTTCTCTGCCTCCTGCTGTCTTTCCTTAAATTCTTTTTCAAATTTTTCTTTATTCATGATAAAACCATGCCTTCCCGCAACCCGCCGTTTCCGCAGCCGCTGTATTTGCAAATTCTTCTGTTATTCTTCTCCGTTTTCCAATACGATCAGCTTCTTCTCAACGCGGTCGATCGAATTGCTGCAGTTTTTGATAAGCTTCATGCCTTCCTCGTACTTCTTGAAGGAATCCTCCAGCGTCATATCTCCCTTTTCCAGCTCCGCAATGATCGTCTCAAGCTGTTCAAAGGATTCCTCTAATATGATCTTTTTTGCCATAATACACTACTATTCCTTTCTCAGCCCGCCAACGTTCCGCCGCAGGCCTGCCCTACTCTCTGATCTCGTCCACCGTGACATCTGCCTGTCCATCCGCAAAGGTCAACGTCAGATGCTGTCCCTTCTCAAGACTCTGAACGGAATCAATATGATTGCCCGCCTCATCTGCTGTATAGGTGTATCCGCTCTGCAGCTTCTGAAGAGGCGATAATCCCTTCATCTCCTCCGCATACAATGCCAGCCTGTGCTTTGCATCGGTGAGCCGTTTCTCCATCAGCCTCTGCAGACGCTCCTGGCTGTCCGCAAGAACAAGACGCTTCTGCCGCAGGATATCCTCCGGACTCACATGCTGCAAAAGCACCATATATTTCTGTAATTCAAGCTTACGCACTTTCAGGATCTGATGCATCGCCTGCCTCAGATCATTCCGGTACTCTCTGAGACCGATCTCCATCTCCCGCCACGAATATACCGCAAGCTCGGCTGCCGCGGATGGTGTCGGTGCCCGCAGATCCGCTGCATAGTCCGAGATTGTGGTATCCGTCTCATGACCAACCGCGGAAATGATCGGCTTCGTACAGTCTGCGATCACCCTGGCCAGCACTTCATCATTAAAGCACCACAGGTCTTCCACAGAGCCTCCGCCACGCCCTATAATGATCGTATCTACATCGGTCTGTTCAAAATAATGGATACCTTCGATCACCGTCTGTGCGGCACCCTCTCCCTGTACCTTTGCCGGATAGAGATAAAGCTGCACATAGGGATTGCGGCGGTATGTCACATTACAGATATCCTGTATCACCGCTCCGGTCTCTGCCGTGACAACACCGATCTTTGAGGCGTACCTCGGGATTGGTTTTTTCCTTTGTTCGTCAAAAAGCCCCTCTGCTAAGAGGCGCTTTTTAAGTTTCTCGTATTCTTCATATAATCGGCCTACGCCATCCTGAGCAATGCTGCGGGCATAGAGCTGATATCTGCCGTCTCTCTCAAAGACGCTGATCTGTCCGGTCACGATCACACTCTGACCATCCTCCAATGTAAAGTCAAGCCCCTTACGCTGAGAGGAAAACATCACGCAGGAAATTGCCGCTCCGGCATCCTTCAGCGTGAAATAAATATGACCGGAATAATGATACTTGCAGCCGGATATCTCTCCCTTCACCTGAATCCCGGACAAGGTGTAGTCCTGCTTAAACAGGTTAGCAATATACCGGTTGATCTGAGACACTGTCACTGCCCTGCTCATGTCTACTCCTCCGTGCAGTCTCTGACAACAGAGCCAAGAACTCCGTTGACATATGATGGTGACTTATCCGTTCCGAAACGCTTAGCAAGCTCTACAGCCTCATTGACTGCGACTCCTGCCGGCACATCCTCATCGTACAGGATCTCGTAAATCGCCAGACGAAGTGCTGTGACATCAGCCTTTGCCAGACGCTTTAAAGACCAGCCGTTTGACTTCTCCTCGATCTTCTTGTCAATCTCCTCCTGATGCTCTGCTACCGCATAAAACTTCTTCTTCAGCTCGGCACGCACCTTTTCAAGACCTTCCTCGGACTCTCCCATTGCTGACTCAGAGTGGCTGCCAAGTCCTTCCAGAAATGTATCAACCTGGCTGTCTAACTCCTCTGCCGGATAAAAATCCAGTACAAACAGCATTTGGAATAAATGTTCTCTGACCTTTTTTCTTGTCATGTTCTCTACCCTTACCTTTATTAGTTTTCTTCGAGCTTAACTCCGGCGATGCGGACATTCACCTCGGAAACAGATAATCCGGTCATATTCTCGATCTGCTGGCCGACTCTCTCCTGAACCTGCTCAGACACCTCCGGGATACTGTAACCATAATTAACGACAACCATCATATCCACACGAACAATGCCGCCCTCCATCAGGATCTTTACTCCCTTGGAAAGATTCTTCATACCCAGTTTGCCGATCAGTTCGTTTGTGATATTTCCAGCCATGGAATACACGCCATCTATCTCTGTGGCTGCCAGTGCTGCGATCGCTGCAACAACGTCCGATGCGATCCTAACCTCGCCCAGCTCTTTTTTCTTCGTAATATATTCTCTCGAAGTCTGCTCCTTTGACACGACACACTACCTCCTTTGTTCTTTTATAAAATGTTGCCAATTATTCTAGTTTATTATACCAAATCTCATCATATTTGCAAGCAGACTTCACGATTTCGCGATACCGCCGTGTTACGATTTCATTTCACTGCTACCGGGGTGATCACAATATTGTCCGCGGATATTTTCGTCTTGCGCGTAACAATATCGGTGATCTGCGCCAACTGCTGCTGTGTCAGTTCTCCTGCGTTCACGATCACATCTGCACTCCCCTTCTCAATGCTGACAACAGAATCCGTAAAGCCCTTCGCCTCCAGCATAAGCTCTGCCGCACTTTCTAACTGTGCGTCCTTTGTAAGCTGTGCCACCTGATCGATCGCGCTTTTCTTATCCTTTGATGCGATCTTATCATTATTGATGATCGTCATCAGCGTTTCCTTATTCTTCGCGCGGCTCTGCTCTCTGGACAACTTTGCGGAAGAAAAATAATCTGCGCCCAGCGAATTGGAAACCATGACGGCTTCGCCCGGATTTTCCTCGGACGCGGATTTTAATTCGCCGCTGTCAGCCACCGTATAATCTCCTCCATCCTCCTGGGCAGAAATATCAAGTGTCGTATCCGCAGAGGTTTTCTTACTTTCCTTCTTCTGACCGGTCATTTCCTCCTGTGCCGCCGCATCCGCATTCTCCCGGACAGCATCCGCATTTTCCTGTGGCGCCGCTGTTTTCTTTCCGCTCAGAGACATCACGCTTTTCCATCCGTTCTTGTCAATCTCCTGTCCGGTAAAATTCAAATACCCCGCCACAGCGATCAGCACCGCAAGCGCCGTAATGATCCATTGATTTTTCCGTGCAAACTTCTTCATAACAATCCTCCATTCCTTTCTTTGACGATAGAGAAACACCTGTTAAGGACTACCTCATTTTCATTACTTTAATCTTATGTGATTCTATAGGAAATAATGCCTCTACTGCTGCAATAATTTCAGAATCCATTGCTCCGCTTCCTGCCCCCTGTGCCACGACAAGAACGCCCTCGATCTGCGGGGATGCAATCTGTATGACATAGGGTTGTTTACCTTCCTCCCCCACTAATACCGGATCCGTCTTCGTGCTGCTCTCACACTGCGTCCGGCTGCCACCGGTACTGTCCGATTCGTTGGTGCTGCTGTTACTGGAATCCTCCTGCTTGAGGGTGCGTTTTTCCTCCGAGGAAGCGATTGTTACCATCACATCAACATCACCGATCCCCTTGACCTTCGACAATACCTTTTCCAGCTCCCGTTCCTGCTTTCCGGCATATTCCTCCATCGCCGAAACCGCCGTTTCCTGCACGGTGCTCTGTGACTGCTTTTTGTCTGTCCCTTTTTGCGTACTGTCCTTTTTTTCGGACAGGCTTCCTGTTGGCAGCGACAGAAACAAAAGAAAGACTCCCGCCAGAAAAAGAATGATGAGCTTTGACACATCCGGCTCCTTTTTTCCTCCCTGCTGCTTTTCCTGACGGCGCAGGCTCTCTATTAATTTTTTCCACTTTTTCTCCATACAATCACCTTCTTTCCCGGAAGCTCATATTTTTCACAGATTGTCTGTTTCAGCTTTCTTGTCCCGGAATCCGTTTTCCCGCTCTGACTGCCTCCGTCAATCAAAATATCCTCCACATGGATCGATTTTTCGTCACCCTTTGCCGTGGTCTGCACGGCATTTTCCGGAAGGATCATCGTAACCTTTTTCAGCTTCAGCATTCCATCACTGTCCTTTTTCAGGGACACAGAAGCCTGAACATTCTCCTCCCCCTGCTGTCCGGCAATCTGTGTCAATTGCCGCTCCAGCTCTTTGCGGCACTCGTCAAGCATCACATTTTCCATATTCCCCTGCGCCAGTGCCGTCTCCTGCTTCAACTGATCCAATTCTCCCTGAAACAACTGCTCCTGCAGATATTTTCCGATCATATCCGTGTCCGAAATATTGGACAGTACCGGACTGATACATAAAACGATCAGTATCATTCCTCCGACAAACCGGAAAATCTCCCGGAAGCTTTCGCTGGACACAAGTCCCTGTAAAATATTGATCATGATCACATATACCAGAATATTCCGGATCATCTGCTGCAGCATTGTTACCGCCTTTCTGTGTTATGTAGTGAAGGCACTGATCATCGCGATCGATGAGATAAATAGCAGTGCCCCGACACCAACTGTATATATGTACAGATCCACCGCCCGAACGGCTCCGGAAAGTCCACGAATCAGCCTTTTGTCCGACACCGGCTGCACCACCGCCGCCGCAATCTGAAAAAGAACCCGGCTCACGATCATCTGCAATAACGGCACCGCACAAAGGAAAAACACGGCAATCACACCTGCCACACCCACGGCATTTTTGACGAGCTTACCGGCACACAAAACGGTCTGCAAAACATTCCCCACCGAATTGCCTACACCCGGTATCGAGCTTGACAGCCGCACCATCGTCATGTTTTTGACCTCGGCACTCACCGGAATGATTAGCCCCTGTATGACATTCATTCCCATCATCAGACCAAACACCGCCTTCACGCCGAAGCGGACACCGTCCCGGATCAGATCTGCCATCTTGGAAAACATGTCCTCTCCCGAAAGCTGGTTGACGATCTGCAGGAAAAAGTAAAGATGGACTGCCGGCAGGGCAAGTCCCGCCAAAAGCCAGTTGACCACCATGATCATCGCAAGCGCGAACTCATAATACGCCCCTGCTGCAACGCCCCCCTGCGTGAAGGACAGACTGATAAAAAAAGCCGGGATCAATACCTTCACAAACGCAAGCAGGTTCTCCATCGTCTGCCCGGCAAGCTGGGCGATCTGCAGAAACGAGGTCGCCAGGATTGAAAAAAATAACAGATATACAATATAAAAAGCGGTTCCCGCCACCTCCTTGCCGTGAAGCACCTTGGAGAAATTGGAAAACACCGCTCCCACCAGTGCCACAGCGATCAGCGAAACAAACATTTTGCGGTCACTGCTAATGGAGGAAAGCACAATTTCCCGGAACGAATGCAGTAAATCCCCCACCGTGTCCGCTTTTCCATTCCGGATCATGTTTTGTACCATGTCCGCAAACCCGAAGCTTTCTTCTCCCAGAAGCTGATCCATCATCTGCTGTATCTGGTCGTACGACAGCTCATTCGCCAGACTGTCATAAAGCCCGGCACCTTCCTTAGTTCCACTCACCTCATCACCTCCCTCACAGTCCGGACGGCACAAACCGGATCAGTACCTCAAAAAGCGCTGCTAACACCGGAATGCTGACCGCCAGAAGCATCAGTTTCCCATAAAATTCGATCTGTCCCGCCACAGCACTGTAACCGGCATCCCGGCACAGATTCGCTCCAAGCTCCGCCATATATGTCACAGCGATCATCTTGAACAGAACCTTCATATATATACTTCCACCGCCAAGATACTTTTGCAGAGACTTAAGATACCGGAGCAGCTCGCCGATCCGTCCCAGCGCCAGAAAGCTGATCAGCAGACACGCTGTCAGGATCAGAAGCATGCCAAATTCTGCTTTGTCCTTTTTGAGCGGGATCGCCAAAAGCACCGCCATGATGCCGATCATAATAATCTTTTCCATTACGCCTCTCCATCCTGTCCGGCTACAAGGTAAACAGCTCCTGTATCGACCGGAACAGCTCCAATATATAAGGGATCACCCACAAAAGCACCAGGATCAGTCCGGACAGACTGACAAGAAATGCCTGCTCCTCTCTGCCCGCATGTTTGAGCACCTGTCCCAGAACAGATACAAGGATTCCGACTGCTGCGATCCGAAATATCAAATTTATACTCATCCATCTTCTCCTCTCATTCTACAAGAGTAGTATTGTAGTAAATATTCCTCCTGTGATCCCCACCAGCCGATATATCTTCGCCTGCGACTGATACTCTGCCTCGGCATCCTGTATGCTCCTTCCCAGCCTGTCCTGCAGCACATGTAACGTCTGAAGCTGCGTCTGCCGGTCAAGCGTCCCCAGATGCATTCCGATCTCTCTCCAAAGCATGACGTCCTCCCTGTCCAGCATGCCCGCTGTTTTATCTGCCGCGATCCCGTTTTCCCACAGCTCCTGCAGGCTCACATCCTCCGCCCGCAAAAGTCCTTCATACATATTCCCGAAAAATCCCCGGAAATAGCATGTCTTTCCGGAAAGCTTCTGAAAGATCTCCACCATATCTACCGCCGCATACTCCACTTCCCCATACAGAAGGATCAGCACCTGCGCAAGCTCCCGCAGGATCTCGATCCTTCTTTTTCGTTTGCCGGCAAGCCAAAGACCAAAACCGCTGCCTCCGGCAAACACCATTGCGCCTCCAGTCATTTTCAGGATCATCCGCAGCAGATTCATGCCTCTCCTCCTTCCTGCACATCCCCACACGGATGTGCCAGATACGTCCCACGCTCATCGAAAATAGCATCTACCCTGCCGATCTGACTGGCAGACAAAAGCACATACCGCTGAAATACCTTCTCCTGTACCAGCCTGCCGAGAATCGGTTTTTTGCGGATCTCCTCCATGCTTTTTCCATGCACGGTTGCTAATATCTTCACACCGCAGTTCATCACATATTCCAGTGCCTCCACATCCTCCTTTGATCCAATCTCATCCACCGCGATCACGTTGGGCGACATGGAACGCACCAGCATCATCATTCCTTCCTTTTTGGGGCAGCAGTCGAGAATGTCCGTACGATAGCCCAGATCATTCTGCGGTGTCCCCTGATAACAGGCTCCGAGCTCCGATCGCTCATCGACCACACCCACATTCATGCCATGCCTTTTCGCACTGCCGTTCGACAGTTGTCGTATCAGATCACGCAGCAGCGTTGTCTTTCCACAGCGTGGCGGTGATATGATAAGCGTATGATAAATGCTCTCCCCGTTGATCAGATACGGAAGTACTCTGTCCCCGCACCCTAACAGCTGGTGTGCCAGCCGGATATTGATAAATGATATGTAACGCAGATTCTTCACCTGATCCTTTTCCAATACAATTTTCCCCGCCACACCGACGCGATGACCGCCCTGTATCGTGATAAATCCCTGCTTGAGTTCTTCCTCAAAGGCATACATCGAATAATTACTGATGCGCTCCATCGTCTCCTTCACATCCTGCCGCTCTGCCATGACCGGTGCCTCCGGATCCGTGGTCAGACAGCCGCTGCGGCTGATAAAATATTCTTTTCCATGATATACCACCATAAGCGGCGCATCTGCCCGGATGCGTATTTCCTGAAGAAGCCGGTAATCAATGTCCAGCTTTTCCATGTAACGGCGCAGATCCTTTGCCAGCACACGAAGTACCTGATCTCTCTGTCCCATATCTCATCCTCCATTCTTTTTCAATATATGTATGGGACAGGCAGATATTCCAAAATGTTTGCAGAATGTTTGCAAAACTTTGATTGCAAATAGAGATAAAATGTAATAAAATAAAACCATGTGAGGTGAAAAAAAACCTCAAGAAGGAACATTGCCCGAAAGCAATGTTATTCACGATTTATATACAAGAAAAGAAAGGATGATAACAACAATGGAAAACATGCCAAAAATGAAAATCGGTATTGTTGCAGTGAGCAGGGACTGTTTCCCGGAGTCACTTTCTGTAACAAGAAGAGAAAACCTTGTAAAAGCATACGCTGCTAAATATGACGCAGAGGACATTTATGAGTGTCCGATCTGTATCGTAGAGAGTGAGATCCACATGGTTCAGGCTCTTGAGGACATCAAGAAAGCCGGCTGTAACGCTCTCTGTGTATACCTTGGTAACTTCGGTCCTGAGATCGCTGAGACACTTCTTGCAAAGCACTTCGATGGTCCTAAGATGTTCGTAGCTGCTGCTGAGGAGACTTCCGCAAACGGCGGACTGATCCAGGGCAGAGGTGATGCATACTGTGGTATGCTCAACGCAAGCTACAATTTAAAGCTTCGTAACGTAAAGGCTTACATCCCTGATTATCCGGTTGGAACTGCAGAGGAATGTGCTGATATGATCCATGAGTTCCTTCCAATCGCAAAGGCTGTATATGCTCTTAACAACCTGAAGATCATCAGCTTTGGTCCACGTCCACTGAACTTCCTTGCATGTAATGCACCGATCAAACAGCTTTACAACCTCGGCGTAGAGATCGAGGAGAACTCTGAGCTTGACCTGTTCGAGGCATTCAACAAGCATGCAGATGATCCACGTATCCCTGATGTTGTTAAGGATATGGAGGAAGAGCTTGGTGCCGGTAACAAGAAGCCGGAGATCTTAAACAAGCTTGCACAGTACGAGATCACTCTTCTTGACTGGATCGAGGAGCACAGAGGATATCGCAAGTTCGTTGCACTGGCAGGAAAGTGCTGGCCGGCATTCCAGACACAGTTCGGATGCGTACCTTGCTACGTTAACAGCCGTCTTACCAAGAGAGGCATTCCTGTATCCTGTGAGGTAGATATCTACGGAGCACTCAGTGAGTTCATCGGTACCGTTGTCAGCGATGATACTGTTACACTGCTTGATATCAACAATACCGTTCCTGCAGACATCTACAACGAGGAGATCAAGGGCAAGTTCGATTATACACAGAAGGATACCTTCATGGGCTTCCACTGTGGAAATACAGCATCTACAAAGCTTTCCTTCTGCGAGATGAAGAACCAGATGATCATGGCTCGTTCTCTTCCGGTAGAGGTAACAAACGGTACTCTCGAGGGAGATATCGTTCCTGGCGATATCACATTCTTCCGTCTGCAGAGCACTGCCGATGCAAAGCTTCGTGCTTACATTGCGAACGGAGAGGTTCTCCCTGTTGCAACACGTTCCTTCGGTGCGATCGGTATTTTCGCGATCAACGAGATGGGTCGTTTCTACCGTCACGTACTGATCGAGAAGAACTTCCCTCATCATGGCGCTGTTGCTTTCGGTCACTTCGGAAAGCAGCTCTATGAGGTATTCAAATACATCGGTGTTGATGTAGAGGAGATCGGCTACAATCAGCCAAAGGGTGTTCTGTACAAGACAGAGAATCCATTCTCATAAGAACCTGTCTCTTATACACATCTGACGCTGCCG
>ENA-OZEF01000173-OZEF01000173.1-human-gut-metagenome-genome-assembly--contig:-NODE-173-length-29831-cov-7.226827_pt1 | contig 29831 bp, 27 predicted proteins | sample MGYA00245065_ERZ653603 | MGnify/ENA primary metagenome ERZ653603 (study PRJEB26926, sample SAMN06164922) | human gut metagenome | biome: ENVO:00009003; feature: ENVO:2100002; material: ENVO:00002003...
AAGCACCGCAGGCCAGCACCATGTTGGCGCAGTCGTTCACGGTGACGTAGTTGGTAATGTTATGGATGAGCGGGCAGGTGCGGCGCAGGTTCTCGAATTCTGTTTTGAACATTCGGGTGCCCCTCCGTCAGGAAAGACTGTTCTGCATGGAGCGCAGTGCGCCGGAGCGCTGCAGGCTGTACACCAGCACGCCCGCAATGATGGAACCCACTGCAGTGGAGATGAGGAACGGCACGATGTAGGCATAGAACGCGATGTCGCCGGCGCTCTTGCCCATGAGGAAGATGGCCACCGGGTAAGCGCACAGGCCGCCCAGAATGCTGGTGCCGAACACCTCGCCCACCATGGTGGCAAGGATGTTTTTGGTCTTATGGTACACAAGGCCGCACAGCAGTGCGCCGAACATGCTGCCGGGGAAGGCCATCAGGCTGCCCAGACCCAGCAGGTTGCGCAGCAGCGAGGCCACAAAGGCCACGCCAACGCCCCACCACGGGCCAAGCAGCACCGCGCAGGTCACATTGACCATGTGCTGGATGGGTGCACATTTGCTGCCGAACATGGGGAAGCTGAATACGCTGCCCACCACGCACAGAGCGCACAGCATGCCGGCCAACGCCAGCTTTTTCACAGAGAGTTTTTTCATAAGGCAAGGCTCCTTTCCAAACCTGCGGAAGCAGCAAAAACCATACAGCGCCTCCGCAAACAGCCCGCACCCGGTGCCAGACCCGGCGCAGGAACTATAAGAAGCGGTCGAGACTTTCTGGTCTCCTCTCACGCCGGAACACGGCTTCCCATCGCTGACGGTCACAAAGCTCAGGGCGCTCCCCCTCAGCCCGCTGCGGCACTTCCGCAGAAAAGTACAAGGTATCCTCCTTAATGGTAATAGGTACACAACAAAAAAACAGGAGACACCTTCCGCGGTGCCTCCTGCAAAAAATCATCCATTCTGACTTCCTACGGCGGCATTATCCGCATCAGGTAAAAGGGTCGAAGTTTAGGTACTTCCTCTCAGCCTGCTTCACAAGCTCCCCTGTATTTGATTGTGACTGTATTCTACACCCTTTGCGCACAAATTGCAAGAGGGGGCAAAGGCGCGCACAGCGGTGCAAAACGTTTTTCACGCAGTTTTTGGGGCGTTTCACGCAGGTTTTATTGAAAAAGAAGGTGAAATATGGTATTTTCAAGGTGGACGCATACCCCCCCCCGTAAGCAAAAAGGAGGAATTCCGTATGAAGCAGACGACCCTGACCCAAAGGCTGCTCTCAGCCCTCGTGGCGCTGTGCATGGTGCTGAGCGTGTGCGCACCGGCACTGGCGGCAAATGACCGCGTTATCTGGATTCAGAAAAACAATGGCTTGCCGGAGCCGCTGAATGCAGGCAATATTGGGACAAAACTGCCCGGATGCAGCTATGCATACGATGGCACCACTGTGACCATCACAATGGCGGCAAGCAAGGAACAGGCAGATGGAATGGAAGGTGTAAAGCTTGCAGGCGGACCCAGCACGGATATTGTTCTGGTCTGCACCAATAATACACGAATGGACGATGGCCGGGGCCTTACCATTACGGGTATGCGCAATGTTACGATCAAGACCGAGGATTCCTCAAAAACCTATACGGGAGCCTTTTATGGCGCATTGAAAGTTACAGACTGCTACGGAAATGTGACCGTCACCAATCCGCACGGTGCGGCAGTCGTTTACTCTCTGGATGTGGACAACACTGCTGGTACAGGCAATGTGACGATCACGGGAAGCAATGCAAAAGGCTCGATCTGTGCTGTTGCAGGAGCCTTTGGAACCAATGCCAGCATTGCAAGCAACGGTGATGTGAAAATTGAAAACATCGTTTCTATTGGGCCGGCGCAGCTCAACTATCAGGCGGTTGACGGCGAACTGACCGTGACCAGCAGTAAAAGTGTAACTACTACGGGTGGAGCAAGCAAAGTTGATATCACGAGCACCGGCGCTGTTGAGATCAAAAGTAACGACGCAAAAAACGTGGTGGGCAATGGCTTGTCTGTGAATGCCGGTGGTGCCGTCACCGTGACGGGCGGCGGTGCGGACGACGCTGCTGCTGCGATCAAAGGCGATGCCAACATTACAGCAGGCGGCGGTGTGAATGTGAGCAATTTCTACGGCATTGCGGTTGATGGCAATCTGACCATCGACAGCAGCACCGGCGTGACAGTTGTTGGCAACACACAGCGTAATGCTGTCCGTTATGCGGCCAACATTACCAGCAGCGGTGCAGTGAACATCAGCAATGATCGTGGCATTGCCGTGGGCGGCAAGCTGACCGTGAAGAACGCCAGCGGCACCGACAATGTTACGGTGACCGGAAACGGCAATGCCACCCTTAACAATGACGCTGATATCACCAGCAGGGGTGCCGTGAGCATTACCAACACCGGCAGCGGCCTTGCTGTGGACGGGAAGCTGACCGTATACAACAGCGGCAGTGTGAAGGTAAGCGGAGGCAATGCCAGTGCACCTGCTGTCAGCGGAGATATTACCCTGACCAGCACCGGCAAAATGGAGCTGAGCAACCCGAAGGGTCAGGTGACCAATAAAAAACTCACCGTGAAAAACAGCACCGGTGAGGTGAGCGTTACCGGCAATAAGAGCGATGGCTCCGCCCTTGTGCAGGGTGGTGCAAGCATCGACACCACCGGAGCCGTTACCATTACCAACAGCAGCGGCCCGGCGATTTTCAGCGGGCTGAATGTAGAACAGAGCGGCGGCATTACCGTAACAGGAAGCCGGGCTTCCGAGCCGATCATTACCGGCAGTTCTACCATTAAAAATACCAATAAGGTAGAGATCATCAATAATGGAACCAACGGCCAGACGGCACAGAGCATCACCTATACGCCGCCAGAGGGCAAGGGCTATTTCTACCAGACCACACAGAATGGTAGCAAGCTCCATACCCGCAGCGCCATCAGCAGCACAACGCCGTATCTGTGCATCGAACCCGACACCCTTTACACCCTTACCCTGCCGAAGGATGTCACCGCCAAGACAAACGGCACCAGCGATACCCGCTTCTATGCCGGTGAAATGGTGACCATTACGGCCCCGGAGGACACGGATACGAAGAGGTTCGATCAGTGGACGTTCAGCGGCACGGAGCCCACGGGCCTGCCCGATGGCTGGCAGAACAGCAAAGAATTTACCTTTAAAATGCCCGCAGGCAATGTGACCCTGACCGCTGATTACAAGCAGCTGTACAACCTCACCGTGACCGGCGGCACCATCGTGGACAAGAACGACCCCGGCAAGACCTCCGGCATCTATCTGCCGGGCACCGAGATCACCGTTGCGTTTACCGGGAGCACGGGTATCGAGGATCAGTTCGAGAAGTGGACGCTCAGCGGCACGAAACCCACAGACCTGCCCGATGGCTGGCAGAACAGCCCGAAGTTCACCTTCACTATGCCCGCAGGCAACGTAAGGCTGGAAGCCGAGTACAAAACGGTTTACAATGTGTCGGTGGACGACGGAAAAGGCACCATCCTTGTAAATGGCGTGGCAGGCAACCGTGCGCTGGCAGGCGATCAGATCACCGTGACGGAGGCGGGGTCTGACGAACACCTCCTGTTCAACCGCTGGCAGCTTACCAGCAGTACGCCTCTTGTGCACCCGTCTGATAACTGGGAAACCAGCAAAAGCTTTACCTTCACCATGCCCGAAGGCAACGTGACCCTGACCGCTGATTACAAGCAGCTGTACGACCTCACCGTGACCGGCGGCACCATCGTGGACGGAAACGGCGACACCGGCATCTATCTGCCGGGCACCGAGGTGACCATCCAGTTTACCGAGAGCGATGATATCACTAAACAGTTCGAGAAGTGGACGTATACCGGCACTGCACCCGCAGCGCCGGATGGCGGCTGGCCGGATGGCGGCTGGCAGAACAGCCCGGATTTCACCTTTAAAATGCCTGAGGGCAACGTGAGGCTGGAAGCCGAGTACAAAACGGTTTACAATGTGTCGGTGGACGAGAACCGAGGCACGGTTCTTGTGAACGATGAGGAGCGCACACAGGCGCTGGAAGGTGAAATCGTCACGGTGAAAGCGTCGAACACCTTCTTCAATGCGTACCATGAATTTGATGGCTGGAAGCTTTCCGGCGACAGTGCCCAGATGGTGGAGCCGTCTGAGAACTGGGAAAACAGCGAAACCTTTACCTTCACCATGCCCGCAGGCAACGTGAGCCTGAAAGCGGATTACAAGCAGCTGTACGACCTCACCGTGAAGGGCGGCACCATTGAGGACGAGAGCGGGAGCACAGACTCCGGCGTCTACCTGCCGGGCACTCAGGTGACGGTCCATTTTACCGAAAGCACGGACATTGCCAAGCAGTTCAAGCAGTGGACGTATGAAGGAACCCGGCCTGAGGCCCCGGAGGGAACCGGGTCGGAGGGCGGCTGGGATTCCAGCAAGGAGAAGAAGGACATCACGTTCACCATGCCCACAGGCGACGTGACCCTGAAAGCTGAGTACAAGGATGTCTACACCGTATCGGTAGAGAATGAGCGCGGCACGGTTCTCGTGAACGGCGAGGAGCGCAGCCGGGCGCTGGCAGGCGAGACGGTCACTGTGAAAATATCGGACGCCTTCTTTGATGCGCACCGTCAGTTCAATGGATGGTCGCTTACCAGCGGCACGGAGCCCACGGACCTGCCCGATGGCTGGCAGACCAGCCGGGAGTTCACCTTCACTATGCCCGCAGACAATGTGAGCCTGACAGCTGGTTACAAGCAGCTGTACGATGTCACCGTCACCGGCGGCACCATTGAGGGCGGCACCGACGACAACGGCATTTACAAAAAGATCGTGAAGCCGGGCGAGCTGGTCACCGTCCGGGCCGAAAGCACGGAGGAAAACCCCTTCCAGCAGTGGACAAATACCGGCACCGAACCCGAAGCACCGGATGGCGGCTGGACGGTTGAAAACTGGGAGACCAGCCGGGAGTTCACCTTTAAGATGCCTTCCGGCAATGTGACGCTGGAAGCACAGCAGGACCAGCTGTACAAGGTATCCATCAACGATAGTCTGGGCAGTGTGACCATCAACGGCGAACAACGCAGCAGCCTTTGGGTCAAGGAAGGCGATACGGTGACAGTGGCCACCACCCTGAAAGACGGCTACTGGATGGAGTTTATGAAGTGGACCGCCCAGGACGGCAGTACTACGCCGGTGGAGCCGGACGAGGGCTGGCAGACCAGCACAGCATTTACCTTTAAAATGCCCAATGGCCCGGTGGAACTGGTCGCTCAGTGGTCGGCCAGCTCGCTTGACCCGGAGCAGCCCATCGACCCGGACGAACCTCTTGATGAAGACTTCGGCGTGGAACCTGATACCACAGGCGGCACCATTGCCGCCGTGGCCGTTGGCGGTGCAGCCATCTGGGGCGGCTACGAGATCGCCACCCGCGTGATCCTGCACAGCCTCCTGCCCGAGGGTGCAGCCATCCCCGCAAACCGCGGCCAGCTGGCTCTGCTGGTGTGGAACACCGCAGGCAGGCCCGAACCCGCAGGCGCACCCGCCTTTGCGGATGTGACCGACCCTGATATGGCAAAGGCCGCACAGTGGTGCACCGAGCAGGGCACCATGGATGCCAAGGGCGACCGCTTTGAGCCCGAAGGCTGGACCCCGAAGTTCAAGGTGATCGAAGTGTGGAACAAGGCGTTCCCCGCAGCCTGATGCCGGCCGTGTGGATGCCGTGCTCGGTTCGGACCTTTTCCGTGAAAATGGGGCTGTTGCAAAATAGCTCTCTGAAAAAATCATGAACAAAACCCGGAACCTTTTCTCGGCCAAAACGGCTCAAAAAGGGTTCCGGGTTTTTGATATTATGCTATTTCCACCTTATCCGTTCCACCCTCTGGCAGAGGGGTCCAGCATTTCGGTGGCAGAGTAAATGAGGGCGTTGCAGATGGCTGCAGCTACATTGCTGCCGCCCTTGCGGCCCATGGCGGCGATGGCAGGCACGCCGTATCGCTCGCAGGCGGCAAACAGTACTTCCTTGCTTTCCACCACATTCACAAACCCCACCGGCACGCCAATGACCAGTGCAGGCCGCAGACCGGCTTCCATTTCCTCCGCAATGGTCAAAAGGGCCGTGGGCGCATTGCCGATGGCCAGAATGGCCCCCGGGTGTTCCCGGGCAGCGCGGTGCATGGCGGCAACGGCACGGGTGGTGCCCGCCTGCTTTGCGGCTTCGGCCACAGCGGGGTCTGCCATGTAGCAGATGGCTTCACCGTTCAGTTTTTTCAGGCCCGGCTTTGTGATGCCCGCCAGCGCCATATTGGTGTCGGTAACGATGAAAGCACCCGCGTGCAGGGCCTTGACTGCGGCTTCCACCGCGCCGGGTGTAAAGCGCAGATTTTTGGCATAGTCGAAATCCGCGGTGGTGTGGATGACCCGCTTGACCACCGCAGCCGTCTCCGGCGGCGGAGTCAGGCCCAGCTCGTCCAGTTCCCTTGTGATAATGGAGATGCTCGTCCGTTCAATGTCGGCGGGCAGATGATGCTGCGGTGTCATGTGTTGTCTCCTTTTTGCATTCCCATAGCGGCATAGATAGCGGGCATATCCAGTGCCGCACGCACACCATCGGCAAGCAGATCAAACTGCTGCTGACGGTACTGCTCCATGGGGATAAGCTCGGCCCCGGCCGGATCGATGCCCTTCCGTTTGCACAAAAATGCGGTCAGTTTTTCGGTCAGTTCGCCGGTGTCGAACAGGCCGTGCAGGTAGGTACCGAATACACCGTCCTGCACACAGCCCTCCGGCGTGCCGTCTGCAAGGATGCAGAACGCACTGCCCCGCACCTCGGTGCGGCCTGCGTGGATCTCGTAGCCCGTCAGCTTTGCGCCTGCAAAGGGTTCTGTGGTCACACAGGCTGCGGTCTGGGTCAGGTGCTTTTCGGTGCCGAACACCGTCGTGGTGGGCAGCAGGCCAAGGCCCCGCAGGGTGCAGGGGGTGCCGCTCTCCTCCCCTGCCGGGTCGCAGAGCTGTTCACCCAGCATCTGGTAGCCGCCGCACACGCCCAGCACCGGCGTACCGGCTGCCGAAAGCCTGAGCACCGCCGCTTCCAGTCCGCTTTCCCGCAGCCAGCGCAGGTCGTCCATGGTGTTCTTGGTTCCGGGCAGGACGACGAGATCCGGTGCACCCAGCTGGCGGGTGCGCTGCACATACCGCACGCCCAGCAGCGGGTGCTGTTCCAGCGGGATAAAGTCGGTGAAGTTGGACACATGCGGCAGGCGCAGGATGGCGATATCCAGCGGTTTGACGGTGCTTTTTGCTTCCAGACGATCCGAGAGAGAATCCTCGTCCTCGATCTCCACCCGCAGGTACGGCACCACGCCCAGCACGGGCAGCTGCGTTTTTTCTTCCAGCATGGCAAGGCCGGGCCGCAGGATCTCCACATCGCCCCGGAACTTGTTGATGATGAGCCCCCTGATGCGGGCACGCTCGTCGGCTTCCAGCAGCTCCACAGTGCCGTACAGCTGCGCGAATACGCCGCCGCGGTCGATATCGCCCGCCAGCAGCACCGGCGCATCCACCAGCTTTGCAAGGCCCATGTTCACGATATCGTCGGCTTTCAGGTTGATCTCTGCCGGGCTGCCCGCGCCTTCGATCACGATGATGTCGTTCTCGGCGGCAAGGCTGTTGTAGGCTTCCAGAATGTCCGGGATAAGGCTGCGCTTCATTTTAAAGTAGGCGGCGGCAGGCATCTGGCCCCGGGCCTTGCCGTTCACGATCACCTGACTGCCCACATCGCTGCTGGGCTTGAGCAGGATGGGGTTCATGCGCACATCCGGCTCCACGCCTGCAGCCTGTGCCTGCACCACCTGAGCACGGCCCATCTCTGCACCGTTGCGGGTGACGAAGCTGTTCAGGGCCATGTTCTGGCTTTTGAAAGGGGCCACGCGGTAGCCATCCTGCGCAAAGATGCGGCACAGCGCCGCGCACAGCAGGCTTTTGCCCGCACCGCTCATGGTGCCCTGCACCATAATGCATTTTGCCTTGCTCATTGTGCCACCTCCGGCAGGGTTTCGGCCAGCAGTGCAAGCAGCTGCCGGTTCTCGTTTTCTGTGCGCACGGCGGTGCGGTACCAGCTGGCATCAAGGCCCGGATAATTGCCGCAGCTGCGCAGTACCGCACCCTTGCGGCGCAGCGCTTCGCCCAGCGCTTCCGGCGCGCGGAACAGCAGATAGTTAGCCCGGCCCTCGATCACCCGCAGGCCCAGCGCCCGCAGGCCGTCTGCCAGCACAGGCCGCTGTGCTTCGATCAATGCACGCACCTTCGCCACATATTCCGTCTCATCCAGCGCAGCGATGCCCGCCGCCTGTGCCAGACTGGAAACCGCCCACGGCTGGCCCGCTGCCCGCATCCGGGCAAGCAGCTCTGTATCAGAGCACAGGCAATAGCCCAGACGCACGCCTGCCATGCCGTAAAGCTTGGTGAAGGCTTTTAAAATAATCAGTTTTTTGCTGTTTTTCAGCAGATGCTTTGCCGAAAGGCCTTCGCCCTCCGGCAGAAAATCCAGAAAGCATTCGTCCACGGCCAGCACCGCACCCACGGCTTCGCATCTGCGCAGCAGCGCTTCCACAAGGGCAGGCTCTGCCAGCTGGCCGGTGGGGTTGTTGGGCTGACAGAGGAATACCATATTTGTACCCGGGTGCACCGCGTTCAGGAGATCTTTCGTCACCGCAAAATCGTTTTCTTCCCGCAAAAAATGCCGTTCCACCGTGCAGCCTGCCGTTTCAAGGGCGGTGGCATACTCGGCAAAAGTGGGGGCCGTTACCAGTGCAGTGCGGGGCTTTGCAGCCAGCGCCAGCCGGAAGATGAGGTCTGCCGCGCCGTTGCCGCACAGCAGCCATTCGGCGGGCACTCCCTCAGCCACCGCCAGTTTTTCACGCAGGGCCCGGCACAGCGGGTCGGGGTAGCGGTCGGCCGTGGCAAGCGCTGCCGTAATGGCCTTTGCCACCCCTTCCGGCAGGCCCAGCGGACTGACATTGGCCGAAAAATCCAGCGGGTCGCGGCCAAACTCGGCGCGGTAGCCCGCCCAGTCGCCGCCATGGGTCAATTGTTTCATGCAAGGAACCCCCGTATTGCTGCACCCCATGCCAGCGCAAAGCCGCTTGCCACATACATCATGCGGTTGGCGCGCAGGATGTCCTGCGGCTCAATGGGGCGCAGGGCATCACCGATGGTAGGCTTGGGGTAATATTCGCCAAAATAGTAAGCCGGGCCGGCCAGCTGCACGCCCAGTGCACCGGCGCAGGCGCTTTCGGTCTGGGCGCTGTTGGGGCTGGCGTGGTTGCGCCGGTCCCGCCGCCAGATGCGCCATGCGCCCTTGGCATCGTTTCCGGTAAAGGCCGCAGCCGCCACCCACAAAAGGGCGGCAAGGCGGCTGGGGATGTAGTTGGCAAGGTCGTCCAGCTTCGCGGCTGCGCGGCCAAAATAAAGGTACTTCTCGTTCTTGTAGCCCAGCATGCTGTCCATGGTGTTGATGGCCTTGTAGGTCAGCGCCAGCGGTGCCCCGCCGATGAGCATATACAGCAGCGGCGCAATGACGCCGTCGCTGGCATTTTCGGCCACCGTTTCCACCGCAGCTTTGGTCACACCCTCTGCGGTCAGGTTCTGGGTGTCGCGGCCCACGATGCGGCTCACGGCTTTGCGAGCGGCGGGCAGGTCGTTCCGGACCAGCTCGTTATACACATTTGTGCTCTCCTGCGCAAGGCCCCTTGCCGCCAGCGCCTGCCCGCACCAGAACATCTGCACCGCAAGGCCCAGCCACGGGCTGAGCTTTGCCGCCGCCAGACACACAAGGCTCGTGACCAGAAAGGTGCCCACCGGCAGGCAGAACGCCGTCACGGCACCGCCCAGCAGCTCGCCCTGCGGGGTGCCGGGCAGGCGGGCACGCAGGAATTTTTCCAGCCGGGAGATGCATCTTCCCATAAGCACCACCGGGTGCGGCAGCCACGCCGGGTCGCCGAAGAGGGCGTCCAGCACAAAACCGCCGACAACTGCCTGAAGGATCATGCCCTGCTCTCCTTTGTGTACTGGACGGTCTTTACGAGATACAGCAGATGCTTTTCCGTCCAGTCCTTTGCATCCAGCACAAAGCCGCCCGCGTTGGGTCCGCACCATGCGTAATAGTCCCTGTGGGGGACGGCAAACCGCTCCATGGCGGCCATCTGGGTGCCGCCGTGGGCCAGAATGACCAGCCGTTTTTCGCCTGCGGCAAGAGCTTTATCGATCAGCTCTGCCACGGTGCGGCAGATGCGGTCTGAAAAATCCGTCTTGCGCTCTCCATCCGGGCAGGGGCTTTCGCAGTTGGCCTTCACCCATGCCTGATACTCGGGGTCCTTTTCCATCTCGATGAAATTGCGGCCCTCAAAGCTGCCAAAGCACATCTCTTTCAGGCCGTCCACCGGCACAAGCTTTGCCTCCGGGAACAGGATGCGCGCCGTCTGGCTGGTGCGCTGCAGGGTGGAAACATAGACCACATCGGGGTCAAAATCTGCCCGGCGCAGCTGGGCAGCGCCTTCGGGTGAGAGCGGGATATCGCGCTGGCCCTGATAACGCTTCTGGGCGTTGTATTCCGTCTGGCCATGACGCAGAAGATAGATCAGCATTGAGACAACTCTCCTTTCAAAACCGTGGGGATGCCGCAGAACATCTGCACCACGCACTCTGCCCGTGCGGCCAGCAGGCAGGCAAGCCTGCCCGCCGCCTCGCGGTCGGCACGCTGTTTGACATCCATCGGCACAACACCGCCGCCTACCTCGGTGGCGATGAGGATATCGTATTCATGGGCAAGCTTGTCTGCCAAGGCAGGCAGGTCGGCGGCATCGGCAGCCAATACCTGCACGTCCGAAAGACGCTTGCCGGGAAGTGTTTGCGCAAAGGTGCGCTTGCCGCTGTAGAGCGGCCCGGTAATAAAGATCATAGCAGCCCTCCCCACTGGCAGGCACACAGTGCCGCCAGCATCCAGAGCTCGGCCTTTTGCAAAAACCACCCGGCAAGGTCGCCGGTGATGCCGCCGAACTGCTTCCGGCTCACGGCATAGTAGCGCCAGAGCACCGCCAGCGCTGCCAGCACCAGCGCCCAGCCGCCCAGCGCCGCCATGCCCACGCACAGCACTGCGGCCAGCACCGCCAGCACCCGGCGCACCACAGTTTTGTCTGCTGCAGTGGCAAAGGTGTGTGCAAGACCGGTGTTTTTTGCCATGGGGAACGATGCCACCGCAAGGCCCGAAAGCGCCCGTTCCAGCACCAGTGCCAGAACCCACAGCACACCCACGCGGGGTGTAAAACTCACACAGGTACACAGGGCAAAATAGGCCAGAAAATAGCTGCACAGTCGGATGACCGCAAAGGCACCGCAATGGGGGTCTTTTAATATTTCCAGCTTCTTTTCTCGGTCGCCGTAGCTGGAAAGGGCATCGCAGGTGTCGGCATAGCCGTCCAGATGGATGCCGCCGGTGATCCATACCGGGATCAGCGCAAAGCCCGCCGCCTTGGCAAAGCCCGGCAGGGGCAGCGCGCCACACACACACCACGCCGCACCAATAACGACACCAATGAGCGGGAAGGCGCACATGGCGTAGCGCATATTTTTTTCGTTCCAGTCGAACTGCGGCACCGGGATGGCCGAAAACATGGCAAAGGCCACCGCAATGGTCTGCAAAACGATCATTTTTCCACTCCTTTATAGTACACGGGGATGCCGCATACCACCCGCACCACTGCATCTGCCCGGGCGGCAAAGGCATTGTTTACCTGTGCCAGTGCCAGCAGATAGCGGCCTGTGTCACCGGCATAATCGGCCCCGCCGCTGAACACCTCGTTGGAAACAACGATGAGGTTTTCGCACTGGGCTGCAAGGCTTTCCAGCCCGTGCAGGATGGCTTTGGCCGCGTTTTCCCCTGCTCCCGCCGGGTCGTACAGCTCGTTGGCGGCAAGGTTGCCAAGGTCTTCCAGCAAGGCGGTGCCCCGCGCAGGCAGGCGCACATTGTCCAGATGCAAGGGACACTCCACCGTTTCAAACTGCTTTGCGGCCCGCATTTTGCGGTGCTTTTCCACCCGGGCGGCACACTCGGCATCCCACACCTGCATGGTGGCAAGATAGTAGCGCGGGCCGGTGGTTTTCAGCACAAGGCTCTCGGCATATTCACTTTTGCCGCTGGCCGCGCCGCCTAGAACCAGCGTCAACATTGGGGCGTATACGGCGCAATGCCGCCCTCCGCAAAGGAGTAGCACCCGCCGTATACGGCCAGCGCCATATCCCACAGCGGGATGCTGGCCACCGCGCCGGTGCCCTCGCCCAGATGTAGCCCCGCCGTAATGATGGGTGCCTTGCCCAGTGCTTCCAGCACGATGCGCGCGGCAGGCTCTGCCGAGCAGTGGCTTGCAAACACAGCCTTTGCCGCCGCCGGGCACAGCCGCACGGCGCACAGCGCGGCCACTCCGCTGATAAAGCCATCTGCCAGCACCGGCACACCGGCCAGTGCACCGCCCAGAAACACACCGCACAGGCCCGCGATGTCAAAGCCGCCCAGCTTTGCAAGAACATCCAATGTGTCTTCCGGGTCCGGCTCATTGCAAAGGATGCCGCGGCAGATGGCATCCACCTTACGGGCAAGCCCTTCGTCCGAGAGGCCCGCACCGCGCCCGGTCATAAGCTCCACGGGCTGGCCCAGCAGCACTGCCGCCACCGCGCTGGAGGTGGTGGTATTGCCAATGCCCATTTCACCGGTGGCGATGAGCCTGTAGCCATCCTCTGCCAGTTCCCGGGCAAGGGCAATGCCCTCCCCAACGGCCTGCACGGCCTCGGCCCGGCTCATGGCAGGGCCTTGGGTAAAATCCGCCGTGCCTGCGGCAATGCGGCAGCTGCGCACGCCGGGCACCGGTTCGCCTGCCATGCCCATATCCACGGGCAGAACATCGCAGTGGGCCGTGCGGGCCATCTGGCACACACTGGTGCGCCGCATGGCAAGGTTTTCGGCCACGGCACGGGTCACTTCCTGCCCGGTCTGGCTCACGCCCTGCGCCACCACGCCGTTATCCGCGCAGAGCACCACCACCACCCGGCGGGAAAGATCAAGCTCCGCACTGCCGGTAAGGGCAGCGGCATCCTCCAGCATGGTCTCCAGCCGGCCCAACCCGCCCAGAGGCTTTGCAAGGCTGGCCCAGTGGGCGTGTGCCGCCGCACGGGCGGCTTCGTTGGCCGGGGTGATACCCGCCAAAAGTGCATTCAGTTCAGTTTCGGTCATTTTGGTCATCCTTTTGTTTTGCTGTATCGTTCTGCCGCGCGCACAAAGCGGCCCGGCAGGGGCGTGCCCGCCCAGTATAAATGCGGGAAGCCCGCATAGAAATTCTCGTTTGCATAGCCGCATTCCCACTGCATTTTTTCGTTTTTGCAGGCGGTAAATGCAGTGCCGTTTGCGGTGGAATCCCAGTGGTGGAATTCGTGGATGGGCAGCGTTTCTCCGGCGCAGAAGAGCATACTGTCCGCCTTGGCGGTCATTTCGGCATAGCCAAAGCGCACCAGCCTTCCCACCCGGATGCCATCGCCCGGCAGAACGTCTGCCATGGGCCACACCTTACCGTCGGCATCCTCAAGACTCCGGCCCAGATACAAAAAGCCGCCGCATTCGGCCGCTGTGGGCAGGCCCGCCTGCACGGCCTGCCGGATGGAAGCCAGCATGGTTTTGTTTTCACTCAGAGTTTTGGCGTACAGCTCCGGGTAGCCGCCGGGCAGATACAGCCCGCCTATATTTTCCGGCAAAACCGCATCCTGCACCGGGCTGAAAAGCACAAGCTCCGCCCCGGCATCCCGCAGTGCGTCCAGCGTTTCGGCATAGGTAAAGCAGAACGCCTCGTCCTTTGCCACCGCAATGCGGACGGATGTGGGTGCAGCTGCTCCCGGCAAAGCTTCCGGCGCAGGCTTTTCGGTCAGCACGGCAAGGCGCTGCCAATCCAGCACCAGTGCATCGGCCAGCAGGGCGATCTTTTCCTGCAGGTCGGCAATTTCATCTGCAGTCTTCAGGCCGAGGTGTCGGCTTTCTACCGCTGCCTGCGGCAAATGGGGCAGATAGCCCAGCACCGGCAGGCCGGTCTCCCTTTCCAGCAGGGCCTTGAGCATTTTATACAGCTTTTCGGAACAATCATTGAGCAGGATGCCCGAAACATGGCTGTTTTTGCGGAAGCTCACAAGGCCCTGAATTTGTGCGGCCAGCGTCACGCTGGCACCCTTGGGCTGTACCACCAGCAGCACCGGCAGGCCCAGCGTATCCGCCAGTTCCCAAGCGCTGGCACGGGTGGTCAGGCCCTGACCATCATAAAAGCCCATAGCGCCCTCGCACACGGCGGCACCATGCCCGGCGGCATAGCGGGCAAAAATGGCCCGCACCATATCCCTGTTGGAAAGAAACAGATCCAGATTGTGGCTGTCCACCTGCAGAGCCGAGCGGTGGAACATGGGGTCGATGTAGTCCGGCCCGCTTTTGAACGCACAGGGGTCGGCCCCGCGCTTTTTCAGCGCCGCCAGCACTGCGCAGGCAACAGTGGTCTTGCCGCTGCCGGAAGAAGGCGCAGCGATGAGGAATTGCATCATTTGCGTGTACCCGTAATGAGGAAGATGGGGTTATTGGCCATGAGCAGGTGCAGTCGGCCCGCCGGTTTTGTGCGGCTGACGGCGATCTGCGTTACCTCTGCGGTCAGGCCCCGGGCCGTGAGGGCGGCAATAGCAGCGCCCAGCGTTTCCAGCGCAATGGCCGAAATGCAGATGCGCGCGTTCGGATTCTTGCCGAGCACTTCATCCAGCACGGCTTCCATGCCGCCTTTGGTGCCGCCGATGAACACGGCATCCGGCGCAGGCAGGTCTGCCAGCACATCCGGTGCGCGGCCCTCGATGAGGATGAGGTTGCAAGCATGGAACTTTGCCCGGTTTTTACGGATCAGTTCACAGGCATCCGGTTCACACTCCACGGCGTAAACGCGGCCTTTGGGTGCCGCCAGCGCCAGCTCCACGCTCACACTGCCGGTGCCTGCGCCCACATCCCACAGAGTGTCGGTGGGCATTACCGCCAGCTTTGCCAGCGCAGCAGCGCGCACCTCCTGCTTGGTCATGGGCACCTCGCTCCGGATGAAGCTTTCGTCCGGGAAGCCCGGCGCACGCAGCTGCGGCAGATCAAAGTTTTCCACCAGAAGCACGCTGAGTGGTGCAAAGCTCTGCCCCGCCAGCTCTGCAGCAGAGCCGTAGCGGATGGCTTCCGCCTCGGTGCCAAGGTTTTCGCCCACCACGCCGTGGGCTTCGCCCATACCGGCATCGGTCAGCTTCTGGCACAGAGAGGCGGGCGTTTCAGTGCCGCCGGTGAGGAAGAACACCGAACGGTTCATCATGCACTCGGCCACCGGGTCGCAGGCGCAGCCATGGGCCGAGACCAGCTTCCAGTCCTGCCACGGTCGGCCCAGCGCCGCTGAAAGCAGCTGGATGCTGGAAACGCCCGGATACACCCGCGCGGGGATGCCCAGCGCCCGCAGCGGCGTGAGCAGACCGGACGCACCGGAGTAAAATCCGGTATCGCCGCTGTAAAGCACGGCAGCATCCTGCCCGGGGTTTTGTGCCAGTGTTTCCAGAATGTCAGCGGGCTGGTAGCGCGCGAACTGCCGGGCCGTGCAGTCTGCAGGCAGGCCCGCCAGCAGCCGCTTTGCACCGAACACAAGGCCCGCGCTGCGCACAGCCTGCTGTGCCTGCGCCGAAAGGGCTTCCCATTTTCCGCTGCCCATGCCGATCAGTGTAACCATTGCAAAATCTCCTTGCAATACGCTAAAATTTGTGTTTCCGTCTCGCCAGTTTCCGGCGGGCGGCTTTGCCGAGAAGGTGCAGGCCGCTGCCGATACCGGCGCACAGCTGGTGGTGCTGCGCCGCCGTCCTTGGTGACGAGGTACCGGATCTGGAACTGTGTTATCAACGCCTTATTCAGCGCCAGACTGAACGGCCCCTGCATGGCAATGATGTTCCGGTGCGGGACATTGGCCGCTTCACAGGCGGCAATGCCCTCCGGCGTGGGCAGGACGCGCGGGTAAAGCCGCGCCGGTTCCAGCCCGGCAAACACAGCCAGCTCCTTGGCACCGGTGGCAAGCAGGATATTGCCCTCTGTCCCGGCCAGATATTCTGCAGCCTGCGCTGCTGTTTCAAACACCGCACAGCCGGGCGGCAAGGGGCTTTGCGCACGCAGCAGGCGGCGGTATTCCACGCCCGCCTGCACCGCTGCAGCGCGGATGTTCCTGGTGGCATCCACTGCATAAGGGTGGGTGGCATCCACGCAGAGATCAGCTCCCGCCAGCAATGCCGCCATAGCATCCGGCTGCAGCCGCCCGGCGTGCACCGTGATGCCCGCCATTTCGCCCTGCTCCTCGGCTCCCAGCGGCGTTGCCACGCACACCGTTACCGCAACGCCAAGCTCTGCCAGCTTTTTGGAAAAGCGACGGCCCTCGGTGGTGCCGCTGAACACGACCGCCTTCACTTACGGTACCCCCGCGGCGTGACCATCCGGCCCGAAAGGGCGCGGGTATTGCTGTTGCCGATATACACGGTGGTGAACATATCCACCGGCGTGTTTTCCAGCTCGGCCAGCGTCAGCACCCGGGCGCTCTGGCCCTCGCGGCCAATGTTGCGCACAAGGCCGCAGACGGTATCATCCGCCTTGCCGTTTGCGCGCAGGATGCGCACTGCCTTTTGCAGGTAGTCCGGCCTGCCCTTGGAGGAAGGATTATAGAGTGCAGCACAGAAATCTCCCTGCGCTGCGCAGGCCAGCCGCTTTTCGATGACCTCCCACGGGGTAAGCCGGTCGGAAAGGGAGATCACGCAGAAATCGTGGGCCAGCGGCGCGCCCAGCACAGCCCCACCGCTGAGGGCGGCCGTAAGGCCGGGCACCACTTCTACGGCAACGTCCGGGTAATCCTGCGCCAGTTCCAGCACAGGGCTGGCCATGCCGTAAACGCCTGCGTCGCCGCTGCACACCATCACCACGCGCCTGCCGGTATTCGCCTTTTCCAGCGCCCAGCGGCAGCGGTCGATCTCCTTGGTCATGCCGGTGGAATAATATTCCTCACATGGGAACTCCGGCTCGATCAGATCAAGATAAAGTTTATAGCCGCAGATGGCATCTGCGTGTTCCAGAACGTTCTGGGCTTCCTGCGTCAGGTAGTAAACATCTCCGGGGCCAATGCCCACCACGTAGACTACCTTTTCCGGTTCGTCGATCTCAAATTCCATCGGGTCAAACATTCTGCCACCTCCAGTCCGGGGCATAGGGCCGCACGGCCAGCGCAAAGGTCACGCCGGTATGGGCATATTTGTGAAAAACGAGTGTCCCGCCTGCGGCCAGCACTGCCGACCGTTCACAGACATTGTCCACGCCGGTAACGCTCTGCACAAAGGCCGAAGGCGTAAAGCTGCCGGGGGCGGCACGCAGCTGTTCCGCTGTGAAAAACTGCACCGGCCAGCTGTGGCTCTTACAGAAGGTCAGCAGGCCCGCCTCGTTTTGTTTTAAGTCGATGCTTGCCGCCGCCGTGATGCATTGCGGCGCAAGGCGGTTCTGGACACAGAAAGCTGCAAAGGCTTCGGCCAGCGTTTCGGCGCTGGTGCCGCGTTTGCAGCCCACGCCCAGCACGCCAATGCGCGGCACCAGATGCAGCGCATCCCCCGCCGGGCAGAGGGTGAGGGCAAAGTCCGGGGCATCTCCCGCCGTGATCCCATCAGGCGGTGCACCCGCAATGGGCCAGTCGGATGCAAACTGCACCGTTTTGCCCGCCAGCAGTGCACCGCTGACAAGCTTGATGCGCTCCGGCTCCAGCACAGTGCAGTTCTGGTGCTTTGCCCACTCGTCCACCGCAAACACACCGTTTGCGTCGGTGGCTGTGGTGATCACCGGCACCGCACCGCACACAGCGGCAAGCGCCCGGGCAAGGTCGTTGGCACCGCCCAGGTGGCCTGAGAGGATGGGCACGGCAAAGCGGCCGCACTCGTCCAGCACCACAACGGCAGGGTCCTGTGCCTTGCTTTGGCAGTGGGGCGCAATGGCCCGCACCGCAATGCCCACAGCACCTACAAAAACAAGGGCATCGCTCCCGGCAAACTGGCGGGCCGTCCAATCGGCAAGGTGCACCTGCCCGGCTTCATGGCCGCAGCGGGTCACACTGCCGGGATATGCCGCCGCCAGTTTTTGGGCCAGTGCAAGGCCCTTTGCCGTAAAGGCCAGATAGGCGCGGGTCACTGGTCTGTTCCCTTGCGGAACTCGGTGGTAAAGGCCGGGTCGTACAGCTTGCTGCGCTCATAGTTCCGGCCCAGAAAGCCGCCTGCCACGATGAGCGCCGTTTTGGTGATGCCCGCTGCATGAACGCTTTCCGCCAGCGTACCTACGGTGCAGCGAACCGTTTTTTCCTCCGGCCATGTGGCCTTATACACCACCGCTGCCGGGGTATCCGGCGTATAGGCACCGCCTTCCAGAAGCGCCTGCTGTACTTTGTCCACAAGGCCAATGGATAGGAAAATGACCATCGTTGCCCCGTGGGCGGCAAGGCTTGCCAGCTTTTCTTTTTCCGGCACCGGGGTGCGGCCCTCCATGCGGGTGATGATGACGGTCTGGCTCACGGTGGGCAGCGTGTACTCTGCATTCAGTGCCGCCGCTGCACCGCAGAAGCTGGACACACCGGGGGTATCATCGTAGGGAATGCCCTCGGCGTCCAGCACATCCATCTGCTCCCGGATGGCACCGTAAAGGCAGGGGTCGCCGGTGTGCAGGCGCACGGTGATCTTACCCGCAGCTTCCATCTGCCGCATCACATCCAGCACCTGCTCCAGCGTCATTTCAGCGCTGTTATAAATGGCGCAATCTGCCTTTGCAAGGCCCAGCAGGGCCGGGTTCACCAGACTGCCCGCATAGATGATGCAGTCGGCTTTCTGAAGCAGGGCCGCGCCCCGCCGGGTGATGAGGTCCGGTGCGCCGGGGCCTGCACCAACAAAATGTACCATAACGTTACTCCTTTACCAAAACGGTGGCAAAATAACCGGCCTGTTCCTGCGGCCGCTCAAGGGAAAGATCCGGGTAGACCCGCTCGTCCGGCAGACCGCAGTTGCACACAAGTGCGCTTTTTTTCAGCTTATCTGCCTGCTGCAGGGTATCCAATAAGACAGGCAATTGCCTGCCGGCTTTCATCAATACCTTGGTGCCGGGCATTTCCAGCACGCGGTCTGTCCAGCCGCCGGGCGCAATGGTAAGCGGCGTATCCATGCCGCCGGTCAGCGGCACATTCAGCCGCGCCGCCGCCGCACAAAAGCTGGGCACGCCTGCCGCCATGGCGGTGGCATAACCCCCGGCCTGCAAGATCTCCTGCAGGTAAGCAAAGGTGGCATAGATGGAAACATCACCGATGTTCAGCATGGCAACGTCCTGCCCGGCATCCAGATACTGCCGCACCGCGGCGGCGGCTTTTTCGTGCGAAGCCGCCAGCGCAGCCGGGTCACGGCTCATGGCAAAGTACAGCGGGACGATGGTCTTGCCGTCCAGCGCTTTTCCCAGCGCACTGCGGGCGATGTCCAGCGCCAGCATCTGGCCGGAAGCAGTCTGCGGCGCGGCCAGCACCGGGCACTGCCGGATGAGCCGCACAGCCTGCAGCGTCATCAGCTCCGGGTCGCCGGGGCCGACGCTGACACCGTAAAATGTACCTTTCAGTTCTGCCATTCCTGCATCAGCTCCTTTGCCGTTTTTGTCTCGCCCAGCGGGCCGTGCTGGTTGGAGAACAGCACCGCGCCCACCCGGAATGCCCCGCCTGCCCGTCGGTCCAGATGCATCTGGATGGCGGAAAGGATGCTTTCCAGCACCGGTGCACGCAGCTGTGCGCCGTCCAGAATGTCAAGGCAGGCATCGGTGGTGGCGGCATCCATCAGGGCGGCGCACACCTCATGCGCGGCACCGCACAGCGCCGCATGGGCGCAAAACACTTCAGCGCGGCCATCCGCCGTGTGGGAGTGGGTGTTCATGACCCCTGCCGCCAGCTTGCAGAGCTTGCCCACATGGCCTACCAGAAGCACTTCCTCAAATTTGGCCGTGGCAGCCATATCCAGCGTATCCCCGATGAAGTTGGAAGTTTTGACCACCGGGAACCGCTCGAACTGCGGCAGAGCGCTGGCCAGATAATCCAGCCCGTAGTTGCCGGGGGCCAGCACCAGCCGCCGGGGGCCTGGGGCATTTTTTGTGCGCAGTGCGGCCTGATTCATTTCCAGCTGGATAGTATCCAGAATGGCCTGCTGGCTCATGGGTTCCACGATGCCGCTGGTGCCCAGAATGGAAAGCCCGCCCTCCACCCCGATGTGCGGGTTGAAGGTGCGCTTTGCCGTCTCGGCACCGCCTTCCACAGAGATGGTCACCGCAAAGCCGCCGGTGTAGGCAGCATTTTCAGCTTCCCGTTCCAGCGCTTCGGCAATCATCTGGCGGGGCACATGGTTGATGGCGGCCTCGCCTACGGGTTGGTCAAGGCCGGGCTTCGTCACCCGGCCCACCCCCTCGCCGCCAAGGATGCGCACGCCGGGGGCATCCGGTTCCAGTACCACTGATGCGACCACCGGCAGGCCCGTAGTCACATCCACATCGTCGCCGCCGTCCTTGCGGATGGCACATGCGGCACCTGTGTCCGTGCTGCGGCACCAGAGGGGAGCCACCTCCACCACAATGCCCTTGGGCGTGCGCAGAGCCACCGTTTCCGGTTCGCGGCCGGTCAGCAGCAGACGCGCCGCCCCTGCAGCCCCCAGCGCGGCACAGGTGCCGGTGGTATAGCCGCAGCGCAGCAACTTCTGCCCGCTGCGGACGTAATGCTCAAACTGAGGTTTTCCGGCGGGTGCCTTTTCGGCTTCCGGCTCCGGTGTGCCGAACAGAGCCGTGTACTGCTGTTCGGTCAGGCCGTACAGGGTGCGGATGTTCTCCGGCTGAAACGCCTGTTCCGGGGTCAGCACGCCGGAAACACCACCGGGCGAAACGCACACCACCGTGTCCGCTATTTTTTCAGCCAATTCCAGCTCGTGCAGGCTCAGGATCACCGCCAGCTGACCGGTATGGGCCAGCTCCTTTAAAATGGTGAGCAGCTCGATCTTGCCCTTGATATCCAGAAAAGAGGTCGGCTCGTCCAGCAGGATCACTTCCGGCTGTTGGCACAGTGCCCGGGCCAGCAGGATGCGCTGGCGCTGGCCGTCGCTGATGCGGTTAAAATCCCGGTCTGCAAGGTGTGCCGCGCCCACCAGCTCCAAAGCTCTGTGCACCTGCTGCCTGTCCTCGGCAGACAAAATGCCCAGCCGTCCGGTGTAGGGATAGCGCCCCGCCGAAACAAAGTCAAAACAGGTGGTCAGCTCCATCCGGCGGCTGTGGGGAGCCATGAGGGCCAGCTTCTGCGCCCGCTGGGTACCGGTATAGGCAGTAAGATCCTTCCCCGCCAGCAGCACTGTGCCGCCCATGGGGGCCAGCTGGCCCGCCAGTGTGCGCAGTAAGGTGGATTTGCCTGCGCCGTTGGGGCCGATCAAGGTCAGGATCTGCCCCGGCTGCACCCCGAGGCAAATATCCGAGAGCAGCGGTGTCTTGCCGTAGCCGATGGCAAGACACCGCGCAGTGCAAAGTGCTTTTTCGTTCATCATGCGCCCTCCCGCTCTGAATTGCGCCGCACCAGCAGCCAGATGACCACCGGTGCGCCGAACACGGCCGTGACCGAGCTGATGGACAGCTCCGTGGGCGCGAACAGACTGCGGGCCAGCAGGTCGCAGAACAGGCAGAAAGCCGCACCGCCCAAGCAGCACCCCGGCAGCACATACAGCGGCTTTGCGCTGCCCAGCAGCTGCTTGACAAGGTGCGGCACCGCGATGCCTACAAAGGAGATCGGCCCCGCAAAGGCGGTGACGCAGGCCGCCAGCAGGCTGGATAGCAGCACCAGCGCTACCGAGAAAGGCTTGACCTTCACGCCCACGCTGCGGGCATATGCTTCGCCCATCTGGTAGGCGGCCATGGGCTTGGAAAGCAGAAAGGATGCCGCCAGCGCAGGCAGCACCACCAGTGCCGCAGCCTGCACATTGGCCCATGTCACGCCGGAAAAGCTGCCCTGCGACCAGTTGTGCAGGTTGACGATGTTGGAATCCTGCGCAAAGGCCACCACGATATCGGTGATGGCGGAGCAGATATAGCCGATCATCACACCGCAGATGACCAGAATGCTCATGCGCTGCACCCGCCGGGCCACCGCCAGCACAAAGGCCATGGAAGCCATGGCACCCGCAAAGGCAGCCGCGATCATCATGGCCGAGCTGGTCAGCATCCCGTGGTCCAGAAACACCACCATGGTCAGGGCCACCGCCAGCTTTGCGCCGCTGGAAACGCCCATAACAAATGGCCCGGCAATGGGGTTTGCAAAAAAAGTCTGCAGCAGGTAGCCTGCCGCACTGAGGGCTGCCCCCAACAGCGCCGCCATGACCGCGCGGGGCAGGCGCAGCTGCAGGATGATGTTCCCCGCAAGCGCATCGCTGCCCTTGCCCAGCAGCGCCGTCAGCACCGCACCCGGTGCAAGGGATACGCTGCCCCAGAACAGGTTCAGCGCAAAAAGCACAGCCACGGCTGCCGCAAGGGCAATATAGGCGGCTGCAAGGCGTCTGGTACGGGTCATAGGCTTTCCTTTCTGTAAAATTTTCCTTCTTTAGTCCACATGGGTGAGGAATTTCAGGGTACTGGCGGCAGGTGTGCCCTTGGTAAACACCCGGTTCATATCCACGATCAGGTCTGCCAGCTCCATGCTCTGCTGGAACAGGCTCTGGGTGGTGCACCACACCTGACCGTTCTGCACCGCTTTGAACTCGTTCAACAGTGGGAAACGCTCGGTCAGCTGGCTCACCGATGCGATCATGCCCTCGATGGCGCTGTTGTAGATGAGCACATCGGCATCCTTTGCACCTGCATAGAAGTCCTCAAGCGGCAGGTTCATGGTAGCAAGGCTGTTGCCATTGTCCGTCAGGTCCGCAAAGACATAGCTGCCGCCCGCCATCTCGATCATGCGGGCCACATAGTCACTGCCCTTGCGCACAGTGGCAAGGTTGTTGGTGGTCAGCGAGAAGAAGGCACAGCTTTTTCCCGTGGGTTCCTGCGAGAGGATGGGCTGAACGGCTGTCTCCTGCGCGGAAAACACCTGCTCGGCCTGTTCTTCCCTGCCCAGCAGGATGCCGTAAAGCTTGATCCACTCCATGCGGGCCAGCGGGTCGCTCTCGTAGCTGGAACGCTCCACCAGCACCGGGATGCCAAAGTGTTCCAGCTGCTCCTTTACCTCCGGCGTGTGCAGGATCATGGTATTCTCAATGGCAAGGCGGCAGCCCGCTGCCAGGATCTGCTCGTAATCCGGGGCGCTGTACTTGCCTGCATACGCGATTTTTCCCTCTTCCATGGCCTGCTTCACCTCGGGCAGATACCAGCCCTCGGCCTTGGTGCCGGAAAAGGCCACGCTGTCCAGTGCGTCCAGATGTAAAAGCAGATCCATCACCGAGGTGGAGACCAGATAAATATTCTCCACCGGCTGGCGCAGCACAGTCACATCAGCAGGCAGACCGTCCACCTCCGCAGCATCTTCCGGCACAACAAGGAACCGTGCATCCGACTCCGCGATGGTCAGCATGGTATAGCCGCCCTCATAGCAGTCCGCTGTGAACTGCTGTGCATAGTCCAGCTGGTAATGATGGGAGAAAATAAGACTTTTCGTATTGGCAGGTTGAGCCTTGCTGCCGCAGCCGGTCAGCGTCAGCGCCGTAGCGGGGATCAGTTTCAGAAATTGGTTGCGAGTGATTTTCATAGGTAACTCCTTCCGTCACGGCTTGCGCCGTGCCACCTCCCTCATAGAGGGAGGCTTTGGCAGTACGGTAAAGTTTATCTTTTTGCCAAAGAAGGTGACTGGAGGAGTCACTTCAGACTTGCGGAATCAAAGGTCAGCGTATACTCGATCTCGTGGGGGGTGCTCATGGCAACGGTGTCGGCGGTGACATCCAGTGCGGTATCCAGCGCCGATACCGGAATTTCAAAGGTGGAATTGCCCTCGGTGTTGGTGGGCAGATACTTCTCGCCGTCCACGAGCATATAGTCGTAGTTGGGGCTGCTCCACACGATGGTGGCGGTCATTTTGCCGTCTGCCACGGTCAGGGCGGCGGGGCTCTCCACGGTGGCACGGCCGGAGCCGCCTTCCAGCGTCACCTCACAGGTGTAGGTGCCGTCTGCCGGGGTCTCGGCTTCCGCAGCCTTTTCCACGGCATCACGCACGCTGACGACATGGTCGTACCACTTGCCCTTGGTGCCAAGAATGGCAAGTTCAAAGTCCGTATCCACAGCAGTGACCGGGATGTCAAAGCCGTACACCTCCTCCGAGGTGCCGTCGGAATAGGTGACGGTATCTGTGGTGGGCTGCAGCCAGTCGGCCTCGTGGTCGGCGGCATCGGAAGCCTTGCCCAGATACAGGTTGACGATATGGGTGGAAGCAAGGCTGACATGGAAGGTCATCTGGCCGTTCTCCACGGTCAGGGTGCCCTTGCCGTCGCAGGCTTCGTTGGCGTGGAACATGCTGCTGTCGGTGTCAAACTCGGCGGTATACACGCCATCCGGCAAAGCGGCGGTCTCAGCAGCAGAAGAAGTCACAGAGGATGCCGCCTCGGAAGAAGCAGCACTGGAAGCTGCAGAAGATGCCGTGGAAGAAGCGCCGCAGCCCACCAGCAGACTCAGTGCCAGAGAAGCAGCGACAACACAGGAAAAAACGCGTTTCATAGGAAATACCTCTACATTATAAAAAATCAGCTTTTATTATACCATTGTTCGGATAAAAAATGAACCCTCTCCACCGGATGCCGCAAAGCGGCCGCGAGACGGAGAGGGTTCGTTTGATCAACCGTTCAGAGAATCGATCGCCGCCTTGGTGTGGGCGACATACAGCTTCTGGACATCCTCGATCTCACCCAGACCAGCGATCTGGCAGTCGATGCTGTCGAAAGCGCCGGAAGCCTTGAACTGGCTCAGCCAGGAGTCGGCATCCTCACCGGCCATATCGTTGTTGGCGTGATCGCCGGCAACCACCATCAGCGGGCGCAGAATGACCTTGGTGTAGCCCGCAGCCTTAACAGCCTCGATCACGTTCTCGCAGGCAGTCTCTTCCGGCTTGCCCTCAACGGTGCCAATGAACACATTGTCGTAGCCCAGAGTCTGCATAGTGGTCTGCATCTGGCTGTAGCTCACCTTTGCGGTGTGAGAGGTGCCGTGGCCCATAAAGACAAAGGCGACCTTGTCCGCAGCAGCGGCATCCAGACTGTCGTAGCCGGCTTCCTTCACGGCAGCAGCGGTGACAGCCTTGGCAACGTCTTCCTTATCCTGATTGATGATGGTGGCATCGGAACCGACCTCGCCCAGCAGGGGCTCAGCCACAGCGACAGATTCAAACTTGTCGCGGTAGGTGTCGATCATTTCCATCATCTCGTCGTACTCAGCACCGTGCATCAGGTGGGTGGGCTGGACGACCAGATTCTTCACGCCGTTTTCCACAGCGCGGTCCATGGCCTGCTGCATGTTGTCGATCTTTTCGCCGTCACGAGCCTGCACATGGTTGATGATGATCTGTGCGGTGAATGCGCGGCGCACAGACCAATCCGGGTATGCGGCCTGCAGAGCATCCTCGATGCCCTTGATGTCCTTCACGCGGCTGTCGTTGAAGGAGGTGCCGAAGGAGACCACCAGCAGCTCGTTGTCGCCAATGTCGTCCTGATTGCGGGCATCGTCCTTGGAAGCATCGCCGGTGTCACGGCCAAAGTAGTCGGGGTCGGCGTTCTCACCTTCCACCAGTTCCTTCTGGGTGTCGGTCAGGGCATCCCATGCAGCCTTGGCGGCTTCGCACTGGGCATCGGTATCCTCATTGCGCTCCTGCACATAGATGGCATCGATCAGGTCTGCCACGTTCTTTGCTGCCATTTCGTCAGCCTCCTCGCTGCTCGCTTCGCTGGAAGCAGAAGACGCAGCGGTGCTGGATGCAGTGCTGGAAGCAGCACCGCCGCAGCCGGTGAGCACGCCGGCGCACAGAGCCAGAGCCGTAACAGCTGCGGCCAGCTTTTTGGTTTCGATCTTTCTCATTGTTCTTGTCCTTTCCTGCTGGATAAATTGCGGTTTGAACCAAACAAAGGGTACAGGAAAGAGAGATGAAAAAAGAGGCCCTTCTGTCCTGCGGATGGCATGACAAAAAGACCTCTGTTGTTTCAGGGCTTTTTGGTACAACCAATTCCTCGTGATCTGGGGTTTGCACCCCCGTACCAACAGCAGGCAGGTTTCCTGACTGAAAGATCGCCGCCCGTCATCTCCTTCCCAGAGCAAAAGCTCCAGTGGCTGGTGCAAAGCACCCTGATGCGGACTCCCTTATCACAGTGACGAGATCGTGCGGGATCTGCACCCGCTTCCCTTTTACCCTTTCCGCCGTGCAGTGCATCGGCAAAAGGCACCTGCTGTTTTTCTGTTCAGTTCGTCCGGCATTATATCATAAAACTGCGCAGAATGCAATAAAAAACGGCATCCTGCCTTTTTATAAGGAAGGATGCCGTTTGGAGATCGAGCCAAATGCGGAGCTTACTGGAGCGCACGGATCGCATTGATGGTGATTTTGTACTGGCAGGTCACGCTGTCAAACAGCTCCTTGGTACCTTCCAGTGTGCCTGTGCGCAGCACCTCGGTCAAATCGTAGGTGGGCTGATACAGGTTGGTAAAGCCCAGGTTCTGGCACACGCCCTTGAGCGTGTGTGCCGCACGGAATGCTTCCTTCACATTTCCTTCCTTCAATGCCTGCTCCAGTTTCGGATAGCTGTCGTCGTTCAAAAACATCAGCGTAAATTTGCAGATCATGCCTTCGTTGTAAAGCCGCTTGAGCACGTCCTCATAATTTGCGCCCATCTGTCTATAACATTCCTGAATCGTCATGGTTTGTCGCTATGCCTTTCTTTTTCTACTTATCCCGCCTGATTTGCCACAGAGTGACAAAAGCGCCATCCATTTTGTTGCACTTTGTTGCGTTTTTAATATATCACGCCTTACTGCGTTTTTCAATGCAGAGACAAAAAGTCTTGCACTTTTCACATATTGTCCCGAGTTTTTCTTGCAATTTGCCTATCAATTTCTTCCGGCTGGCTTTTTTCTCCGACTTTGCCGTGCCTGCATGGCTGCAGGGCTTTTCCCGCCTTTGCTCTGCACAGAAAACGCATTTGAAGAAAAAGGTAAAAAAACAGTTGACAAAAGCCTTTCTGCATGATAGAATAAACAAGTCGTCCGGCGAAGGACACAAAAAGTGAATATGGGCGTGTTCCCGAGTGGCCAATGGGGACAGACTGTAAATCTGCTGCTTTCAGCTTCGGTGGTTCGAATCCACCCGCGCCCACCAAACAAGAAAAATCCGAACCTATTTCCGATTGGAGAAGGGTTCGGATTTTTCGTTTTCTTCGGGTACAACAATGAAGGCTCCCGTGGACGGCGTAAAACTCCGATACCTTGTCATAGACCGTAAGCCAATAACAAGATTTGGAGGATGCGATTATGAAGTACGATGCAAGAGCCTGCCATTTCAACATGGACACTGGATGTGTGGAGCTGCGGCTCCGGGATGGGAGAAAAATCTCCATCGACTGTACCGGGGTCGAGGATGCGCTGGATGTGACCATGGCCCAGCAGACTGAACTGGACTACCTCATCTACAACGACCCACTGGGCTATGCGGATTTGATTCTGAACGGTGACCCGGAGGAGTATTTGAAAAACGTAGCTGGAAGCCATGGGTTAGAAGATTAAGGGCAAAAAAATAAGAGGTGCGCCCAACTGGACACACCTCGGCGAGATACATCTATGTAAGGCAGGGAGTTCCCTTTACCGGGAGCGTCCTGCTGTTTTTATGCGGCAACAGGCAATGCTTGTAGAGCTTCCTGCTCTTTCAGCCATTCCTCATATTCACGCTGGCCTTCCTCGCTGTTGAAAAACTCAACCATGGAGGGATAAAAGCAACGTGCAAGGGTCTTGATTGCTTCATCCGGGTAGCCGGATTTGTTCGACTTCTTCTTTTTGTTCAAATGGTATCCTCCGAAAATCAAAGTTCCATATCTTGCCCACGCTTACGGTTTTGCTGCGGCACATTCATGGTGTGCTCCTGCTTGGGGGCAAGAATCTTTTCCAGAAAGCCACGCACCAGTTCGGGCGCACGGTGGAGAGCATCCAGATAGGGTTTCACGTCGTACCACAGGTCGTGGTACTTGTTGCTCCAACGAACGGCCTCTTTCTTGGCGGTGGAAAGTTCTTCTTTCAAGCGGCGGTTCTCCACGTCCATCATATAGCCGTGGTCGGCTTGCTTTTTCAGCTTGGAAAATTCTTCTTCGGTCAGCGAGTAGTTACCGAGAAAGGTGCGCTTGCCGATATAATCCAGATCGCGCACATGAATGAGGGCTTCTTTTGTGAGCGTGGCCTTTTTCTGCACAGCGGCAAGTTCCTTCTCCTTTTTGGAGAGGGTCTGACTGGTTTTGGCAAGCGACTGCGCCTTTTGGTCGGCTTGGGCGGTCAGGCTGTCCAGCCGTTCCTGCTCCCGCTGGACTTTGAACTGGGTGACAGTCAGGTGTTCTTCGGTGCTGCCACGCTCACCGCGCTCTACATCGGTATACCCGGCGCTGTGCATATAGTTGAAGAAATCGTCTTGCAGGATGCTGTACGACTTCTTCAAAACAGGCTTGCCGTTTTTTTGCAGGACGGGCTTTCCGGCATCGTCCAGCAGGGGCTTGGATGCCCACTTCTTGCTCCGGCTGACCTGCATGACAGTCTCCTTGACTGTGCCGACCAGTGCCTTGTCCTTGCAGCGTTTCGACCAGAGGATCTGCTTTTCCACCACAGGCACATAGACCACATGGAGATGATAGTGGTAGACTTCACGGCCTAATGCTTCGGTCATGGCACGGTTGATCTCATCGGCGTGCATGACTGCCGAGAGGATATACTGCTCACCGCCCACGATTTGAACGGCAGCTTGGTAGGCATCCTCATAGAACTGCTTGGCGAACTCGTAGCCGCCGTGGTTGTCAAAGTAGGCCGAGTTGACATCAAAGACAAGCTCGCAGTAATGGGTGGCATCCGGCTTCAAGCCGCGCGTTGAAATCGTGCCAGCGGTTTCCAGTTGGGAGAACAGGTCGGTGTAGCTGGCGGTTGGCTTTTTGAAGTGGATGTTCCATGCAGTGCGCTGGGGGATGATGTCGGGGTTCCGGTAGCTGTCCTTTTCGCGCTCGTTGTGCTGCTGAGTGTTGCCAACGGCCTTGTCCGAAACGGCGAGATTTCGAACACTGGTGCGGTCAATGCCATCATTTCTTGCCAAAGGGCATCCCTCCTTTCAAGGTTCATCGAGAGGTGACGGGGAACGGAGATGCACTTCTGCGGAAGTGTAATAACCCACTATGACACTTTCATCCCTATGGGCTGCAAAGTGTAGTGGGCTCTTCGAGGACTCTCCGAGGGGGAACGTCTCCTGCGGGAGAGTTACAATCAAGTTCGCACAATGCGAACTTGATTGCTCCGTACGCATCCGAAAAAATCGCGTACGGAGTTCAAATAACCTGTACGGTTCGTACGGTGTACGGAAACCCGAAATATAAACGATAACACGCCTTAATTTATCTCGATTTGCCGTACGGGTGCGTACAAGTACAGACCGTACAGGTTGTACGAACTTCTTCCGTGAAAAAATG
>ENA-OZEF01000194-OZEF01000194.1-human-gut-metagenome-genome-assembly--contig:-NODE-194-length-27466-cov-5.538215_pt1 | contig 27466 bp, 19 predicted proteins | sample MGYA00245065_ERZ653603 | MGnify/ENA primary metagenome ERZ653603 (study PRJEB26926, sample SAMN06164922) | human gut metagenome | biome: ENVO:00009003; feature: ENVO:2100002; material: ENVO:00002003...
GAGATTACTACGCGTCTCGTGGGCTCGGAGATGTGTATAAGAGACAGACCTTAGAGTCACCGGCAGGTGTCGTTGTTGGTGCAGTCGTTGGTGCTGCTGTCGGAGCAACAGTCGGAGCTACGGTCGGTGCTTCTGTTGGAGCTACTGTTGGCTCCGGTGTTTCGCCGTCGGTGCTTGCAATAGAAAGGCTGACGATCTTGCCGCCATTCCATACGGACAGGCACAGATAAGTTACACTGGAGTTTGCTTTGATGTTTAATGATTTCTTCAGTTCTTTTACGGTGTAAACTTTGGTAACCTCTTCGGTTGCATTGCTTGCTGCAGAGTAGTTGTCACCATTCTGCCATGTATTGTCTACCGATGCGCCCCATCCGAGGATTCCCCAGTTTGCATGGGATGGATCGGTACATGTGTAAACAACGGTTACAATATCATTATCGGATGCATTCATGAGCCATGACGGATCATTGGTTGCATAGGTAGATGTCAGGTTGGATGCGATCACTTTCTTTCCTGTGATCACAGGAGCCTGCGTCGGTGCTGCCGTTGGTGCCTTGGTCGGAGCTACCGTTGGTGCTACGGTCGGCTTTGCAGTCGGTGCCTTGGTCGGAGCTACCGTTGGTGCTGCCGTTGGCTTCGCATCGCTTCCGTTGATTCCGGATACCGTAAAGTTTATTTTTACAGAGTTTACCGTCTGATAATTTACATTGTTGAAATATGCTTTGTAATTTGCATTTTCTACGGTTACGTTATTAACATGGGTGTTGGCCCATACGTTGATGAATGAGAAGTTAAAGATCGGGCAGATCAGACCATCATCGGATGCCTTCTGTGATACATCGTATGTGAAGGTATCGTTTTTCATGGTGTACTTCTGTCCATTGATCTCAAAGGACTTCACTTTAATGGTTGCTTTATCAAATACAGATGCCTCATCATCTGCCGCGTTAATGTCCTTAATGTAAAGTGAGCCAATGTTCTGCAGCTGGCTCTTTGTTGCATCGAGAGACAGAGAGAAATCTCCGCCGTCCGAATAAATGTCAACATACTCATCGCTGATCACTGACTGCCAGCTTGCTGTCTCCAACAGGTACATTTTGGCGCGTACATAATTGGCCTGAGGAACTGTCACCTCACAGGTTGCCTTGTAGCCGAGTGGTACGGATGCAGTGATCGTACATGTTCCAGCACCGACAGCGGTTACCTGTCCCTTGGAATTAACGGTTGCAACAGCTTCATCGCTGGAGCTCCATAAAACCTTATCCTTGCTGTCTGCCGGTGTTAATGTTGCGGTAAGCTGCTGCTTCTCATCTCCGATATGAATGGTCATGGAAGACTGGCTTAATGTGATTCCCGTTGCCGTTGCAGACTCGTTTCCGCCATAAACCTCCATCATTGCATCCATCAGTTCCTGATGAACAACCTTGTTGGAATAACGGTCAATGATCGCAAATCCGTAATCGCCATTATAACCATTGTCCCATGCTACCGGAATCATTCCGTACTGCTTTGCATAATAGCAGACCTTCTGGTAATATTCCGCACGGCAGATCTTATTCTGACTGTCATAATTTTCTTTATTGATGGCACCAAATTCGCCGATCACAACAGGATATCCCTGGGAAACAAATTTGGTGTACATTTTCTTAAATTGGGAAACCATGTAAGATTCATCGCCCCAGCTTGCTTTCTTGGACGCATCGGTTACGCTGTCGCCCCACTGGGTCGTTGCTCCGGACTCCGTTCCACAGAAATCCCATGGATCGTAGTAATGAACAGAAATCATGATTCTCTTCTGTCCGGAAGCGATGTTTGAAGATAAATAATTGTCGGTCGGCATTTCAAAGCCGTAATCCCCTGCGGTATAGTCGATGTTCGTATTCCAGCCCGGGATCAGCAGCCATCTCTGGTCATTATTGCCGCCGGATTTACGCACGGTATCAACGAAGATCTGATTGTACGCATTTATATTTGCATAAGCAGTTCTGCTAGGTGTTCCATAGGTTCCGTCAAACTCCTCGTTCATGGACTCAAAGATCAGATGCTCATCGTAATTCTTGAAACGATCAGCGATCTGCTCCCAGCATGCTTTGTATTTCGCTTTAATTTTGGTCTGGTCGTAGCTGCCGCATAACAGCCATCCGCCATTTACTGTTGTGTATCCGTCTCCGTGCATATTCACGATCGCATACATATCATTATCCACGCAGTAATCAACAACCTGCTGTACACGATCGAGCCATGAGGAGTCGATCTTGTATCCGTTGTTATCGTCGATCATGCTGAGATAAGAAACCGGAATACGAATGGATTTGAAACCGGCATCCTTTGCTGCTAACACAAGATCCTCCGTAAGCTTTGGATTACCATAAGCGGTTTCATTTGGTGTTCCTGAACTTGCAGCCTCCAACGAGTTACCGAGATTGTACCCGACACCCATCGCCTCCGTGATCTGCGACTGGTTCAGGTTCTGAAAACTACTGCCGGCAGCCTGTGCCGTTTTCGCCGTCATATTGGGTAACGACAGCGACGTTGCAACCATTGCCATACTCAGGACAATGGCCATTGCTTTCTTACGTAAAGCCATAAGATTCTCCTTCCCGGCTGATCAGAATGTAATTTCTGCAGAGAGCCCAAACAAACGTACTGTCCCATAAACAGTACACACGTTTCAAATAAAGCCATCCTATATCCGAAAAATAACCATCCTGAATTCCGGACATAAGAAACGACAAAAACAGTTATAAAACCCATATTATATAACCTGTTTTTCATGATCACTCTGTTATTTTTGTGCAGAAAAAAGACATCCTTTGTCCCCACAAAAAATGTCTTTACACATCCTAATCACGCCCAATACATTACTGAAACAACTCCCCCACAGAGTCGTTTCTTTTGCTACAAAAACATATTATCATCACTGCTAAAAATATGCAATACAAATTTTTTATTTTAGTATACGATTATTACATTTTGCATGTAAAAAACAGCACAATATTTTTCTAAAACTTATTCCCTATTTTTCATTTATAATTCTTTCATTTTATCTTAGCGATTGCGTCTGTCCGTTAAATGGGACAGATCAAATTTCTTCATGATTGCCGTCACCACTCTTTATCTTTCCGCCCCATGCTGACCGGAATTTCTTTTTTTACACTCTCCGTAAAAAGCTCATGATTGACATTCTGCATCATATGGCAACCGATCAGACGATCTTTGACCAGGTAAGTAAAATTTTTGCAATTATATCATATCTATAAAAAATAAAAATACTCATTGAATCTGCCTCAATAATTCGGTATGATAGAAGAAGCAATACAAATGAGAGCGGGTTAATCTTATGAGACAGTTTATCAAAAATATGTTTTACAGGCAGCGCGAGGATTTTAACAGGGAATATGCAGACCGGAACGATCGGTTTACTTTTCCGGATAACGTTACGATGACGCTTGATATCCCCTATGCTCCTGATCAGGACAAGGCACACCGGCTGGACATTTTCCAGCCGAATCCTGCACCGTCTTCTCCCGAGGGACTTCCTGTGATCGTAAATGTTCACGGCGGGGGGCTTTTGCTTGGCAACAAGGAATTTAACCAATACTTCTGTGCCAAATTGTGTACACTGGGATTTCTGGTGTTTAATGTGGAATACCGGCTTATTCCTGATTGTCAGATTTATGATCAGATTGCGGATATTTTCCTTGCACTCGATTTTATACAGGGTCAGCTTGCAAAGTATCAGGGTGATCCGGACAAGGTCTATGCAGTCGGAGACAGCGGCGGAGCCTGTCTTCTTGTATATACTGCGGCAGCACAGCGCAATCCGAAGGTCGCACAGGCAGCCGGGGTCACACCATCTGCTTTGCCATTAAAGGCGCTTGGACTGATCAGCGGTATGTTTTACACGAATAAGCCGGATCAGATCGGACTGTTTATGCCCAGATATCTTTACGGGACACATTATAAGAAATCAGCATTTGCACCATATGTCAACCCGGAGCATCCGGATATTATCCGGTCTCTGCCACCATGCTTTCTTGTGACAAGCGGCAAAGATCATCTGCGTCACTACACGATGCAGTTTAAAATGGCACTGGATGCCGCCTGTATGGAGTCCGCAATCATGGACTTTCCGGATGATAAACGGCTGACACACGCCTTCAGTGCTTTTGAACCGGAGCTGCCGGAGAGCACACAGACACTTGAGGCAATTGCCGAATATATACGACAATTTTAGGAGTTATTTCTGAAAGGCACAGGTATTTATATGAATTATGACGAAAAACTTTTCAAGGAAAAAGCAAACCGCAAGGCGCGCAAAATATGGCTTATTTTTGCGATCCTGTTGTCCGCCAACTACGGATCTGATTTTTCAAACGGTCTGTATAGCACCAGATATTATCTGATCTTTCTGGCTCTTTGCTGGATTCCGTTTATTGCCGGAGAGATCCTGCTTCGAACCCGGGGCTGGAATACGGAACGCTACAAACTGGATCTGGTGATCGGTTATGGTATTTTCTATACATATGTGATCTGTACGACCTCGTCGCCGATCGCATTTACTTATGTTCTTCCCGTTACCAGTCTTCTGGTGATCTATAAGGATCAGCTTTTCATGCGGTACTGCGGCATTGTGAATGCCCTGATCATTATCGGCAGCTCCATTTACCGCTACGCTGTTCTTGGTATGAACTCCGCCACGAACATGAAGGATTATCAGCTTGAGCTGTCCTGCATCATTCTTTGTTATATCTGCTACGGTATGTCCATCCGCCATCTGAACGAATCGGACGGTGCTATGACAGACAGCATCAAAAACGATCTGCACCGTGTGATCACGACGGTCGAGAAGGTCAAAAATGCCAGCAATTCCATTATGGACGGCGTCCTGGTTGTCCGTGAGCTTGCCGGTGAAAACAAGCACGGCGCTGATATTGTTGCTGCCGAGATGGACACTCTGAATAATAACAATATCAATCTTCAGACCACAACAACATCCTCTGTGGATATGACCAGCGACATCAGTTCCCAGGTACAGCACATTGCCGTGATGATTGAGGAAATGGTCAAGCTGATCGACGAATCCGGCACTCACGCCCAGAACAGCTCCGAGGATCTGAACAGTCTGCTTCAGACTACAAGGACTATGTCAGAGCTTTCCTCCGATACAGAGCAAACGCTTCAGGCATTTAAGGATGAGTTTGAAATGGTGAAACAGGAGACCGGCACGATTGAAAGCATTAACAATCAGACGAATCTTCTGGCACTCAACGCATCCATCGAGGCCGCCAGAGCCGGAGAAGCGGGCAAGGGCTTTGCTGTTGTCGCGGATCAGATCCGCACCTTAAGCGCAGAGACAAAGGAATCCTCCAGCCAGATCAAGGAAGCACTGATCCGTCTCGAGGAAACCTCTGACCAGATGACGCACGCCATCGAAAATACATTAAAGCTGATCCGGATCACTCTGGAGAAGGTTGCCAAGACAAATCAGAATATTACCACGATCACATCAGATTCCAACCAGATCGAGCATCACATTCATACCATTGATGCCGCAATGAAGCGTGTGGAACAGTCGAACCGCCAGCTTGTGACAAATATGGAACAGGTCTCCTCCACCGTGGAGAATATGACCTCCGGCATTTCCGGATCAAATGAGATCTGTCACCGAATGCTCAGTAAATACGATGAAACTGCCGTAAATATCAACACGATCGAGAATGTTGTCGAAGCTCTGATGTGCGAGCTTGGAATTGGCGGCTTTATGGGGCTGGAGGATCTGCAGCCGGGCATGAAGGTGATCATTACACCGACCGATGATGCCAGTCGTAAATATCACGGAGAACTGATCCAGCCTCTGGCGCAGGGAATCGCTATCACCCTCCCGGATGCTGCTATCACCCATCCAACGACCTGCAACGTACAGGTAACCGTCGATAATGTTCTTTACTGTTGGGAAAACGCAGCGATCACCCCGGACAAAACGGATGCTGACCACTATCAGGTACAGATCAGCTCCCGTCCAAAGATCAATAACCGCCGCAAATATCCACGTATAGATCTGACCAACTCCTGCGTCATCACTGTCCCGGAAATCGGACAGGAGTTTACGGGACAGATGGACAATATCAGCGGAAACGGATTTGCCTTCGTCACAGACGCTCCATTCTTTGCCACCGCCAAGGGTGAAAGGATCACGATAACGCTGGAGCAGTTCGAGCTTACCGATCACAACACTTTAGAGGGTCGTATCATCCGTTGCTCCGATAATGAAGGTCATTATATCGTCGGCTGTCAGATGCCGGAGGATGATGCTATCCTGACGGAATATGTAAAACAGCATCAATAAAAACAGTTCATAACATTTTGCAGAATTATATGAATTTATAACACCATAATTACACTTATCAAAGAATCGCTGAATATCAAAAGAGATTGTGCCCAATAAAGACACAATCTCTTTTGATTATACAGGAAATCACTCTACCTCCAGAAATCCTGCGTACAGTAGATACCATAATCTGCAGAACTGCTATACGCCGCTCCGACTCCGATATACTTGAAATCCGTCAGCATACCTTTTCGGTGTCCGGAGGAACCGATCCAGCCGATCACCATATTGATCGCATCGCCGGCTCCGGCACATATATTCTCTCCGGCTCCCGACCAGCTGATACCCTCTGCCGTCAACCGTACGGAGAATTTCGAACCATCCAGACTGTTATGCTGGAAATAGTTGTTATTTGCCATATCCTCACTGTGCTTTCTGGCTGCCGTTGTTGTTCTGTCCTCCAGCTTAAATAACGCTTTCCCCATGTAGTTGCGGTATGCGTTGGTCATCTCATAGACCTCCTGCTCCGCCGCACGGAGAATCTCATCAGTAAACGTCATATATGTGCGGTACATCATGGAATATTTGGTACACTCTCTGGAAAATGCGTACATTCCATAGATGGATTTGTCTCCTCCATCAAAGTAATCACTGAATGCATAAATATATGCATTATCTGTCAGCTTATAATATGCTTCTGTTCCGACTCTCGCCTCACTCTGACTGCTGTCCAAGGCATCAAACTCGTAGGTCCCGGGCTCGCTCCAGCCCGTATCGATCATTGACTGTGCCGACACACCCTGCTGCACCAGCTTCGTCTGCTGAATTGTCTCATTATCATCGGTGCGTATCACTGCGTCATAGGCGGTGAAGTTTTTCGCGATCGTAAAGTAAGAAACGACCTTTTCGCCCTTGACACCGGCAATCAGATACGGCTCTGTCAGGCTGTTGCCGTTATAAATATATCCGTACAAGTTCTTCTGTGGCAGCGGATCTATACGTTCCGGCTCACCCCACTCCGCTTTCAAAGCAGTAATACTCTCTCCAATATATACCGACTTCTTCGCAAAGGAAAGCTGCGTTGTCTTCATTGTCGCAACCGGCGTTGCTGTTGGAACAGTAGTTGGTTTTACTGTCGGTTTGGTCGTCGGTGCTGCTGTCTTTGTTGGCAGCGGTGTTTCGCTCGGCTTGCTCGTTGGGTTGGCCGTCGGCTTGACTGTCGATGTTACTGTCGGTTTCGCCGTTACAGTTGGAGTTATCGTCGGTTTTACTGTCGGTTTGATCGTTGGGTTAGCCGTTGGTGCCACTGTCGGATCCGGCGTCACCGTCGGCTGTGAAGTCTGCGTTGGCACCGGAGTCTGACCTGGCTCTTGTGTAACTGTTGGTGCCGGAGTCTGACTTGGCTGCGGTGTCGGGTTTGGCGTCGGCGTTTCAGCCGGTACCGTTGTGACACTTGGCGGCGGTGTTGTCGTCGGCACTGACGTCACCGGCGGCTGCGGAGCCATCGTCGGCACAGTGATCTGATCTGGCAACGATGATTCGGTCGGTTCCGTACTGTCCTGCGGTTCATTCGTCTCTGACGGCGCTGCACTTGTACCGGTCGGAACCGGCGTATCGCCCGGCTTGACACTGTCCTGCGGTTCATTCGTCTCTGACGGCACTGCACTTGCACCGGTCGGAACCGGTGCATTACTCGGCTTCATACTGTTCTGCGGACTCCTTACCGGCGTAGCAGACGGATGCAGTGTAATGCGGACTGCCGGACTTACGACAGGACTCGCACTCACCTTTACCATCGGTGTGGAACTTCCCATCGGCATGATAATGGTCGGATCATTCTGTCCCATATTTCTGACAGTAACACGGATCACACATTCCTTCATGTGCGCCGCTTTCAATATGAGCTTAGTCTTGCCACTCTTCTTTCCGGTAATTCGGATCTTCTTTTTCATCACCTTTACGGCAATGATCTTTTTGCCGGACACTTTTGCTTTCACTTTCCGGCTGCCGGTATTCTTCACTTTGACAGTAACCTGCCCTCCTCCGGCAACGGTTACTTTTGTCTTTGAAACCTTGATCTTTGTTGCTGCAGCGGCTCCCTCCGGTTGAAGCGGTGAGAGCACCGAAGCCGCAAAAAGACCTGCTGCCAGCAAGCCGGCAATGATTCGTTTTCCATTTTTCATTTTCATTCGCAAGCTCCTCCTTTGGAGTTGTTATGTCGTAAATTCATACGCTTCGGCAAAAGGTTCAAAAAAGCTCTGCTTTTTCTCACTCGCGGGCGCGTTCACATAGCGATCTGCCATCTACCAGATGCAAACATCAGTATCTGGCAATCACTATGTTCACTTTTGCCTTCGCGCACATTATACCACAAATTAACCCTCTTGCGAAGAAAAACACTATTTCAGCCACATAGAATGTGAGGAGCCAACCTCCATTTTTACCTGTCCCAAAACACGGACACTGTCTCCATTATTCAACTGATGCAATGCCTTGCCATTCTGCCGCAGTACAATACGCTCTGCTGCGTGACTGGCTATCGTGTAGCTTCCATCCTCCGGATGATAACTGATCTGACAATTATGATCAGCAATGTGACCGGCTGCTTTCAGGCTGCCCGTCTCAATCCCACGCATCGCCTCAGGTGTCGTCCCAATCGTCACGCGCGAAGATGTCTCGCTCCTCAAATTCCACTGAAATCCCTGATAAATCCCTGTGCCATCACAGACGTTTCCAACTGCAGCAGCTGCCTTTGGCTGAGTTTCTTTTTTCTTTTCGTCTTTGGATTGATCCTTCTTTTCTTTATTCTTTTTATCGTCCGATTTCTTTTTGCTCTTTTTCCGGCCGGACTTCTTTCGCTTGCTTCGTTTACGGCGATATTTCCTTCTGCCTCTTCGATCATCATCTCCGGAATCATTTCTTCGGCTGCGTCCACGCTCTTCCCGCTCCGGCTCCCGATAACCTCCGGTCAGCCACCCGAAAAAGATAAACACAATTGCCACCACATGAAGCACCGCAAACAGATACACTCCCATCAGAAGATACGGGTGCAGCGCAGGAAATCCAAGCAGCACCACTGCAAGCTCCAACACTGTAAGCAGCGTTAAAAATGTTGGCACGACCATAGTCTTTGATCCCTCTGCCAGAAACAGCATGCACATAGCAAGAAGACAGAACAGTACCGGCAGGCCTGCTGCCACACCTCCGGCGATAAGCAGATCGGAGGCTCCTGCATCATCAGCATAATGAAGCCCGTCCTTCACATCCCCCCAGGAAAACGGTGCTTTCATAATATGATCATCCGGCACACTTCCCTGCTGTATATATGTGTAAGCGGCACTGCCTCCCGCTTTCAGCACGTCCAGACCCGACAGGGTCATGTCCTGCCCGGCTGCCTGAAAACTGCAGAACGGCAGGAGCAGGGACAGCAGTGCAAAAAGAAGTGCAAGTGCCGCTATATTTTTCATAAAACGTCCATACGCTCTCATTATAAATCTCCCCTTTCCTGTATGTTTCATTGAATTATATGCCTCATACACGGGGATATCAATGTCAAAATTATGATATTTTTATGACATCGCATTTTGCCCTCCACGCATTGATCTCTGCATCCAGATATACGCTCCCACACAGATCACAATCGACAAAATAGAGCCTGCCGGTGATCAGAATCGCATAGTAAAGAAGCTTTCTCGCCCGGTCATGCCTTCCTGCGCCGATATTCTGTGCAGATAATGCAGACACCGTTGCCAGCATGGAGGATGGCACGATAAAGATCATACCGATCAGTTTTTCCACAACACCGACTGCCGCTGCATCATTCAGCCCACGATGGTTGGCGATCACACTGATCACAATAAATGCGACCTGAATACAGCCGTCCTGCACGGCAACCGGAATACCGATCTTTAAGATCTGACCCAGAACATCTCTCTTCACCCGAAGCTCCTTCTTCGTCAGATGGATTCCCGTTTCCTTGCGGCGGATCGCAATCAGAGATATGATCACGCTGATCGTCTGTGCCAGAGTTGTTCCCAGTGCAGCACCGATCGGTCCCATTCCAAGACCTCCGATAAACACATAATCTAACACAATATTGGCAACGCAGGCAATCGCAATGAAATACATCGGACTTTGGGAATCGCCAAGTCCGCGGAAGATCGCACTGATCACATTGTATGCAGTGATAAACGGTATCCCCAGGAAACAGACGAACAGATACTGTCTCGTTCCGGCAACTGCCTCTGCCGGGATCCCGATCAGGGTAACGATCGGATTTACCAGAAATACAAGAACCGCCATGACCACAACCGACATTCCCATGAAAAATGTCACCGTGTTGCCGATCGAAGCCGAAGCCGCATCAAGCTTCCCTGCTCCGACACTTTTGCCGATCGTCACCGTTGTTCCCATCGCCAGTCCGACAATGATCACCGTCAGCATATGCATAACCTGTCCACCGTTGGAAACAGCAGTAATCCCGTCCACACCGTCGAACTGACCGATAATAAACAGATCTGCCATTCCATACAGCGTCTGCAAAAAATAAGACAGCAGATAAGGCAGCGCAAAATATGCGATCGTTTTCCCGATATTACCGGTCGTCAAATTTCTTTCCATCTTTGGTACCGTACCTTTCTATCAAAATCCACATCATCAAGATTAAACTTTATAACAGATGTAAAGTCAAGGTGTCCAAATCTGTAAAGATAACATCCTCTATAGTGCCCTGAAACGCCAAAGGGCGTAAAATGACATTTTTAGCAGTTATTCGAGCACTTTTAAAAGACATTTTTGTTGCGTTCCATCCCCAGCATACTCTTCGCCAGCCAGAAAAAGAACACCAGCACCAGTATCGGGATGACGCAGGAGGTGACTAACATCACCGCCAGAACTTCAATAAACTGATTGATCACGTTTTCGACCTTGTCCGTAATATCGGACACACCGTTTTTAATGCCGGAAATGATGCCTGACAGTACTCCGCTGTTATCGCTGCTGTCACTGTCCTGCTGTTCGTCACTGCTGTTCTGGATATCCTTCGTCGCTTCCTTGGCAGCATCCACCGTATTCCGGATAGAAGACTGATACGTATGCTCGATCAGATCAGACACCTTGACGCTGGCAGGAATAACCAGAACGATTGCAATAGCAAATAACGCAAACTTTCTTGCCAGCTTTTTCCATGCATCCTTTGCAATTGCCGTTCCCGCCGAATAAAGGACACAGGCAATCGGGATCAGTATGACAAACGAAGCGTAACCGGTCACTGTGACCAGATATTTCTCAACATAGATCGCACAGAGAACGATCAGGAAATAGGTACTCATATCCGCCAGCTTTTCTGCGATCGGGGTTGCCGTGTCTCCCGGAAGCAGCGTGATTGCCGCAGACGCCGCCGTTGATGCTGCTGTCAACTCCAGAACCGTTGCCTTTTTGTCATCAAGTGCTGTGATCGTTTTCTCATGAAAGTCTGCCGATGCTGCAAACCTTGACACGACCAGTGCTGAGATCAGTGCCAGCACAAGCGGCAGAATGATCCCGACCCACCGTTTTGTATTTTCATTCCATATAGTATTCACCCGGTTTTCTCCTCTCTGATGTTTTCCTTTACCTTACCATATAAGCATCCGATACTCAAGATAAAACTGCCGGAGACACCACAATGGCATGGATCCCCGACAGTTCTATCATTAAGATTATTATTTTCTCAAGCTTCGCACATTGATTATGGGTGCAGTTATATATTTATGTGAAGCTTATTAAGCAAAGCCCTGTTTCCAATCAAAGCTATATTTTAATTTCTGTTCTATGCTTTGATTTTTGCTGTTGAACAACCTCCCTTTTTCTTAAGCCATTTTGTATATGACTTTTTCTGTGTTTTCGGAACACGGATCGCTGCATTCTTACGGATGCCCTTAAATGCATTCTTTCCGATGGATTTTGCTGTGAGCTTCTCTGTTTTGATCGTGATCTGCTTCAGCTTTTTACAGCTTCGGAAGGCATCCTTTCCAATGGTTTCCACATTCTTACCAATGGTTATTTTTGTCAGCTTTTTGCAGTTTCGGAACGCTCCTGCACTAAGAGCTGTGACCTTATAGGTTACTTCGGAATACGTGATCGTATCCGGAATCACAACGCTTCCCTTGATATTCTTTTTCGCCTTAACACAAGAAACCTGATCGGTTGCAGTTACACGGTAAGTCACGCCCTTCACCATAAAGAACATGCCGATTGCTGCCTTTCCATCATCCTTTCCTGCTTGTTTCCCGTCTGCTGATGCTCCATCTTTTCCGGTGGCGGACGCATTATTCGGTTTTGACGATGCCTGTGTGCCATCCGGGCTGCCGGAGCTTTGTGGTATGTCCGGTTTTCCAGACACCTGCGGTACATCCGGACTGCTGGAGTTATGTGGCGTGTCCGGTTTATCGGATACCTGCGGCACATCCGGACTGCCGGAAATCTGTGGTGTATCCGGCTTATTCGTCGGAATCACCGGACTTTGCGTTGGATCCTGCGGCTTTCCGGAGACAACCGGCGAACTGCTTTCTCCCGGACTCTGTGTTGGGGCTGCTGATTCTGCCGGCTTCTCACTTGCCGACGGATCTTCAAATACAGCAGTTACCTGAATGTCGTCCGTCAAGGCTGTTTTCAGCATTCCATTTACAAATGTGATTCCCTGAACATACTCCGCATCTTTGCCATTGACCTTCCATCCTTTCAGATTCCAGCCCTGAGCCGGAACTGCTTTAAAATAGAGTTTTGAATCCTCCGCATAAGACCCGCCGTTTGCGATTGCTGTACCTTTTTCGGTGGACGCGTTGACAATGCCGCTGCCATCTGCGCCGTACTGTACCAGATAGCTTCCGGTCTTATTGCCGGTGTAGCTAAGTGTACTGTTTATCGTACACACCTCGTATTTTGCAAGCAGCTCATTCACTTCCGCTGTCTTTGCATCCTCCTTAATTCCGGTATAAATACTGTAATCTGCCGCATATGGCTTTCCTTTGCTGTCCTTGCCAATTTCCTGCTCATTGGCACCGGCAGTAAACAGAGCTCTGGCGGCGTCTTCATCTCCGGCAGACAAGCCCCGGAATTTTAACTGCGCAGCTGCAAACTGATATTGGTAATCTGTCGTTTTGCTGACATCCACCGTAACCGGATCAACCGTTACATATAGCTGTGCCTTCTCGATCTGTACCTCCCGGGAACATTCATAAGTCACGCCATCCTTTGTTATCGACGCTTCCAAAATATACTCGCCCGGCAGCTCGTTAACCGCCCATTTGCCGTTTTCCACGGTGATCGCAGTGCGCTTCCGGTCCTTTTTGCCTACCAATGTAAAGGAGGTCGCTTCCGTAACATCCTCTACCTGATCCGTCTTGGCAAGACTCATCTGAAGCGAAATTTCCTCTCCGTAAACCGGCGTATTCTCCAGCTCTACTCCCGGCAATGTCTTTTTCTTGGAATTATATGCTGTAAAATACTGCGGATTCTCCGCCGCTGCACCATAATACTCCTCATCTCCCTGATATTTTACCGTTAATTTATAGTAGCCGGTTCCAAACGGCGTCCACTTTCCTGAAGCACACCCATTTGTAACAGTAAGCGCTGTATTTTCTGTTTCTCCTGTCGTCAGATTCATGATTTCGCAGACCGCTTCCCCGTTTAACGGCTCCTCCTCTTCAGAGACAATCTGTGCAGACAGCGTCTGCTCCTCGCCTCCCACCGGCTGTGTATGGGTGATTGTCTTCCGATCGGAAGCAAGCCCATAAACATATTCGTCATCATATGGAACCGTGCTCTCATAATCATCTGCGGTAAGTTCCCTATACTTTAAATGGTTAAAATTCTCTTCCGTTATCTCCACCGTCAGATCCATATTCGGAGACAGCGTATCGGTCTCAGGATCATTTTCACGGCTGCGGACAGAACCTTTGTCAGACAGATAATTTTTCAACTTTGTACGGGTTGCATCGTCCTTAAAAATTCTCAGGAAAAGATAGTGAAACGATCCGGACTGTGCTGCATTTACAATTTGATCCACCGTCGCTTTGTAATTGCTGTCGGAGGCACTTCCTTCCAATTCTTCCAGAATAACCGCATCCTCTGTAATTTTTTTACCTACAGTCACAGAATAATTGCCTGTGTACTCCCCAAAATATTTCACATTGCCCTTCAGCTCTGCCACCTGCAAATTACCATTTGTCACCTTGATCGTCAACTTCAACGGCTCGTAGCTTCGCGTCTCTTCTTCCTTCTGCACCTTTTCCACATCAGCTGCACGACCGCTTGTTTTCTCCAACGGATCCATTCTGACAACCGATGCAAGACGCTGTTTTAAAGTAAGAACCGCCGGTTCGCTGTCGATCTCGATCGTTTTGCCGTAAAACTGTGAAACAACGCATCGATACTGCCATCCGTCCATATCCGCAGTCACATCCGGCACCGCAAGATCCATACTGTCTGCACCGTCAATGTCCTCCCACACTGCACCTGCTCCCTGTCTGCACTGCCACTGATACCGCACAGAACCATTGCTTCCCTTTACCGGTGTGGCGTAAATCGAGAATTCTGCTTTCCCGCCTTCCACAACCGCCGTATCCTCCGGCTGCAGTTCAATTGTCGGTGTATCTGTTCCGGCAGCGTATTTGGTTCTTCCATACACCGGAAGGCTGGATGCACTTGTCTCCATATAACCAACACTCTGCATCGTAAAACGGTATGTCTTTCCCGGCTGAAGCAGACCGTTACCGATCGTATAACCGGATCGGGCGGAAGAAACTTCTGCAATCGGCGTTTCTTCCTCATTATCCTCCAACAGGCAGATGCGATAGCGCACTCCCTTACGGTTGCTGTGTGTCCAGCTCAAGGTCAGGGAATCCGCTGTGGCATCCGTCACTGTAATGTCAGATGGCAGTGCCGGTGGTGCCTCCTGTCCCTTCACAAGATAGCCAAGCACCTTTGTCCGTTGTCCGTTTAACATCGTATCCCATGTTCCGAATCGCCACATGAAGGAGTAGGACTGCTCTACATTCGCAGGAATACCGGCAACCGTTCCGGAATATTCCGCTCCGTTATAATTCGTCCATGTCACGCTGCCGTTTGCCTCGGCACCCGCACTGACACCGGTCTTAACACCGCCTTCCTCTGTCACAAGATGTGTCTCCACACTGGTTCCCCAGGTCACGGTATCCGAATTTTCACTTTCCACTTCAATTCCCTGTGTGATAGAATTGCCTCCCCTGCTGACTCTAACGAAATTATCCTTTGCACCGGATACATCGTCAACGACCTTTCCTCCATCGAAAGAGGCTCCGATCGCAGCCCGGTAGGAAAACGGATCGCCCGGCGTGTTCGTCAGAACATTTCCGCGGATCTTGTCAAATTCACCGTTTTCCTCCGCAACACGGTCATATTCTGTCACTGTAAGCATGGTCATACGCGGTGTCTGAGGCACGGAAACATAATAATCCTTCCAGCTTCCCGCAATCTGCTGTCCATACTCATATCCCTGTTCCAGTGCCTTGTCGATTGCCTGAAGCCGGCTGTATGCATTGTTATATCTGTTTGCAGCAACGGAAACCCGGTTGGCAAACGCTGCTTTCTTAAATCGATAGGATATTCCTTTCTTCTGCTTGATCTCTGCATATTCCTGTTCTGCCGTCTCGTAGCTGCTCTTATATTGTTCAAGCTGCTTTTTCAGCCCATTGTAGCGGCTCTGTGTCGGCAGCTTAAATCCCGGCACATAACTTTTATACACATACCTTGTGTATGGCGTCATCGACAGCACCACACTGTCATCCGTACTGTCTGCCTCGTAAGAAGTAGAATAGCTCTTCCCGTTCGTAAATTCCTTTGCATAGCCGGCACTGACGCTCGCCTCCACTTCAAAATCAATTCCTACGACATCGTAAAATCCGAGAATACTGACATCCTCCTCATATCCGGTGATCACCCCGGCTGATACCGAAAACTCGGCTGAATTTGTGGTGGAGGAGCCTGTCGTTTTGCCGTATGCCGTAGAGCCATTGGTGCTGTAATTGCCGTCCGTAGATTCCAGATCCGAGAAATACGGTGCCGCCTGAAGCACGGCAACAACATTCGGATCACTGAAATAACTCTCCTTATGATCAAACTTAACGATCATGCCGTCCTCATCATAATCGACTGCCGCCAAACTCAGATAGATATCTCCCCAGCCCGAATCCTGTGTAAAACGCGCGTACCCGGCGGTATCCTCCGCTCCGACTGCCTTCCGGCTGAGCGCAGAAAGCCCCCATGACACCATACTGTCGCTCTTGACACCACAGCTCATGATTACCTGCTCCATGCCATATGGGTTTCCATTAAAATTGCCCTTGACAACCTTGCTGAGCCAGCACTTCGTTGTATCACTGTCCTTATCGATCGGCAGCTTCATATTTCCGTTATCGTCCGTCCACTGATACTGATACGCCTCTGCGAGTCCGCCGGAAGCATTTGCTTCATCCGGCACAACATAATCAGACGAGCCGCCATTATACTGACATCGAAACATCTCCTTTTCAGATGCACCCGCACTGAAGTTCCAACAACTGCCCTCCACGAACAAAGTATCTCCATACCCCGTCCCCCGGGAAGCAAAACATGCGACCGCTGCCGGTTCCTGTCTGACATCCGACCCCCGCATTCCTTCATAAAGCTCCTGATTGGCTGCCGGCTGGCATAAAAGATACGGAATACCGCCATGCAACAGCTCATAACATCCCTTTTCCTGATCAAAGCCAAGCTGCACAACTGCCTGCTTACCCTTGACTACCGACTGACCCACACCGTCATCTCCATCCGGAACGTAACCGGCAACAACAAGCTCCTGTATCGAATCATTATCCATATCGCCTACATCCAGACCAACAAACTGCATGGTCTGCAGAACGGTATCCTTTTTCTCCTGAATTCCATATTCCTCTCCGGTAAATGCCAGACGGCGTCCATACTGTTCCTCTATACTGTCCGTTTTCATGGACAGTACTGACAGATACGATCCCATTTTCTTCCACTCTTTCGCCTTTTTAGCATTTACGGCAATAATTCTGGCATTTGGAAAATAAGCATGACTAAAGGACGTTGCAAGCTCTTCCTTTCCATCCCCGTCAAAATCATAGGCTGCCAGACTTGTAATAAAAGGAGTTTTTGAATCGTCAAGCGTCTTGCCGGGTTGCGTCCCCTCCAGATCTGCCAGGTATACCGTTGATCTCTTTTCAAAGGTTTTGGTCGAGGATTCCGTATTGATATCATAGATATCCACATGAGAAGCATTCACTCCATTTCGTGCATCCGTAACCGGAACATAAACTGCTGCCTCATCCTTTCCATCTCCGTCAAAATCACCGCCGCAGACCGTGAGATAAGACCTCGTCTCATGTTCCTTCATAGTGGATACACAGGTGTTGCTTTTTGTCAGATTGACCGACGTTCCCACCGGCTCATTTGCCTTTGCACTAAGCAGATACAGGTTTAATTCATCCGAGTCTGCTGCCTTCTGCGCAACACACACCTTGTAGTCCTGATAACCGCTCCCGGAGGCATCCAGAGCCGTATATTCCTTGGCTCCGGTCGCTACGGAATCAAACGTTGTCTTTACTGCCTTTCTCTGCTTGCTCTTCAAAAGAGTTCCTGTCTGATCTCCGGAATTTTGATACGTTCCCTGATACCAGCCAAGATTGAGTCCCGTTCCATCTGCCAGATCTGCTGAGTCTGTCTGGCTCCTGTTATAGTTTCCATTGACCAAAGACTTTCCTAAAATCGGCTGAAACAATGACGATACCTTTCCCTCGACAAACAGCTCCATCTGCGGATTCAGGTTCTGATAATCGTCCTTTCCCGCCGTATATGGATTCCGTTCGGAATCCTCTGTCTCCTGTGTTGTATCAAAGGCAAGCTTGTCATAAATACTTTTCTCTGCCTGTCCGTTTTCCTTCAGGCTGCTTGCGCCCGCCCTCTTTACAATACTTTGTGCCGGGATCCCCGATACCAGCATAGAGCCTGCCAGCATCACGGACACCCATTTTTTCCATTTTCTCATAAGCTCCTCCTCGTTTCTCCTTTCATGATTGCACTCAATTATAACAAAGCACTTCCGAAAAGTACACTAGCCAAACGGCTAAAATAGCGACAAAAAAGAAGCTCTTTGATGCTTCCTCCCTCATCCGCAAAAGATATTTCGGATCCATTCAAAAAGGCAGACGCACAAACGCCTGCCTTATATATGCTGCCGGACTGCAAAAGCTGCTTAACAACAAAGCAATCGACAACATCGTTTCTATTAAAATTAAATGATTATTTCGTACCAAAGATACGATCACCGGCATCACCAAGACCCGGACAGATATATGCATCCTCGTTGAGCTGTCTGTCAAGATGACCAACATAGATCTGCACATCCGGATGTGCCTTATGAAGCTTCTCAAGTCCCTCCGGCGCAGCAATGATACACATAAACTTGATATTCCTGCCGCCGTGCTTCTTGATCTGATCGATCGCATCAATAGCAGAACCGCCGGTTGCCAACATCGGATCACAGACAACGATCAGTCTCTCCTCGATCGGATTTGGCAGCTTACAATAATATTCCTGTGGCTGATGTGTCTCCTCATCACGGTACATTCCAATGTGACCAACCTTTGCATTCGGAACCAGAGCAAGGATACCGGAAACCATACCAAGTCCGGCACGAAGGATCGGTACGACTGCCAGCTTACGTCCGGAGATCATCGGTGTCATGCACTTCTCGATCGGAGTCTCAATCTCTACATCCTCCACCGGAAGATCAGAAAGTGCCTCAAATCCCTCCAGCATCGCGATCTCATCGACAAGCTTACGGAACTCGTTTGTCCCGGTCGCCTTATCACGGAGCAGGGAAATTTTATGCTGAATTAACGGATGTTCAAAAATTACAATATTATCGGATTTAATCATGTTACGCGTCCTTTCTTTCGGATATCTGCTATTATCTCCAATGCAGTTCTCTTATAGTCTTTTATTATTTATTTTCTTCAGTTTCTTCTGTCTCTCTATCACTGTTCATCACATAAACACCACGGCTTCTGTCTCCCTCCGGATGCTTTCCGAAGCTGTAATCATTGCCCGGAAGGATCGCATTGAGAAGGATACCTGCGATCGCTGCAACAGCCAGTGCTGTCAGTGTAATGGAAGTACCTGCCACACGGAAGGTAAGACCATCGGAAAAACCAAGACCGCAAACAAAGATCACGCCTGCGATAATGAGGTTCCTTGACTTTGTCAGATCAACTCTGTTCTCAACCACATTTCTTACACCGATTGCAGAGATCATACCATAAAGCATGAAGGACACGCCTCCGATGATCGCTGACGGCATTGTTGAAATGATTGCGGAAAACTTCGGAATAAAGGAAAGAATAACAGCAAATACTGCTGCGATCCGGATCACTCTCGGATCATAGACCTTGGAAAGTTCAAGTACACCGGTATTCTCTCCGTATGTTGTATTGGCAGGACCTCCGATGAGACCGGCAAATGCAGTTGCAATACCGTCACCCATCAGTGTACGGTGAAGACCCGGATCCTCAATGTAATTCTTACCTACGGTTGCGGAAATGGCAGACATATCACCGACATGCTCCATCATAGTTGCGATCGCGATCGGTGCCATAACAAGGATAGCGGTCACATCAAACTTGCAGATCTGGAACGGTGGAAGTCCAACCCAGCTTGCAGCAGAAACGGAAGCGAAATTCAGGATTGCAGAACCGTCCGGATTCGTCACTCCGCAGGCATTTAAGATCAATGCAAATGCATAGGAGATCAGAACACCCATCAGGATCGGGATGATCTTAAACATACCCTTGCCCCAGATATTGAAAATAATGATCACTGCCAGTGCCACAAAGGCGATCAGCCAGTTGCCGGACGCATTGCTTACGGCACTTGGTGCCAGGGAAAGTCCGATACAGATAATGATCGGTCCGGTTACAACCGGCGGAAGGAACTTCATAACGCGATTGACACCAACCAGCTTAAAGATCAGTGCAACGACCAGATACAAAAGACCTGCAACCACAATACCGCCACAGGCATATGCAACCTTATCGTTGGCAGCCATATCGGCATACATGCCGCTCTTCAGATTCGCTACCGTGTAGAAACCACCAAGGAATGCAAAAGAAGATCCTAAGAATGCGGGCACCTTAAATTTAGAACAAAGATGGAATATCAGTGTACCAAATCCGGCACAGAATAAAGTAACAGAAACCGTAAGTCCTCTTGACAACGGCTCTCCACAAGCTTCCTGGAAATAACCTGCCACAAGGATCGGTACAAGAATTGTTGCGCCAAACATGGCGAACATGTGCTGGATTCCCAAAATAAGCATTTTAGGAACCCCTAGTTTACGGGCATCGTAGATTGATTCGTTTGAGTTTTTCATAGTAATTGCCGTACCCCTTATCTTATATTTTTTCTAAAGAATATAGTACCATTTCAATATAAAGATAGCAAGCAAAATACAGGAGCAATTCCGTTAAAATTACGAAGATCTTATTCCGGCTTATCATGATCGACGGAAGGTAAATAATGACATTATACTTCTGCGGCTTGACGTAAGTGCGAAATCGGACTATAATACATTATTGAGTACGAAATCAGACTTATATTATAGCAAAATACCTTTTAACCCCAACACCGTTTTATATACACATAAAAGCAACGAAAGGATGATGATAATGAAAACACCCGCAAAACCTCATATGAGTGACGTTCAGATAGAATATAACCATCTCTACAAGGAGTTCGATGACATCTATCATGATGCCGCACTCAATGCGTCACTCTCAGACAGTGCGTTTGATATCTTATACGGCATTTTCGAGCTTGGTGACGGCTGCCTGCAGCGTGACATCTGCAGGACCTCCTGCATTCCCAAGCAGACGATCAACTCCGCCATCCGCAAAATGGAAGCAAATGGCTGGATTGAATTAAAACCGGGCAAGGGAAGAAGCATGCAGATTTTTCTAACCGACACCGGAAGGCAGATCCAGCAGGAGAAGATCTATCCGGTCATTCAGGCAGAAAACAACGCTTTGTCCGTACTGTCACCGGAGGAATGGGATCAGCTGATCCTGTTCCATCAGAAATATGCAGCTGCACTGCGCAGTGAATTTATGAAGCTTCACAGAAAGGAATCACAATGAAAATACAATTATCCGAACATTTTACATTTAAAAAGCTGTTACGTTTTGTGTACCCATCCGTCATCATGATGATCTTCACTTCGATCTATGTCGTTGTCGATGGGTTATTTGTCTCCAATTATGTCGGCAAAACAGCGTTTGCGGCGATCAATCTGATCTCACCGTTTATTATGGCAATGTCCGCACTCGGCTTTATGATGGGTACCGGAGGAAGTGCCATTGTCGCCAAGACACTCGGCGAGGGTAAGAAGGAGAAAGCCGGCGAATATTTTTCCATGCTGGTGTACGTCACCCTGATCGGCGGAATCGCTTTAAGCCTTGTCGGAATCGCCCTGACACCGTCCGTCGCAAAACTGCTCGGTGCCAGCGGAGATCTCCTGAAAAATTGTACGATCTACGGTTGTCTCGGCTTTATCACACTGGCCCCGTTCATGCTGCAGAACGCCTTCCAGAGCTTCTTTGTGGCGGCAGAAAAGCCAAAGCTTGGTCTTGCGGTGATCGTCATTGCCGGCGTGACTAATATGATCTTGGACTACCTGTTCATTGCCGTGTTCGGCTGGGGAATTGCCGGTGCTGCGATCGCCACCTCCTGCGGAGAGCTGTTTGGCGGATTCTTCCCGTTGATCTATTTTGCCGGCGGAAGATCCGATATTCTACGTCTTGGAAAGACAAAATTCTACGGCAGAATATTGTTGAAAGCCTGTGCAAACGGTTCCTCCGAGCTGATGACAAATCTTTCCAGCTCTATCGTCGGTTCCCTGTATAATCTGCAATTAATGAAGCTTGCCGGCGAAAACGGTGTCGCCGCCTATGGAACGATCATGTACGCAAACTTTATCTTTGTCGCTGTCTTTTTCGGCTATTCCATCGGTAGTGCGCCGATCATCAGCTACCATTACGGAGCTGCCAACCACGACGAGCTGAAAAATCTGTTCAAGAAAAGCCTGACACTGGTAAGCATCTGCGGCGTTGTCCTGACCGCAGCGGCACAGTTTATTGCGTCACCGATCGCACGGATCTTCGTTGGATACGATCCGGAGCTTTTTGAGATGACACGCTACGGTTTCCATCTGTTCTGTGTGACCTTCCTGATCAACGGCTTCAATATCTTCGGTTCTTCCTTCTTCACGGCGCTGAACAACGGACTGATCTCTGCCGTGATCTCCTTCCTGCGAACCCTGGTATTCCAGCTTACCGTGGTATTTATCCTTCCGATTTTCCTCGGCATCACCGGCATCTGGCTGTCCGTTGCCGTTGCAGAGCTTCTGACACTTTTCGTCACCGTGACATTTCTTATTAAAAAGCGCAGGGAATACCATTACGCTTAGGAAATACGGCAAATACCATTACGTCTGAAACCACACCCAAAACCAGGTGTACGATAAATGGGACAGGTAAGAGTTTTTTAATATTTTTCATAATAAAGCGAGTGATTTGAGTGTTTTCATGCCAATAGATAAGTGAAAGATCTTTCAAGAGATTATAAAGGGGGCAGACAAATGGAGGAACAGGAATTGCTGGACTGTCTGAGCGAAGACGTCTCACTTGGGATCGAGCTTGCGATCAGGCAGTATGGAAAGGCGGTCAAAACAATCTGCCGGTCCATCCTGTCCGGTTACAGCGGGGAAGATATCGAAGAAGCGATATCCGACACCTTCGTGGGACTCTGGCGGTCCAGAGAAAAAATCAAGCTGACAGACGGTCAGGGCCTCAGGGAATATTTATATGGAATTGCAAGGCGCACCGCACTAAATAAACGGCGCACTCTGGCAAAGGAACATCCGACACAGAATATAGATACCGCCGAAGAGCTGGTATCGGGGGAAAATGTGGAGGAGCAGATCGTAAGCCGATCTGAGTACGAAATCTTATACCAGCTGGTCAATTCCATGAAAAGTCCCGACCGCGAAATATTTATTTACCGGTATTTCTATCAACATTCGATCAAGGAGATCGCAGATAAACTGGCGCTGAAAGCAAAGACGGTAGAGAACAAACTGAGCAGGGGGAAACACCGTTTGAGACAACAGCTGCTACAATGTGGCGTTGAAGTTGCCTGAAATATCTGATATGGCTTGACTGTCGAATGGTCAGGGGGAAGACCGGACAGTCAGAAAGGAGTGCCTTATGAAAAATATAGAAGATTTATTACAGGAGCTTTCCAGACAGGACATCAGCTCCGAAAGGAAGGAAACAACATTGACAGAGTCCGAAATCAAGAGATTACATGAAAAAACTCTGCAGAAAATAAATGGGGAAATCCATACAAAGACAAACGAAGAAAACAGGAAATCAAAAAAACAAAACAACATCACAACACATCCTTCATTCTGGAGAAGATATTCCAGACCGTTCGCTGCTGCCGCTGCCGCATGCCTTGTCTGCATGGTCGGCGTCACCGCATTTGCCGCTTTCAGCTTTGATGACAGCATCCGAAACTTTTTCAATATCTATGATAATCAGTCACAACAGACTGCCGAGAAGCTGACTACCAATGTCAATGCATCGGATGAATCAAACGGGATCCGGCTGGATCTGACCCAGACCATCGGAGACCATTCCGGTTTCTACGCCGTGATCAACGCTTCCGATCTGAAGGATGTTCCGTACACACTGGAATTTGGCAGCTATGAGCTTGCCATTACCGGAAAGGACGGCACAAGCTATGACTATACTGCCGACACGATAAGCAGCACCTCCGTAAACGAGGGCATTACAAAGTTTCCGATGTTGGTCAGTGGCATCAACAATAACGGCAACGATGTTGACATCAACAACAGCCATATCGCTTTGTCGCTCAAAAATATCGGTTACCACAATAATCACGGTAGGTTCGTCACGCTGCAGAAGGGAAGCTGGAAATTAAACTGGACCTTCCAGACCAATGCTGAACCGGAGCAGATCAATGTGAACAAAGACATCCGTCTCATGGATTCCGAGGGGCATTGGACGAACATTGTCGTATCTCCGCTTTCACTGACTGCACACTACACGATCACGAAGCAGGGAAAGACACATTTCACACAAAAGGAATGGAACAAATACGAAAAGTCAGACCGGCTTACGATTGATTTCACCGATGGCAGCCGTATCGACAGCCGTTTTGAGGATGATGTGACCGAAAGCTGGGGCGATGCTTCAAACGAGGGATACAAACGGATCGGCTTTAACCAGATCATCGATGCAAAAACCATCGCAAGCGTCACCTTCGGCGGTGAGACGATCACGCTCCACCAGACCACGGCAACCGACAAACGGATCCGTATCAGCAGCACGGCAGCCAGATGCTTTGTGGAGCTGCCCGAAAGCGTTGCCGAGCTGGTAACCCTGAAAGAGAAGAATGCTGTGACCAATCCGGACTTCGGGTGCAGCGAAGCCACTGCTACCTTCATGGCAAAGCGTGGCGGTGCCAAAATGCCGCTTTTTACCATTCACCGTCTCAAGGGTTCCTTTACCGGCGAGAAAATGGAGGAGCTCAATCCGATGATGATTTATGTCGGCTTCCACAACGGATACACCTATACCATTGAATACGGTGAGTGTCAGACAGATGCACAGCTCCGGGAATTTGCGGATATCATGAACAAATATATCGTCAATATCCTGCCGTTTTTCGAGTACGCCGATTAAGAGTTTCCCGCAAACTGCCGATGTTTAACTTGTATGTATTTTATTACGCAAACGAGAAAGGCAGGGATAGACATGAAGGAATTTATCAAGGAATTCAAAGAATTTATCAGCCGTGGAAACGTTATGGACATGGCAGTCGGTATCATTATCGGTGGGGCATTTACCAACATCGTATCCTCTCTTGTAAAGGATATCATCAATCCGATCCTTGGATTGTTTGGTGGCATGAACTTCGACCAGTATCATATAAAGCTGCTCGGACAGGTCACCTTAAATTACGGCAACTTTCTGACCGCTGTATTTAATTTTCTGATCATGGCACTTGTGATCTTCATGATCATCAAGGCAATGAACACCGCATCCGAGAAGCTGATCAAGAAAGAAGAGGCAGAGGAAAAAGTTACCACAAAGGTTTGTCCGTTCTGTAAAAGCGAAGTCGATATCGAGGCAACACGCTGCCCGCACTGCACATCCATGCTGGACGAATAGATCGAAGCTGTATGCGGAGAGCACCTATAAACAGGGGAGTCACACAATTCGTGTGGCTCCCCTGTTGTTACAATGCGACTGACTTTCCCGCCGGAGTGACCGCAAGCCCACCCTGACTCGTCTCCTTGTACTGACACGGCATATTGCGCCCAATCTCATCCATCGCATCAATGACCTGATCCACCGGAATAAACGATGTGATCCCTGCCATCGCCATATCACTGCACGAAACCGCATTAACAGCACCGATCACATTTCTCTTCACACACGGAACCTCCACCAGTCCCGCCACCGGATCGCACACCAGACCGAGAAGTCCCTTTAATGCAAGCGCCGTTGCTTCATAAATCTGCTGAAGACTGCCGCCCCGCAGAAAGACAAGAGCTCCTGCCGTCATAGCACTCGCAGAGCCAATCTCTGCCTGACAACCGCCCTGCGCTCCGGCAATCGATGCCCGGCTCGCAATGATCTGACCGATCCCCGCTGCCACAAACAGCGCCTTAACGATCTCATCCTCGGGACACTTCTCCAGCTTCTGATAGGTGATCATCACCGCCGGCAGTACACCACAGGAGCCTGCGGTCGGTGCCGCCACAATGCGCTTCATGCAGGCATTGGACTCTGCCATTTTAAGTGCCCTTTCCATCACCTGTCCCAGAAATGGACCAGACAGTGTCTTTTCGTCACGGTTCCATTTCGCCATAAGCTCCCCCGCACCACCTGTCATCTGACTGGCAGATCTGCGATCCTCATAATTCTCGTCCGCCTGTACCATTGCGCGGTACATGCTCCGCATCATCTCAAACACTTCCTCATGGCTGTTTTGCTTCTCATTGGCCTCCTCTTCCATCACAAGCTCCCAGAACGCCTTATTCTCCGTCTCGCATATTTCCTGCATCTGCTGCAACGATTCATACATAACGCCAATCCCCCATCCTTATAGATTCAAATATGTGACCTTGATCACGCCCTCAAGATGTTCCAGCCATTTGATCGCTTCCAGTGGAATCTCCTGATCGCACTCCAGCACCATCACGGCATTGCCGCCACGCGAATTACGGTAGAGCTGCAATGTTGCAATATTGACCGACTTGTGGCTGAGCATGGATGTCACCTCCGCCACATGCCCCGGCTGATCCAGATTATGAACGATAAGTGTCGGATATTCACCGCACACATTTACTGTCAGACCGTCCACCTCGCAGATGCGGATCCTGCCTCCTCCGATGGACGCAGCGATCACCTCAAGCTCACGTCCTCCGGCACCGGTCATATGAATTACCGCCGTGTTGGGATGTGCGTCCTTTAGGTCCGCCTGATAAAAAGAAATCTCCACTCCTGCCTGCTCCGCAATCTCAAGGCTCCTCGGAATTCTCTCATCCTCCGGCTCCCAGCCCATCAACCCGGCAGCCAGCGCACGATCTGTTCCATGCCCCTTTCCGGTAGACCAAAAAGAGCCGTAAAGACCGATCTGCGCCTTCACTACCGGCTCTGCCAATAGCTTCTGACCCACATATCCGATCCTTACAGCCCCTGCTGTGTGCGAACTGCTTGGTCCTACCATTACCGGACCAATAATATCGAAAATATCCATTGTATCCACCAATCCTTCTGTCAATCTATACCTGCTAGTCTGTCCCTTATTGGGATGTACTATAGCATTATTTGATTGGAAATACAAGACAGTTTCCTATGTTAAGCAGAAATATCTTCTTATAATATCTTTATGGTTTGTTCGCTTAATTTTATTAACTCAAACTTCGCACATAAAATATATCACTGCGCCCATACTATTTCTTATGTC
>ENA-OZEF01000220-OZEF01000220.1-human-gut-metagenome-genome-assembly--contig:-NODE-220-length-25123-cov-7.749801_pt1 | contig 25123 bp, 39 predicted proteins | sample MGYA00245065_ERZ653603 | MGnify/ENA primary metagenome ERZ653603 (study PRJEB26926, sample SAMN06164922) | human gut metagenome | biome: ENVO:00009003; feature: ENVO:2100002; material: ENVO:00002003...
GAATATGAAGATGAAATTGAAAATGAAAATGATAAAAAAATAGGTACTCTTCGATTTTTTCGGGTATTGGCTTCGGGTATAGCTACCGCTCGGTGGCTCGCTTACGACACGACCGAAGTCAGGGAGAGTCTACTACATATCAACGCCGTAGCTCCTTGGGCGAGGCGTAGATGCTGCTATTTCCGATGAGAGAGTGGTTGGATTGGGCCGAAACGCTCCGCAGGAGAAATTATACTCCCAAACGAGAACGCCCTGTATAGGCCCTCCTATGCGCCCAGACAGCGAGTCCCGTTCAAATCTTACCAAAAGGTAAATTCCGAAAGAAAATTATAAAAATGTTTTCGAAACCTCTTGCCCTACCGAGGGAAGTTTACTATAATTATAACATCAGTAGGAAGTTTATAAGAATAGTAAAATTGGAGGTATAAAACGATGATGCAGGTTGAATTTGAGCGGCTGGTGGGCCGAGAGGTTACTGGAGAGCAGTACAAGCTCATTGAGGAGCTGTATATGCAGAGCAGCCTTTCCAAGCAGGACTTCGCCAAGAGCATGAAGAAGGTTGTGAAGAGTCTTCCGAGACCCAGATGCAGCAGAACCTACACGATGGCGGTCAAGGATAGGTCCGGTCACTACCGTACACCGAACGGGTGCTACATCCATTCAGTGCAGGTGGAACTGCTGGATGTCTCCGTTGCCACGGGAGCCGTAAAGGTGAGAGTGGTGCCGGACTCCTACGAGATGAAGTACAGCGTGGACTTCTACGACAACGACAGACGGGTCTGCGTAGTGCGATAAGCCAGATAGCTGGCCTATCGGCTCTACGGGGAGAAAGGACAAGCGAGATGATGGAGGATTTAGTTCTACTGACTTTCTACCTTTCGGCGTTGTTTCTGATGCTGGGAGTTGGAGGGTTCTTTTTGGAAGTCGTTGTTCCGAGGGTGCCGTTCCTCTCCCACTGGTTAGACAAGTGGATTCCTGATGATGATTTTGAGGAGGATGACGAGTGATGAGCGTGAGCATTGAGAAGAAAAAGGCCGAGGCCGTTCTGCGTATGCGTCAGATGGGCGTGTATGGCAATACCATCCGGCAGTTCGAGAAGGAGGGTTACATCAGCCGCAGCGAGCCTCCGCTGTACGCCTTCTACTGGGTAGAGGGCGAGGAGCTGGAACGGATTCGCAGGTTTGAGAAGGACTACAACGCTCTGGTATACATGGTGATTCGCTCCTACACGACGCTGGGTATTATGGATTCTTACCTCTACGTCAGCGATTACGAAGAGGAGTGGGAGATGGACCGTGAGTGCCTCAGAAATGGAGAACCCTGCTGCTACGTTTACAACAACGATATGCCGGATTGCTCGGAATTTGGGGACATCGGTATCAAGATGACGCCCGCTGCGAGTCCGAGACGTATTTGGCGAGGAGGTGACACTGATGGGACGAGGAAATGTCTGCGTGCTCGGAAAGTGCGAGGGGCTTTATTACATAGACAACGATGACCTCTGCGTGTACCGCCCGATTGGTTCAACAGCCGCTGAGGAGCCTGAGCTGAGGCTCCGTAGGGACATTCCATTCGAGGACCTGTGCCTGTGGGAGTACAGCGATATTGACACCCAGTGGTGGGAGGATGACGTTATCGAGGAGTTGCAAAGCTCCCTGCGGAAGAAGTTCCCCAGTTTCGTTCCCTGCGACAAATGGGTAGGCCGTGAGCGCCGGGCCATTCTCCAGAACCAGTTGTTCTACATTGCGCTGGAGGACAACGAGTGGAGTATGGCGGTGGAGCTGCTTCAGCGGGACGAGGGCTGGGGCGATGACTGGCGGCAGAACCTCCAGAAACGCCACTTTCAGAGATACCTTGATGGAATCAGAGACTCGCTCTTCGAGCAGTTCGAGTCGCTCGGAGCGTACTCCGGCGCTTGGACGAGCAGTACCATACACCGGCCCGAAAATCCGCAGGGCTAAATCTTACGAAAAGGTAAATTTTCAGAATTTCTTGCCACAATGTTACGAACAGCTCTTGCCCAAACGCCCCAAACTTACTATAATTATAACATAGGAAGAAAAATTACGAATTAGAAATGGAGAGCACGATGGGAACACTGAACCGCAAGTCTGAGGGAGATTTCCTTTTCGAGATTGACTTTACCCCGAAGGGACAGAAGAAGATGCAGACGGTTTACGTTTACGCAAAGAACCAGCTCGATGCCCACAATTATTTGATTCTCAATGGAATCTGGGGAACGCAGCACGAGATTAGATACCACAGCTCCAATCTTTTCAAATGAAAAGAGGTGATACGATGAACAAGGTGAAGCGAGCGGCACTGGAGTCCATCAATGAACTGCACCGTACCATTCCTTACGACACCTATTGCACAATTCACGATGGTCTGACGGAAATTGAAACTCTTCGGGAGCGAGACGCTGAGCTGGAGGAACTGTGGGGAGAGTTTGGCGACATCCCGATGAATCCTAAAACGGAGTGCATTGAAGAGCCGTTCATGGGGTGGGCCATTGGCACCCACAGAGAAGAAATTTGGCATTGGTTCGACGAGAGACACAGCAAAGGAGTCGTTTACCTCTTGTATGGAGTAACGGCTAACTAAATAAGGAGGATTACCAAGATGATGAAGAAAATGAAGCTCGCAGATGTCCCTTTCGGAAAGAACTTCGAGATTTGGGGCCATGCGTACACCGTTCTGGACGGTGATGACAAAGGCGTTTTCGTTCTGGAGGCTGAAACGGTCTGCGAGATACCCTTCCGAGAAGAGAATGTGGAAGCCGAGTCTGCTCCAAACAATTTCTGGGACAGCTCGGTGAGGGCGTACCTCGAAGGGGACTATCTCGAAGAACTAGTAGAAGCAGGTGCAGAGGTGGACCGCGACATTCTTGAGATGGAGCTTGACCTCAAGTGTACCCTCGGACAGCACGAATATGGGGTGGCGAGAGTCCACGCTGGTCTGCTCACGCTGGAGCAGTACGGGAAATACTACGACATCATTCCTCGGATTGATACGACCTATTGGCTCGCAACACCGTGGAAAACGCCCAGCCGCTCCCCGTACACCCACAATACCTACGACGTCTGGTACGTCTACTCCAGTGGTGACTACGACCGCTGGAGCTACCACTACTCTTATGGGGTGCGGCCCGCTTTAACTCTTAGCCCTTCACTCTTGGTCTCTGTTGAGTGCGATGAGGAAGAAGATGTTGAAAGCAAGTGGCACGATTACCTTGAGTACCTGATTCACTGGGCAATCTCCCATACGAGCAAGAGCTTCGCAGGGTGTATGCCCGCTTGCTACAACGAGTGGCTGGATTGTGAAGGGAGTGGTGAAGAGTGACCCGCTTGACGAAGAAATATCCCAGCGGAGCTTGGGGCATTGACGGCAGCATTGACGAGGCGGTTCTGAAGCTGGCAGCCTACGAGGAATCGGGCTACACACCCGAAGAGTTGCAGGACATACAGTGGATTCCAGTAGAAGAACGGTTGCCCAAGCTACCTGACAGTGATTACTGCTCAGTGATGGTACTCACTGCCTATAAGGGCAACAACCGAAGCAGGCCGATGATTTACGAGAGGTCGTTGGTCAGAGGCAGGCGTGTTGAGCGATGGAAATACTATTGGGACAGGATTGCGGATGAACTTCCAGACTACTGGATGCCTCTGCTCTGCCCGCCGAAGGAGGATGTACGGTGATTACTGAACGAGAGAAGCAGAACCGAGAAGAACTTTTTCGGCTGATGAGGGAAAACCCAGACCTACCTGTGGTTCCAATGGTGGATGGCGAAATCTGCGGAGATGACAGCGGATACTGGTGTGGGGCATGGGGACACGCTTCCGTGGATGAGTACCTGATGTGTGAAAAGTACGATTACATGGCGTTCAAGAGCTGGGACGATGTATTCGATACCCTTGAAAAATACCTCACAGATGAGGAGTTCGAGAAACTGCCGGAGTCCGAAAGTGAGTGCAGAGCACACTACGACGCGCTGCCTTGGACCAAGGCGATTATCGTTTATATCACCACAGTGGATTGAGGAGGTCGTATGGACGAGCTTATTAAGAAAACGGATGCGCTCGACATTGTAAAGAGGACGAGCGGAGATTACGCTGCCGCTTGGTCGGAGATAGCGAACCTCGAATCAGTTGATGCCACACTTGAGAGCACCGGACAGTGGGTGGACATCCGCGAGGAATCCCCAGAAAAACCGGGCAGGTACTTAGTGGCGTTGCGCCGTAAGGCCCCGGAGAGCCTCGGAGGGAACCAGTGCAAGGTGACAATCCTTCGCTTTAGGCCGGACGGTAACTTCCAATACCCCGTCCATTTCCCGGATTGGATTAACGCTGAGATTGAGGAAACCATTACACACTGGATGCCCCTGCCAGACCTTCCTGAGAAAGAAATTCAGCCTATATGGTTCATGGAGAACGGAGCAACCTTCCCACAAACCATGCGGGAAGAGAAAACCGGTACAGAGTGGTGGGTTCGCACTCCGCACCCCATCTTTGACAGGGTTCCGGGGTTGAAAGAGGTTTGCACACTGAGAGATATTTGCGATGGGTTCTCCAGTGGTAAGTTCTACGAGTGCTGTCACTACTGCAACCATTTTTCCACAGATGGCCTGACAAGCCCCAATGGTTGGTGTGACCTGCACCCAGAAGAAGGTAGCGGATTCGCAGAAACCTACGGATGCCCAAAATTTGAAATGAGGTATGACCCATGAAGTGCAAAGACTGCGGTAAAGAGAAAAATTGCCCCGGACTACACACGGGGCCGCACAAAAATTGTTTCCGTCAAAAGACCAATGCTGACAGGATTCGAGAAATGACCGATGCTGAACTGGAGCTATTTCTCCCCAACTGGAGCTACACGAATGCCTGCAAAGCTGGCGAGCATGACTATGCTGGTTGCGATAACGAGTGCGAGAAGTGCGTTGCCGAATGGCTGAAACAGCCGTACACCGGCAAGGAGAGGTATATGCAGTGATGGAGTTCATCAAAGGGGACATTGTAGAAAACAGGTTCGCTGGTGAGCACAATCCCAGAAGGCTCATGGTGTATCTCGGAAAGAGCACCATCCGGCAGGGCCGGTACAGGCACAAAGGGTACACCTGCCTCGACTACGATGGAGAGAAAGTTCAGCTCTTTCGGGAGAACGACCCTTTGGTCAAGGTAGGACACATGAAGGAATTTGATGATTTTGTTGATGCACTAAGGAGGTTGGCAGAATGAGCTACGATATTTCGCTGGTTGACCCCGTTACCAAGGAAACGCTGACTATGGATGCTCCGCACCAGATGCGGGGCGGTACATACGCGATTGGCGGGACTGACGAGATGTGGGTCAATATAACCTACAACTACGCTCGGTGGTATTACAAGGATTACGCTTTTGGTGAGAATGGCATCCGAAGCATTTATGGGCTTTCGGGCGCTGAGAGCATCCCTGTGTTGAAGAAAGCTATCGCAGGTTTGGAGGACTCCGATGAGGAACTGCCCTACGAGGAAGCCAAACAGTGCATGGAGCAGGGTGTAACCGGCTACTGGCTGCCCACCAGAACGAACGCCATAAGACCTCTCTATCAGCTTTTGGCGTTGGCTCAAATGAGGCCGGATGGCGTTTGGGAGGGAGATTGATGTCAATGAAGAAAAGTATCGATAAGGCGCTCTGCGGAGGCTCTGAGGTGTATAGGGCACTCGGAGAGGCACAGAAGGCTCTTGAGGTGCAGGAAGAGCAGCACCGCAAAGAGATGGAAGCCCTGAGAGCAGAGAACATCCGCTGGAGGCAGATTGCCACCGAGCAGGACAAGCAGATAGATTGGCTGCGGAGCATGGTTCAGGGCGACTGCGATTACTGCGCCCACCATTACGAAGCGCACAGTAAAGGCCCCTGTGGTAGATGCGTTCATTACGCCGCAGAGGAGTTCATCAAAGGAGATTTCTGGGTTCTGAAAGGAGACGCTATGGATAGAACAAAGGCCGCTGACATCATCCGAGAGCGGATTGCCATTGACAAGGCCACAATGAGCGGTGAACCTGTAAGCGATTTTGACAAGTTCGTTGCAGAGCAGGACGAGGCGCTCTTGGTGGCCCTCTCAATGCTGGAGCATCCGCTGTATCACTTTATTGAGGACGAGGTCCCGTTCCGTTTGCGAGAGATTTTGGACATTCCTGAAGAGAAAATCACGCCGGAGCTGGTGAGCGCCTGCGTTGAGTACCTGAAGGACCACTCGGAAGTGATGTTCAACTACGACGGGATTGATGAGACACTGCAAACTATTGTGAACGATATGGAGGGTGCTGACGATGACAATTAAACGTGGAGAGATTTACTACATCCAGTCCTACGGGAACGAGTGTGGCTCCGAACAGAGGGCGGGCAGGCCCGCAATCATTGTTTCCAATGATAAAGGGAATCAGAGCAGCTCTACGGTGGAGGTGGTGTATCTGACCACCCAGCCGAAGCACGACCTCCCCACTCACGTTGTTATCAGGGCCACAGGCAAGGAGAGCATCGCACTTTGCGAACAGGTTCATACCGTTGCGGTGGAGAGAGTCGGCGATTATTGCGGAGAGTGCTCCAAGAACGAGATGCAGAGCGTGGATATTGCACTTCTGGTATCACTGTCACTTGATAACTTTGCGCCAGTGGAAAAAGTTGTAGAGCGTACCGCCCCCCCTGTGGTGCCTGCGGCAGCTCTTCGAGATATGGAGAAGAAGCTGCTGGAGTCCGAAGCTCGGCTCTCTCTGCTCCAGACGATGTATACAGACCTGCTCCAGCAGATTACAGCGAGGTGATGAGATGACGGCAGCAGAACTTCTGGCAGGTGCGATTGCCAGCCGAAAAAAGCCTAACAAAGAGGTGGCGGCACACCTCGGCGCAAAGGCTTCGACTTTCAGCCGTAGAATGTCCCGGAACTGCCTCAAGGCGCAGGAACTGGTGGACGCCGCTGAATACCTCGGCTACAAGGTGGTGCTGGTTGACGCAGACACGGAGGAACTTGCAGAGTTCCCCGGTAAATCTACCGGCCCTCGTATTCGGAAACAGATTGATGGCGTGGTGTACGACACAGCCAAGGCCAAGCCGATATGCCACACAGACCCAGACAACGGCTGGTGGATGGAGGTGTTTGAGGCCGACAGCGGTCAGTTTTTCGTGGCCCACTACACTACTTGGGACGGCGTGGGAAACTTCATAACACTCTGCCCTGCGGAAGAAGCGAAGAATCTTCGGGACACTTACGCAGTTTGAAGGGAGGCCCTCGTGAGAGGGCCTTTTCTTTTGCTCTTTATTACCGAATGGTAAATAATCGAGAAAAATTGCAAAAACGCAAGAAAAAAACCTTGCCCTTCGGCCCTGTGTTTACTATAATAATAATGCAGGAAGAGAAATTATAAATACAGTAAATACAGGAGGTAGCACGATGGAAGAACGAGCAGTCATTCTTTACGATAGCTGGACTGGAGAGTACGACCGAATCCCTATGAGCGAATGGAAAAAGATGAAGCCCGAAATTGAGTGCTATGCGGGTAGATACAGCGTCTGGTACGAAGAGTAAGGAGGTGCAGCAGATGACCGCAAATCAGTTCAGGGAGATGCAGAACCGCTCCGAGTACAAGGAGGTCTGCTACCAGAGGGAGAACTCCGGCGCTCTGATGGAACTTCAGGCTTTTGAGAAGTACCTCGACAAAGAAGTCAGAGTTGTTAAGGGGCGGAAGGTTCCTATTGGAATCACGGGAACGGTTTTCTGGATTGGGATGAGGAACTATTCCAAGTACGGGTACTGGTGGAGCTGGGAAGTCCGGGTTGGCATTAAAACCACCGAAGGAGAAACCTACTTCACCGCAGAGAACAACATTGAGCTGGTTGCGTAAAGGAGGTACACCGATGTTTACATTACAGGTCAAGTACAACGGGCGTTGGAAGTGGAGCATCCGCACCTATCAGACGATGGAGGACGCCAAACGCCGGATAGCAGAGCTGGCACGGGTGGGCATTAAGTCCAGAGTGCGGCTCGCCGCAGAGCTTTATCAGTGAGGAGGTGTTCACAGTGTACAGATACTACCTGACGCAGCGGCCCGCGATGCCGGGGACATTCCCCAAACCGCAGGGGAACAGAGTTCTTTCGGTAGAGAACTTCGATGAGAGGACTTTCTGCGAAGAGATTGGCAGAGACGCTTGGGGCTATGTGGAGTACGAGAAGCCGGTATCGGAGGTTCTGCTTCGCAACTACGAGATGGTGGAAGGAGGCGTTCGTGATGACAAGGGTGTATGAAACGGTCCGAGAGGCCGCAGAACTCTGGGTCAGCCAGTTCAATGCTATTCCGCAAGGGATGTTGGACAGGCTGATGAGAGAGAACCCGGACGAGTGGCGGGAGGTCACTGAACCCGCAATCGGCGATGAGGTTTACGTTTATGAGCTGGAGGAAGAGTGGGACACGCTCGAACACCACGGGGTCATTTCTAACATGACGAAGCCCGATGGGATTTATCTTATCGAGCTGAACGATGGAGTTTCCATTCAGGTCGGCAAAGAGGACTTCGAGGTCGAAAGGGACGGCTCGCTGCCGATGTGGGGAACGATGTGGTCCTTCGGAGATTCCTGCGATGACTGGTGGCTCGAAGAGGGCGATGGCGTCCAGAAGATGTCCGAGTGCGGATTCCGCATTTACGAGCACGAGGAGTTCGGGTTTTTCTTTGGAATTGACGGGGCTGGTTACGATTTCTACGAAGCTCACTGGATTCCGCTCTATAAAGCAAGAGGACTTCGGTGGCACAACAAGGAGGAGTAAAGATGCGGATTGTCTATGATGACAGCAAGGCTAAAGAGGTCGCGGAATTGTATTATAGGTTCCTGTGCGAAGGCTTCAACGCAAAATCTGCGTCCGAATATGAGTACGGAATGTATCGCATTCAGAGGCGGTATGTCATCGCTCAGTTGGAGAGTTTTTTGGAGAAATACGGATTCAGCGTCGGCAAACGGGTCTACCACGAAAACGGTATCGGCAACAATGGGAGAGTTCCTATCTTCTATAACGCTGGAGACGAAATGCAGGAGTGCTGCTACTTTATCTGCAACATTGACCCGTTCGGAGAGGGCTATATCTCCCTTGAAGATTACGACGGCAAGAAACTTACGGGAGTATGCACAGCAAAAGTACAGTGGTGGGAACTATGACCTTTACCATCCAAAAAGCAAAGGTTCCGGCGTGGGGCTACGAGATTACTGCGAAGGGCTTCCACAATATCGCACCTACCGTTGAGGCGGCAGTTTCCTACCTGCAAGACAGGTTCGGAGCAGATGTGAAGTACAAAGTGAAGGGAGTGACCGATGATGACGTTGATGGAGAGGCTGGTAGCTGAGGGCTATCCGAAGGAAGAGTTCTTCCACCACTATTCCGACCTTTACATATTCGCTACACCGATGGCACAGAGGGTCGTGAACCAGTGGTGCAAAGACAACGGGTATCACAGGGACTTATTCGTGAGTACCTTCCACGACCAGCAGACCGGCAGGCTGATGTACGATGTAGCTTTCCAGTATGACCCGTTCTGGCAGGGCAAGCGAATCTGAGGAGGTGATTCTGATGCCGTACAAGTCCGAAAAGATACCACTACAGCCGAACCAAGACCGCCGCAGGAAGCTAACCGAGGAGCAGAAGGACGAGATTCTTCGTATCTACGAGTCGGGAGTGTGCGGTATGAGGCCCTTGGCGAAGCAGTTCGGGGTGAGCCGCACGACCATTCAAATCATAGTGAGGCCCGACAGAGCCGCCAGAATCAAGCAGAGAATTAAGGACCACTGGAGGGACTACCGACCTTCCAACGAGGAGTGGGCCGAGATTATGAGAGAACACCGTCACTACAAACAATCACTCTACGTTAAAGGCGAGCTGAAGGAGGTTGAGGAAAATGGCATACCAGAGAAAGACTCGTGATGTTTACCGCCTCTTCGTTGACTACGGTCAGGGGTGGGAGCACGAGCTGGACGAGTTCTCCTTGCGAGAGATTCGCCAGCGTCAGAAAGAGTATAAGGAAAATTGCCCGCAGTACCCTACGAGGGTTACTCGCGGCAGAGAAAGGATTGAGAGAAATGACCAGCAGCAGTGAGAGAAGCGGGTACGTTGCAGAGTGGTGTCCCAACTGCGACACAGAAATCGAGATGGTGTGGGACGTGGAAACTCTCGGCTATAAAGCGTATTGCCCAGTGTGTGGCAAAAGGTTGATGCTCTGCGATGCCTGCCAGCATACGCCCGATGGAGAGTACACAGACGATTGTGACTACAACACCGTCAAGGACACCTGCAAATACAACCACAACGAGGAGTTTGAGTACCTGCTGAAGTTTGCGGAAGAATCAGACCTCAGTGTAGAGGTGTGCAGGCTCCAGCTTAAATCGCTGTGGACAGCGTACTGCCTCCACAGAAACCTCGATGTCGATACGCTCCAGTACGACCTTGCCTGCCGAGACCTTTGGGAAAAGGTTGAGGAAAAGGACACGGCCTGCTGGGGCGATTTTGATAGCTTCGACAACTACCTCTGCGGGTACTTAGTCTGACTGGATTGACAAGAAACCGGCTTCTGATATAAAATGAGTACATTACGACGATTACAAGTAGGTTCCCCAATGCACCAAAACTCATATCCCGTGGTCATTGGGGAACCAGAGGAGTATCTGAAGAATGTGGCGGGAAGTCACGGATTAGAAGATTAAGCATAAAAGGGTATGCGGCTATAAACCGCATACCCTTTTACACTTTATCGCTTCCAGACCGCTGCGGCATTGGAACGTGACATCAGTTCTTCGACCGGGATTCCGGCTGGGCAGATGTCCTGGCACGCAAGAGATTTTCCGCAGCCTTCAAAATAAAGCTGACGATACGCATTTGCGAGTTCTGTCCGATGGGCAATATCCTGTTCTTCGTTCAGAATACGGTAAGCGTTGACGGGCAGAACAGCTCCAGCAAATTCACTGTTCGGGTCAAAGTTCGGGCAGACCTCCAAGCAGCAGCCACAGAGCAGACACTTAGCAGATCGATACCGCTGGCTGTGCGTATAGCTGGTCTGGAACGCATCTCCTTCCAGCCACAGCTTTGTCCGCTTCAGTGCTTCAAAGATCACGGAACGGTCTACGACCAGATCTTTCACCAGTGGGAATTTGCTCAAAGGCTCCAGAGTAACAACGCTTCCCTTACAGTCCCGCAGAAAAACGGAACAGGCAAGACGAGGCAGACCATTGATCCGCATGGCACAGGCACCGCACTTGCGTATCATGCAGCCGCATTCCCACGCAATGGGGGAAACGACCGTTCCGCTCTTTTCGCACAGAGGGCTGCGGTGATTCAGCTCGTTCAACACCGAAGCAATCGAGGGGTCCGCACTTCCCTCAAAGGAAAACTCCTGCCAGCAGGGTGAAGCCTGCGGGTTTTCCTGCCGTTTGATTCGGATGGTGTAGTTCATAAATCATGCCGCCTTTCGGGGATGGATTCAAAGCTGATGGCGATATGCTGCCCGTTCCAGTGTGCCACGGTGGTTTTGCAGTAAACGGCATCGTTGCGTTGGGGATAATCTGCCCGCCAGTGCGCACCCCGGCTTTCTTTTCGGGCGAGGGCACTTTCCAGCATGGCACAGCCCAGAAGCGGAAGGGTGCCAGACAGTTTGCGGATTTCCTGAATGCCCGCTTCCAATGTCTGTGCATCCCGCACGACACCGAGTGCGTTCAGCAGGATACGATTCATCTGCATTTGAGCGTCCGGGGAAAGTTCGGGCAGAAGGGATTCTTCGGCACAGGGCATATTGGGGGAACTGACTGTTTCCCGGCAGGCAGTTTCCGCAGCAATCTGTCCTCCATAGATCGCACCCAGAAGAGAATTTCCACCCAGACGGTTTGCGCCATGGTACTGAGCGCAGCATTCACCGGCAGCGTACAGATTCCGCATCGAAGTGCGGTGCCGCTCGTCCACCTGAATGCCTCCCATAAAGTAGTGGATACCCGGCAAAATCGGAATGGGTTCTTTGCGAATATCTTTGTGCAGATAGGTCTGACAATCATCCACCAGTCCGGCAAGTTTATGCTCCATGACTTCTTTAGGAAGCTCTGTCATATCAAGGAACACCTCATAGTCACGGCTGACCGTCCAGACTTCCCGCGCGGTGATGTCACGCGGCATCAGGTTGCCGAGTTCCGGATATTTTTCTTCCATGAAATACCACGGCTTCCCGTTCCGTAATGCAAACAGCCGCCCGCCCTCACCACGGGCGGCCTCACTCAGAAGCATCCGTTTTTCGCCCAGTTCGACCGTGGTAGGGTGGTACTGGATCATTTCAAGATTTGCCATCGGAACGCCCAGACGGAACAGTTCTGCGGTGACTTCTCCGGTATTGGCAAGAGAGCCGGTCGTATCACCGAATAAGCCATGCAGCCCGCCTGTGGCAATCAGGACGGCATCGCATACAAACCGCAGCAGTTCGCCAGTATAGGTGTCCTGCACTGTGCAGCCACCGCAGATGTTCCCGGAAAGCAGCAGGGTGCGGAACTTATGGTGTGGAAAGCGTTCGACCGTTCCTGCGCTTTCTTCCCGGCGCACAGCATCAATCAGAGCGGTCATTAGCTGCTTTCCCGTATCGCTTTGTGCAAAGGCCGTCCGCTTTTTCTTCTGTCCGCCAAAATTCCGCAGGTCGAGTTCATCGTCATCTGTCACGTTGAATTGTACTCCCAGATGGTGCAGGCTGCGCACCAGTTCGGACGCAGCCTGCGTCATCCCCCAGACTGCATTCGGGTCAGCAAGTCCGCAGGCAGCGGTCAGGGTATCTGTATAATGCTGCTCCGGGCTATCCTCCTCTCCCTTGGTATTCAAGGCTGCATTGATTCCGCCCTCTGCCATAACAGACTGCGCCCGCTCGGAGGCAAGGGAGGACACCAGCTTTACCGTCCAGCCGTTTTTCACAGCAGTCAAAGCAGCGGAAAGCCCTGCCAGCCCTGCACCCACGATCACCAAAGTGTGTTTCATACATTGTTCCACCCGATATAATATAGAATGATCGAACCGGCAGCAAACAGCACCAGTATAGAAAGAATCAGATAGAGGTCGCCGCGCTGCTCCTTATCCCGGACGATGCCCAGCGATACCAGAAGGGGTCGGAGATTGAGCAGAAGATGCACAAATACCGAAGCAACCAGTAAAAGCTGCGTCAGCAGCCGGACCGTTGTGAACGGAAACAGAATGTATACGCCGTCCTGCACTCTGCCGAACACGCCAATATGGAAAAAGAGCATGAGCAAAATAGCAAGCCCACTGGTGCGCCTTGCCCAGAACAGAGCATTCTGCTTTCCGTAGAGTTTTCCGCCGGACCGGGAAGCCCGGAATGTCTGTGCGGTCAGCAAAAGCCCAAGGACGGTGTGCGCCGCCAGAATGCCAACGCCGATCCATGCCAGAAACTTTCCTGCCCCGGAACTGATGCCCAGCAACATAAAACTGCCCATCAGCCCATGAAGCAGACAGATGAAAAGTAGCAGAACGGAGAGAATGGTGTTCAGTTTTCGCATGAGGGGTCCTCCATTTCTTCTGCGGAGAGCAGAAGGATGTCTGCATCCGGCAATGCTGTTGCATCAAGCGTATTTTCCGAAACCAGCAGCAGTTGATACCGCCCATTGATTGCACGGGAACGCAGCATGGTTTCGCTGTACTGCTTCAACGTGACATCTGCTCCGGCAGCAGTCAGGCGTTCACAAAGAGCCGTTGCATAGCAAAGCAAGGGATAGTCTGTTTCGCAGACCGAAAGTGTCATGTGCGGCAGTCCGGCATCGGAAAGGACTTCTGTCTCACCGGAAACAAATGCTTTCAGATCATTCCGGAAATCCGCATCGGAAAACGGTTCCAGCGCAGGGTTGATGCAGAACAGATAGTTGCCCTCCAGCGGTGCGGCCATCTGTGCGGCACGTTTCGCTTTCGGGGTCGCACCGGTCAGCCCATCCAGAATAGAGGGCGGCGAGTGCATAAATACGCCAAACGCGGCAAGAAATCCCAATGTCAGAACCAGAGTGATGAATTTTCCTTTCACAGGCAGACCTCTTTTATTTATTGCATGGTTGTTCAAATGAAAAATCTTCTGCGCAAAATACGGCAGTTGAGTAAACGCTCAACTATATTGTATGCGAAATAAGGAGGCTGTCAAGGTCTGTTAGACGACAAATCGCAGGAAGCAGATGCTAACTTTTCCTCTTGACAACGGAGGAAGAGCAGATATAATATGATTGAACGGTTGTTCAACTACAAAACAAGGAGAACGTCTGATGTCAAATTCTTTATACACCTGTAATTGCGATGTGATCCATGAGGACATCGTGAACGATGTAAAAGGCAAAATGCAGCCGAAAGACGACTACATCCAGCTTGCATCGCTTTTCAAGCTGTTCGGAGATGGCACAAGAGTGCAGATCCTTCATGCTCTGGAACAGAGCGAGATGTGTGTATGCGACCTTGCGGTTCTGCTGGGCGTCACCAAATCGGCGATCTCTCACCAGCTGAAAGCACTCCGGCTTGCCGGACTGGTCAAATTCCGCAGAGAGGCCCAGATCGTGTATTATTCGCTGGCGGATGATCATGTAAAGGAGATCATCGACAAGGGATTTGAGCATTTAAGAGGATGATCGCGCAAGCGATTATCTTTTTGTCTTTTAAGTTGAGCGATTGAACAATTAAGAAAACGTAGTGGAGGTCAAAATGAAAAGAGTATTCATCCTGAAAGGTCTGGATTGTCCGAACTGCTCAGCAAAAATCGAGAAAGAAGTCGGTGAGCTGGGTGGCGTGGCTTCTTCGACCGTGAATCTGATGAACCAGACATTGACTGTTCAGGCAGGAACATCGGTGGCTACCTCCCTGCTGGACACCGTTACCACGATCGTCCACAGCCACGAGCCAGATGTTGAAGTGTCGGAAAAGACCGAACCTGCGGTGACGAAAGTCTATCTCCTGAAAGGTCTGGACTGCCCGAACTGCTCAGCAAAGATCGAGAAAGAAGTCGGTGAGCTGGATGGCGTGACTTCTTCGACCGTGAATCTGATGAACCAGACGCTGACTGTTCAGGCTGGAACATCGGTAGCTGCTTCCTTGCTGGATACCGTTACCACGATCGTACACAGCCATGAGCCGGATGTTGAAGTGTCGGAAAAGCAGCTGGAAGCGACTGCACCTGTCAAAAAGGATGAAAAAGCGGCGGTCTATAACGATGAGGATAAGAAGCGCACGATACGGCTTGCCGTGGGTGCTGTGGTCTATGCAATCGGTATGGCATTGACCGTATTCGCAAAGCTGCCGACTCTGGCGGAACTGGCGTTTCTGATTGTGGCGTATGTGATTCTTGGCTGGGATGTCGTATGGCAGGCAGTGAAAAATATCACCAGAGGACAGGTGTTTGACGAGCATTTCCTGATGAGTGTTTCCACGATCGGCGCATTTGCCATCGGGGAATACCCGGAAGCTGTTGCAGTTATGCTGTTCTATCAGGTCGGAGAGTTCTTCCAGTCGCTGGCGGTAAAGCGTTCCAGAAAGTCCATCTCTGACCTTATGGACATCCGTCCGGATTCGGCGACCGTTAAGCGGAATGGCGTATTGCAGGTCGTTTCTCCGGAAAGCGTTGCGGTGGGCGAGATCATCGTGGTAAAACCCGGTGAAAAAATCCCGCTGGATGGCATCGTTGTGGATGGCGAATCCATGCTGGACACCAAGGCACTGACCGGCGAATCTGTGCCGAGAAGCATCCGCAAAGGCGATGAAGCCCTGTCCGGCTGCATCAACCAGAGCGGTTTGCTGACGCTGAAAGTCACAAAGAGCTTCGGGGAATCCACGGTATCGAAGATAACTGACCTTGTGGAGAATGCTTCTGCAAGAAAAGCTCCCACCGAGAACTTCATCACGACCTTTGCACGATACTATACGCCGGTCGTTGTTGGAATGGCGGCTGTGTTGGCGATCATTCCGCCGCTCGTCCTTGGCGGCGGCTGGTCTGAGTGGTTGCGCAGAGGTTTTGTGTTCCTGATCGTTTCCTGCCCGTGTGCATTGGTCATTTCTATTCCCCTGACCTTCTTCGGCGGTATTGGTGCCGCATCCAAGCGCGGTGTGCTGGTAAAGGGCAGCAACTATCTGGAAGCACTGAACAAAGTGAGCGTGGTGGTCTTTGATAAGACCGGCACCTTAACAAAGGGTGTTTTTGAGGTCGCAAATATCATTCCGGCAGCCGGATACCAGAAAGAGCAGGTATTGGAGTATGCTGCACAGGCAGAGAGTTATTCCAACCACCCGATCGCAAAGTCGATTCTTGCGACTTATGGAAAGCCAATCGACCAGAAGCAGTTCTCTGGCTTTGAGGAAATCTCAGGACACGGCATCAGCGTTATGGTGCAGGGAAAGAAGGTACTGGCTGGCAACAGTAAGCTGATGGAATCTGAAAAGATTGCCTATGCCGCTTGCGATGCAGCCGGAACAAAGTTCTATGTAGCAGCGGATGGTAGCTATGTAGGCTGTATCCTGATCGCAGATGAAGTGAAGCCGGACAGCAAGTGCGCAATCGCAGAGCTGAAAAAGATCGGCGTGGAAAAAACTGTTATGCTTACCGGCGATGATGAGCGAATCGGCAAGTCGGTGGCAGACGAACTTGGTCTGGATGCGTATTATGCACAGCTCTGGCCCGACCAGAAGGTCGAAAAGCTGGAAATGCTGGATAAGCAGAAACGGCAGGGCAGCAAACTCGCCTTCGTGGGCGATGGCATCAACGATGCCCCTGTTCTTGCCCGTGCAGATGTCGGCATTGCCATGGGAGGTCTTGGCTCGGATGCCGCGATTGAAGCTGCGGATGTTGTTCTGATGACAGATGAACCATCGAAACTTGTAGAAGCCATTGATGTTGCAAAGGCTACGAAACGGATTGTGATGCAGAACATCGTGATTGCTCTTGGCATCAAGAGCGTGTTCCTTGTTCTGGGCGCACTCGGCATGGCCGGTATGTGGGAAGCCGTGTTCGGTGATGTGGGTGTCACGATCATCGCTGTTCTGAACGCAATGCGGATTCTGAAGAAATAAGCACAAACAAAAACAGGGTGCGCCCACCCGGACGCACCCTGCAAAAATCCACACACGATAAGTAAGGCAGGGAGTTCCCCAGCGGGAACTTCCTGTTTTTCTTTGCCAGAGATATGAGCCTGTTCCGCCTGCCACGCGGCAAACTCCCGCTGACCTTCCTCACTTTTCCAGCAGGCAAGGATGGCCGGGTAGAACGCCCGTGCCAGACGGTCGATGACATCATCGGGGTAAGGGGAAATGTTTGTGGACTTTTTCTTTTTGTTCAAACGCACGCTCCTTTGATCGTCCCACCGTGGCAAAGTCGGGCGAGAAAATCAAAGTTCCAATTTTTATCAGGCGCAAGGGCGCGGATGCTTTCCGCCCTGCACTTGCGGCTGGTGGCTCGTTGATGGCTTACAAGTGCCTGTCGTTATGCGACTTTTTCATCGTTCAGCATTTCTTCAAACTGTGCCATATATGCCTTATGCTGTTTGAGAATCTTCGTGGTCTCCACTTTCACATAGGCATCATCAGGCACCTTGGGGAGATACTTCATCAGGAAATCAACATCCTGCTGGATTCGCCGGACGGCAGCTTCCAGTGCAGAATAGTTGATTCCGTAGAATAGAAATTCTGCTTGCTTTCATAATCTACTAAAAGTACGCAAGTATGAAGGAAAAGCAAGAAATACGCAATGTACCCTCTTTTAAAAAGAGGGTACAAAGAAAGGAAATTCAAAAACTGTAGTTTGAGTTATAAATACTGGATAAAGAATTTCTGCGCGGCCTGCACTCGTTCCTTTTCACCAGCCTCATGGGCGAAGCCCGGAAGGATCGTCAGCTCCGTATGGACGCCGTGCTCCTGGAAATTTTTCTGCAGGCTCTTCATACGGGCTACGCGGTTATCGCCATACGGGGAGTCGCCGATAAACTTGTTGTCGAGCTCGCCGACACTGATGAGGACGGGTACCTTCTTTACGGCTTCGAGGTCGACATCATAACCGAAGTAATCCTTGAAATCACGGATACCCCAGAAGTAGTCCTCGTCTGGATTCAGGAAGGTCGGACGGCCAGGTGCACCGATGGAGCAGGCCTTCAGACGATCAGGGTGAGCGAGCAGGAAGCGGTTTACGAACTGCCCGCCACCAGAGTGTCCGAACATGAAAAACTGATCTGTGTGAACGCCTGGATAGCGCTTCGCCATATCCTCGATCATATCGAGGAGAATCAGATCATAGCGGATGCCGTCGCAGGAGAGGAGCTTATAGCTGTTGAAGTCATCGCGCTGAATGAGTCCACCCGGGAACATAGGCGCAAGCACAGCCATATGATATTTGTCGGCGAGTTCCTTCGCCTGCTTGATGTACTCTTCGATTGCACAGCCGGTTCCATGGATGATGACGAGGAGAGAGTACTCATGCTCCTCTTCGTCGTAGTAGTAGTCTGGGAGATGCACCCAGTAGTGGAAACGCAGGTCGGTCGGACAGTGCCAGAGCATATTTAAGTAAGCATTGCCGAACAGGTTTTTCTGCTGCTCAAGCGTGAGATTCGTAGCCAAAGGATTCTGATTTGCCATATAGTACCTCCAGGATTACAGGAATTTACCGAAAATGAAGCTTGCGATGACGAGCATGATGGCACCACCGATTCTGGAAGAAATCTGAGCATAGGACATCAGCTCCATGCGGTGCGCAGCGCCGAGACACTGTACGTCGCCGGCACCACCGCCGTTTGCCATACAGAGTCCGGCAGTCAGCATTCCTTCTACAGGATAGAAGTGGAACAGCTTACCGACGATGAAGGTTCCGATCATCGCACCGATGACAGTCGCCATGATGATGACGATATACGCTGGGTTTGTGAAGACCTTCGCGTAGTCTGTGAGGTTCGTACCGATACCAACGGTAATCATCAGTGGGAAGGACATATACTTTACGAAGAATTGCTGCATGCCCCTTGCGCCGGCCTTCACGTTTTCCGGCAGGATATTCGTCATATTCAGAATCGCCATCAGGATGACCATGAAAGCGAAGGTATGAATACTGAAGCCGAGGTTTGCATGGTTGATGATGGAGATGTGCTTTGCGTAGAGGTTAGCTACATTGAAGCATACGACACCGAGTGCGAGACCGGTTGCGTAGTCGGCTGCGGTCAGCTTCACGTCACTGGACTTCGTGCTGACATTTTCTTCACCGACCATGAGACGACCATTACCCGTCATGGATGGCTTGATCTGGCCGAGCTTGTTCAGCAGTGCAGACATGAAGACGGCGCAGAGATTGCCAATGCTGATGATTGCAAAGGCAGATGCATACCAGGAGGAGGCATCACCGCCGGTTGCAGCAGCCCACATCTTGCTCATCGGTGTGATACCGGCACCATTGCCACCGCCCATGACTGGAATTGCATAGGTGGCGATCGCCTCGATTGCGCCGACGCCAGTGATGGCACCTACGAGACCAGCGAGGCCGAGTGCACCTGCAATACCTGCAAGAATCGTCGGAACGAATCCGGCGAAGGATTTGATGAGCATCTTACGATCAACCGAGAGCACAGAGCCGGTGATCAGGACGAGAATGTAGAGATCGAGGAAACCGGTGGAGCCGTTGAAGGTATTCAGGGCTTCCATCGAGCCTTCACCGATCAGGTGGAAGGTGTTCATCGCGCCGGCTACGAGGCAGGAGAAGAGCATGCCGCCGCCGAACCAGGTCTTCCAGACCGGGATATGGTCACCGACCCAGCCGAGCAGCGTGCCGATGATCATCGCGAAGGCGAGTGCGCCGACCATGTTGGTCAGCATCCAGTCATTGGCTGCCATCACCATCATCAGTATACTGAATATAAGGTACATCCACAGAGGGAACCCAAGGATTTTCGTTTCTTTTAACTTATTCACAGTAAATCCTCCCAAAAAGTGATACAGAATTTTTAAAGCACTTTTATTTGCCGGCAAATTTGATAAATGTATTGTACAAAAATGGAAATAATTGTGCAAGACTGTGACAATGGCGATTCTTCTATGGGACGATAACCATTTGGAATGGACATAGCGCCATAAAACAGAAAAAGAAGCACTCGCTCTGTACTGCAAATTGAATGACGAATGCTTCTCCTTTTTCTGTTATGAACCTGATTCCAAAATGTTATCGATTTTTAGCAGATGCGCTGATCATGTAGCGCCAGACGATTTCTGCAGAAGGGGATAAGTTGCGGCCCTTCTTTCGGGCGACGATGACATAACGATACAGAGTATCGCCTTTTATCGTGCCATAGACCGGGTTTTGACCAGTAGATGAATTACGAATCGTCGTGTGCGGCAACAGGGCGATGCCACAGCCGCTGCAGGCAACGAGATATCGTGTGTCAACATAATCAATGCGCTGCGGATGAATCGGTGTGATGTGATATTTTCTGAAAAAAGATTTTTCGGCATCATACAGTCCCTGACCTGGCGTCGCCAGAATATATCGGAGCGACGGATTACGGAAACGGCTGATGTCGATTTCAACCGGATGCTCGAGTGAATTATCGGAGATATCTAGGTCCTCCAGAATCGGTGATTCCTGTGGAATGACAAATACGAGCGGATCCTCCTGTACTGGCATATACTCGATGTTTTCGGAGTGTACAGGTTCAGTATAGATGGCTAAGTCGATGGATTCGCTTTCCAGCTCTTCTTCGCACTGCTGAGAGTTGCGATTCAGGTAACTGAGATGTATCTCTGGATGTGTCATCATGAAAGGTGCTGCCTGAACAGCAGCGTAGGCGCCACCACGATGCGTTGTGGCAATCAGTACAGGCTCTGCTGGAATCTGATTAAACTGTCGAAGACTATCCATCATCTCGCTTTCGAGCTGCACATAGCGCCGAGCAAAATCGAGAAAAATTTCGCCCTGTGGTGTAACGCTGATTGGGCTGTGCGTGCGGTCAAAAGGCGAAAAGCCCAACTCTTTTTCAAGCTTATTCAGCTGTTTGGTCAGTGCCGGTTGCGAGATAAACAGTCGCTTCGCCGCCTGGGTGATGTTTCTGTATTTTTCTACCTCGAGCACATAACGGAAAATACTTGTATCCATGTGGACCTCCGAAATCGATGTCTTAACGATAGTATATCAGAATCAGAGCGGAAAATAATTAAAATTTCGGGTGATGCGCTGTTTCTGCAAAGCAATAAGGCCTAGCTTATCCATGTCGTTGAAAGAAAACAGCTATCGAAACTATAGATTCCAATTGCAAAAACATTGAAGAAAATGCCAAAAAAGAGACTCCGGATACTGAAATGAACCCCAAAAGTTAGACAAAAATGGGTCTTTCCCAAATTTTGTGTAAAGTCCAGACAGCTATAAAACAAGAGCGATTTTAATATGAGGCGAAAGACGGCGAAACCGGCTGTCGCCTTAACAATAACATAACGCTGGCAAGGGGGAATGTCAAGGGCGGCAGTGGCATTCATGCCGGGCATGAGGCTGCCGGTGTCGTCGATGCGGATGGTGACGGGATAGGTGGTGGTGCCGCCGCTGGTGGTGCCGGCGGAGGAGATGCTGGTGACGACGCCCTCAAAGGTGCGGTCGCTGATGGCGTCGGCGGTGATCTCGGCCTTCTGGCCCACCTGAATGTCGAGAATGTCCAGCTCATCGACGTCCAGCGTCATCTCGAGGTAGCTCAAATCGTAGATGACGCACATCGCCCTTGTTGACCGTGTCGCCCACCTCGAAGTCGGCGGTCAGGACAGTGCCCTTGACCATCGGCTTGACGGTGTAGGTGTCGGCGGCGGTGATAGTGCCGTCGGCGCTATAGCTGTTGACGATGTTCCGCTTTTCGGGTCTCGTCTCGACATACTGGGCGCTGGCGGCAGCGGGCTTTGCACTGTTCTTCGGGACAAGCACGGCTGCGGCCACCGCAGCCGCGCAGACGACGGCGATGATGGGCTTCCAGTGCTTTTTGATAAAGGGCTTCACGCCCGCCGGAGCCGGTTGGGCAGAGGCTGTGTCAAGGCCGACGAGATATTCAGGATCGACCTTGTCCTGTGGTTTCTTTTTTGATAGCATGGTGATTTGCCCCTCCTAAGAGATTTCGCGGGGAGCACTTCTCCCCGTCTGACAGGGAGAAGTATACATTCCAAATCTTAGGAAATGCCCGAGAAATTTATTAAGAAGGACTTAAGAGGTTTGAATTTTTTATGAAAAAACGGCGCAGCCTGTGGCTTTTCCACAAGCTGCGCTGTTTTTGTGCAATGTAAACCTCTCAGTCTGCCTTCGGCAGCCAGCTCCCCTACCGAGGGGAGCCTCTGGCGAAGAGATTAAGTTTTCCGGTATGCCAAAGCCTCTCCTCGTTAGGAGCAACAACCCGGGCAGTGGCAGCGCGTCAGCGCTGACGGAGAGGTTATTTCTCTATGGGAAACAGCAGCGTGATGCAAAAGCGTTCGCCGCTCTGCTTGATGCGGCATGCTGCGTGCATCTTTTCCATCATGGTCTCGATGCTGGTGAGGCCGACCTTCGTGCTGTCGGTGCGGTGCTGGCCGGGGAGGACGGCATTTTCAAAGGCAAGCCCGGCTTTGCCGTTCTCTTTGACGAAGCGGACGGAAATGTCCTGCGCCGGGTCGGCGTATTTGAGCAGGTTCGAGGTGATGTTGTCGAGGATGCGGCGGACGTACTGCTCTTTTACGGTGAGGGTGTCGTCCTCCTCGCCCAGCTCGAGGGCGCAGGCAAAGCCACGCTCCTGCAGCTCGCCCACCATTTCGGTCAGCGGCTCCTCGAATATCTGGGAGAAGTGGGCCGGCGGGTCGAGGACGGCCACGGTATCCCGGGTGACGAGGGCGTATTCGAAGAGGTTGTCCGACAGCTGCTTGAGCTGGCGGGCCTTGGCGTCTATCTTGGCAAGGTAATCTTCGGCCTGCGCGGTCGTCTCATATTTGCGGTGGCGAAGGATCTCGGTGTAGAGCAGCAGGGTGGTCAGGGGCGTACGGAGGTCGTGGCTCATCTCGGTGATAAGGTTCTTCACCTTGGCGGCGGCGGCCGCCTCGTCCTCGTGCTGCTGGCGGAGGGTGAGACGCATGGAGTCGAGGCTGGACGCCAGCGTCGTCAGCTCGTCGCTGCCCTGCACCGTGATAGGGTGGTCGAGGTCGCCGCCCTCCATGGCCTGGATCTCTTCACTGAGCTGGACGATGTACTTCACGATGCCCCGGCTCCCCCAGAGGAAAAAGAGGGGGAAGGATGCGAGGCAGATGATGAGCAGGAGGTCACAGCCAGTGCTGTAGCAGGCGTCGAAACCGTTGTAGTAGAGCAGGGCCGTGATCTCACCGTCCGAGAAGTTCAGGGTGTAGACGGGCGACCAGTCGTAGAAGGGGCCGTGCTGGTGACTGTCGGTCAGCTCAGGGGCCTCCGGGTTGTTGTTCTTGTAGTAGTGGCGGGGGGCGTAGGACGAATAGATGAGCTTCTGGTCGCGGTAAAGCTCCAACAGGTTATAGCGATGGCTCCGCGTCCAGTCGGTGAGCTTTTTGATGTCTGCGCTGGAAAGGGAATTTTCGGTGATATAGTTCTGCAGCTCGTTGACCTGATACTGGGAAGCTTTGGTCTGAACCTCGGGCTGGTCGAAATAAAGACGGAGGCCCTTGTTCAGCACCACCTGCAGAAAGCCCAGCAGCAGAAAGCTCGCCAGTCCCGACAGGACGATGAGCCGGGTGAACTGTTTCGCCAGACCGTGCTTTTCAGGTGTTGCCATTGCCGTCCTCCTGCGCCGCAAAGCGGTAGCCTTTGCCCCAGACAGTGCAGATGCGCTGAGGATTCTGAGGGTTATGCTCTACTTTCATCCGCAGATTGCGGATATGCACCATGACGGTGCCGTTGGAGACGTAGAAATACGGCTCGCCCCACACGGTCTCGTAGATGACCTGCACCGGGAAGATGCGCTGGGGGCTCTGCATCAGCAGCTTGAGGATCTTGTACTCGGTCTCGGTCAGGTCGGCCTCCTGCTCGTCCACCCAGACCCGGTTGCAGTCCAGCGCGATGCGCACGCCGTGGAGCTCCAGCATCTGGGCGTCGGGCCTGGGGTGGTGAGGTTCAGCCTGGTCTTTGCCCTGATAGACGCAGTAGCGCCGCAGCAGAGCCTTGACCCGGGCGCTCAGCTCCGCGAAGGAGAAGGGCTTGGCCAGATAGTCGTCGCCGCCCGCTGTCAGGCCCAGAAGCTTATCGGATTCCTGCGATTTTGCGGTGAGAAAGAGGATGGGGACGGTGGAGGTCTTTCGTATCTCCTCGCAGACCCGCAGGCCGCTCATGCCGGGCATCATGATGTCGAGGATGACCAGATCGACTTCCGGTGTGAGCAGGCTGAGGGAGCGGGAACCGTTTTCGGCTTCGAGGATGCGGTAGCCCTCCCCGGACAGAAGGATGCGCACGCCGTCCCGGATGTCCGGGTCATCCTCTACGATCATGATGGTCTGCATAGTCTATGATTCCTTTCCTGTATTGCATAGTATCAGTATAGCAGATTTTCTGCATTGTGGACAGCTTATCACATACTTCTTGGGATTTGTGGGATAAAATCCTAAGGAATTCTTAAGAAAGCGGCCATTTTGCCTCTTGCGGAGCGGGGCGGGGGAGAGTATTCTTATAGAAGAATACACAGGAAGTGAGGGTATCCTTATGCACAAAAAAGTTTTGGTATGTCTGCCCCTGAACGACGCCCACCGCGCCGCGCTGGAGGCATCCGTGCCGGAATTTGAATTCCGTTTCAACGCGCTGGACGACGTCCACGCCGAAGATGTGCTCTGGGCCGACATCGTGCTGGGCAACGCACCGGTGTCGATGATCAGCCAGAACAAGCACATCGAGTGGTTCCAGTCCAACTCCGCCGGCCCCGACGCCTACCTGAAGCCCGGCGTCCTGCCCGAAACCTGCATGGTGACCAACGCCACCGGCGCCTACGGTCTGGCCATCAGCGAGTGGATGCTGGCCATGTGGCTGGGCATCCAGAAGGATATGTTCCTCTACCGCGACCGCCAGAACCAGCGCCAGTGGGCTCCCATTGACCGCCCCGTGAGGGGCATCACCGGGGCGCGGGTGCTCTGCGT
>ENA-OZEF01000227-OZEF01000227.1-human-gut-metagenome-genome-assembly--contig:-NODE-227-length-24932-cov-7.179845_pt1 | contig 24932 bp, 19 predicted proteins | sample MGYA00245065_ERZ653603 | MGnify/ENA primary metagenome ERZ653603 (study PRJEB26926, sample SAMN06164922) | human gut metagenome | biome: ENVO:00009003; feature: ENVO:2100002; material: ENVO:00002003...
GGAGATGTGTATAAGAGACAGCGGCCAATGCGCTCGATTTCATGCTCCGAGTAGGGCATGGAATCCACAGCCTGCTTCTCGCCGCTTCCCAGCGTGTAAGTCTCGTGCTTGCCGAAGTAGACGCCGCCGATGAGCTCACGCACGATGATGAAGTCGATGCCCTTTGCCACGATCTCGGGCTTGAGGGGGCTGGCCGGAGCCAGCTGGGGCCAGATCTTGGCCGGGCGGTTGTTGGAGTAGAGGCCCATGCCGGCGCGGAGGCGGAGCAGACCCTTTTCAGGGCGCTGCTCACCGGGCAGACCCTCCCACTTTGGGCCGCCCACTGCGCCCAGAAGGACGCTGTCGGCCGTGAGGCACTTGTCCAGCTCATGCTGGGGCAGCGGGTCGCCGTACTTGTCGATGGCCTCACCGCCCATCGCGGCGTCGGTGTAGTGGAAGGTGTGGCCGTACTTTTCGGCCACCTTATCGAGAACGCGGAGGGTCTGCTTCACGATCTCGGGGCTGGAGCAGTCGCCCCAGATGACAGCAATGTTTTTTTCCATTCTTATGGGCATCCTTTCTTTTATTGGACAACAGCATCTTTCGTCAGGCTATGTTCTCTTTTGCTGGCAAAAGAGAACCAGAAAACCACCAGCGATTTCGACGCGCTGGATCCACGAGAAAGGGGCTGCTCGCCCCTTTCAGACCCCGAAGGGGAAGTCGAAGTGGAAAAATGCTAGCCGCTTCGCTAAACGCATTTTTCTCACTTCTCCGATTTGCTGCTTCGCAGCTGGTGTTACCTCTCTGCTGACGGTAAAGTTCTGCTAAAGCCTGAAATCTTCGGCGAAGCCGTAAAACGGCGGAGAGCGAAAATGCGGTTAAGAGATCTTCGTGCGAATGCACGAATCTCCAGCATTTTTGCTTGGAGCCTACTTCTTCGGAATCGTTAAGGGCGAGAAGCCCTTAACTCGTTGCGGGGAGAGTGGAGTCCAGAGGTAGGGAGGGGGGATTCGAAACACCCCTCCCTACCTCTGGCCCGCGCGGAGCGCAAAGCCATTTGACCGAAAAAGAAAACCTGCCCCGCGCACAGGCGCGCGCCGCAGCCTGGAAATAAAAAAGACTTCTGCATTTCGTCGTGCAGAAGTCTTTTTGTTTATCCAAGAATCTCTTCTCCGCTGGAATTGGTAACAGTCAGCTCCTGTCCGGTCAGACTGGTGACAAGAGCGATATAGCTCGTCCCGGCTTCGATGTTCATCGTGCGGCCATCGGCGTCGTAAAGCAGCAACGTGTTGTCCCGGCCCTGCGTCCAGGTGATGGTCCACAGATGCCCGCCGTTGAGCCAGACGCCGCCGCCCATGCTCAAATCGTAGTCGTAGGTCTTGCCGTCGTCCCGCAGCTCGGAGGCGCTGAACAGCACCAGCAGATTATCGAACCCGGCCTGCTGGCCGTTGTTGGCGTCCAGCTGGGGCGTGCCGTCGGCGTGGAGCATCCGGTAAAGCCCGCTGTCGGCGTCGTAGGAAAAGCCGGTGGCGTTGTCGTCGTCAAAGCAGACCCGGACATTCACCGCGTCCGGCGCGGTGGCGTCCGGCAGTTTGCCGTCTGCTTCCTGCGGGAGAAGTGCAGGGAGGGACAGCACTGCGTCGGCCCCGGAGGAAGCACTGTCCGCCGCAGCGGATACGGCGCTCGTCACTCGGGATTCCGTCAGAACAGAGGAGATGCTCAGCTCGTCCAAGACATTAGAGATGGCCTCGCCGCTGGTGTACCACAGCGGTGCGTTGCTCCACTCACTGCCGCAGTCGAAGGCGGTGCGCCCGGCTTCCAGAGCATCCACGGCCCGGATGGAATAGTAATCGAGGAAGTTCTGGTCGAACTGTCCCCCGCCCCGCTGTACCGGAATGGGCTGCTGACCCACCAGAAGCCGCCAGTAGATGTCCTGACCGGCGGCCACTGGCCCGACCTTCGGGGTCGCGGCCAGCGCCGGATAGACGAGGCAGAGCTCAGTGGACGTACCCACCTCGGTGAGGGCTTCCAGCACCACCGACGCCGAGGAAAGGCCCCACTGAGTGGTGGAGGCAGTGCTGTTCTCAATGGCCACGGCCACCGGACGCTGGCCCTGCCACTCGAGGGCAAGGCCGGTGAGCGGGTCGGCGGAAGCGGGCGTTTCCGGCTCACTGTCGCTGGGCAGAAAGGCGCAGCCTGCCAGCAGCGCGGCGGCCAAAATGAGGCAGAGCGCAGTTCGAATGCGTTTCATTGTCATGGTCCTCATGGGCTTACTGGCAGCTGAAATTGCTCAGCTCGTCGTTGTCCACCAGTGCAAAGTAGGTCTTGCCCCGGTTGAGGGTCATCTCTTCGCCGGACTTGGTGTAAAGCTTGAGGGGGTTGGTGGGATAGGTCTTTTCCCAGCGGCCCACCTGCACGCCGCCGCGGGTGAAGAGGTAGGCGTCGCCGCCCTTGATGTACTGCACCTCCTGCACGTCATGGGAGTCGCCTGCGTAGGCGTCCATGTCGGCGAAGCAGACCACGACATTCTCGAAGGTGAGCTGCTCACCGGTCAGCTCATCGACGGTGTTCTCAGCGGCCTTCTTGGAGGAGTTGTACATCTGCATCGCGTAGGTGTGGCTGAGTGTGGAGTAGCTGAACGAGGTGCGGTAGCTCTCCGAATGTACGATGGCGATTTTTTTGGCCGAGGGTTCACCCTTGAGCTTGTTGACCTCGTCGGTGCGGTAGTCGGCAAAGTGGAAGAACGTCCCCTCGCTGGGAGCGTAGAGGCTGATGCCGGCATCAGAAGCGGCCTTGCAGATCTCCTTGCCGGAGGTGAACTCGGTGTGCTCGTAGGCCACATCGCGGCCGCGGTTATTGCGGTGGGAGACGATGGGGTGGATGGGGGTCTTGAAATAATTCTTGCCGCCGATGTTCAGCCCGGAGTAGCCGTACACGCTGACGAACTGGGTGCAGAAGATGCTCTCGCCGTCGTGGTAGTAGAGGATGTCCCAGGGCATGAGCAGCTGCAGGAACTGGTCGCGGCCAGAGCGCAGCGGGCCGATCTCCGGGATGGAGTCGGCATCGTGGAACACCGCGCAGAAGCGGGTGATGCCGCCCTCCACCTTGCACTCGATCAGCAGATCGGCAGAGGAAAGGCCGCGCTGCGGACGGGCGTTCTGACGAGAGGTGTTGGAGATGTTGTTCACCATCACGCCCACGATACGGCCATTGCTGCGCTTGGCCTCACCGGTCAGCGGGTCGGCATCGTAAGCGGGCAGTGCGGCAACACTGGCAGCGGGCTGCTCGGCTGCTGCCAGCGAGGAAGCAGCCATGTCCTCCGAGGATGCAGCAGAAGAAGCTGCGCCGGAAGAACTGATGCCCAGTGTCTGCTGGAGCCAGCTGGAAAAATTGCTGCCCAGAATGGCACTGCCGGAAGCACTGCAGCTGGAAAGCGCCAGCGAAGCGGCAGCGGCACCGGTCAGGCGAAGAACAGTACGGCGAGTGATCTTCATAGGAAAAACCTCCTGCAAAAAACGTATCGGTGCGGCCCGGCAGAATGCCAAAGCCGGGAAAAAGTTTGCGGGTGCAGTGCGGCGGGGCGCACACTGCCGGGCAGTAAAACGCAGCGCACTGCAGACGGATTTGATTTGATTGTAACGATTCTTGCCGGGTTTGTAAAGAGGAAGTTATCGGGATGAAGCCCCTTCCGCTGCCGACACCGGAGCATCTTCGATCTGCTGCGCGGATGAAAAACGGAAGCCCATACCGATGCAGGAGCTTTTTGCGCCTTTTTGCCCGGGAACCCTTGCATTTTTGCGCAAGTTGTGGTAATATTATTCGGCAGTATGTTCACTGCGGAAATATGCGCTCGTAGCTCAGCCGGTAGAGCATCTGACTTTTAATCAGAGGGCCAGGGATTCGAGTTCCCTCGAGCGCACCAAAATCCCACGAAGAATCGTAAGATTCCTCGTGGGATTTTCTTTTTATACGCCATTTGCACGGTCTCTGCACGGTTTTGCACGGTCCGCATTTTTCGTGTCAGATGGAGTAAGTCTGTGAATTAATCTGCAATTCGTGCTATTTTTTGCAATTCAGGTCAGCAAAGCCAAGCGGAGCTGTGCTTTTACGGCAGGGTCTGCGTCCTTCAGAAGTTCCAGCAGAGCCGACACGGAGATGGTCGGTTCTGCTTCAACCGGGGCAGCCTGCACAGGTGTTGTTCCCTGCACCGCTTTCACATCACCGCCGGAGATCATCAGTTGGTAAGCAGAGCGCAGGCTGCGCGATGGAATCGCTGAATAGCACAAAGGCATGTTGGAGTCCAGATGTAAAGAAAAAACGGTAAAGCAGATAAAATCCACTTTACCGTTTTATAGCAATTCAACTTCTTCATGCAACAGCAATAGCGTTGAATTGCATATCGCAAATTGCTGTTTTAACGTTCCACTAACTTTTTGCCTTGCAATCAAGAAAGCACGTTTGCTAAACGCTCTACATTGAAAATATAATCGTACACTGCTATAATAAAATTGTGGTATTATCACCAAAAATTCAAGATGCAAAGCGTTTGCGATTGGCAAACATTCAGGAGGAACGCATGGTAACAGGAGCCATTAAAAATAAGGTAGACAAGATCTGGACGGACATCTGGGCAGGCGGCATCACCAATCCGCTGACCGTCATTGAACAGCTGACCTATCTCATGTTCATCCGGTCACTGGACGAGAAAGAGCTTGCCACCGAAGATTTTGAGAACATGGCGGGCGAAAAGATGGAGCACATCTTCCCGGCCAGCGAAGCAGGACAATCTATGCGGTGGAGCCGCTTCAAGGATAAAGATTCCCGCGAGATTTTCCTGACCATGCAGCAGCGGGTGTTCCCTGCCATCAAAAAGATGAAATATGGCCGTCTGCCGGACTTTGACGCAAACGGCGAGCTGGTGGAGATCGCAGACGACCCCGCCCGCCCAGACGAGGGCAACACCGCCTTTGCGCGGTACATGGACGATGCCATGTTCCTGATTCCCACGCCGCAGGTGCTGCAAAAGATCATCACCGGGCTGGAGAATCTCTACACCCACGACATCGCCGACCTTGATATGCAGGGCGACCTGTACGAGTATATGCTGGGAAAACTGGCAACGGCGGGTCGGAACGGCCAGTTCCGCACGCCTCTGCATATCATTGATATGATGGTGGAGCTGGTGCAGCCCACGCCGGACGACTTCATCTGCGACCCCGCCTGCGGCACGGCGGGCTTTCTGGTGTCCAGTGCACAATACCTCCGCGCCCACTACGAGGACAGCATGACCCCGGAGCAGTGGCAGCATTTTGCCGGCCCGATGTTCACCGGCTTTGACATGGACCGCACCATGCTGCGCATTTCGGCCATGAATCTGATGCTCCACTCCATCACGAACCCGGAGATCGACTACAAGGACAGCGTGTCGAAGCAAAACTCCATTTGCAGCAAGTACACGGTCTGCCTTGCGAACCCGCCGTTCAAGGGCACCGTGGACGCAGAGAGCATCAACGACGACCTGAAGGCCGTCACCAACACCAAAAAGACGGAATTGCTTTTCCTTGCGCTCTTCCTGCGAATGCTCAAAACCGGCGGACGCTGCGCCTGCATCGTGCCGGACGGCGTTTTGTTCGGTTCCAGCAAGGCGCACCAGAGCATCCGAAAAGAACTGATTGAAAACCATCAGTTGCGGGCGGTCATTTCCATGCCCTCCGGCGTATTCAAGCCCTACGCAGGCGTGTCCACGGCGGTGCTGGTGTTTACCAAGACCGGCGCGGGCGGCACTGACAGGGTGTGGTTCTACGATATGAAAGCCGACGGCTTCTCGCTGGACGACAAGCGCACCGAGGTGAAGGAAAACGACATCCCGGATATCATCGCCCGGTTCCATAACCTTGATGCCGAAACCGACCGCAAGCGCACCGAGCAGAGCTTCTTTGTGCCCAAAGAAGAAATTGCCGCCAACGGGTATGATCTGTCCATCAATAAGTATAAAGAGACCGAGTATGTGCCGGTGGAGTATCCCTCGACCACGGAGATCCTTGCTGACCTGCATGAGCTGGAAATGGAGATCACCAAGAGTTTGGCAGAGTTGGAGGAGATGGTGTGATGGCGAAGTTGGGAGAGGTTTGCATTCAGATTACAGATGGTAGTCATAACCCGCCATCGGGTGTTGAACAGAGCGAGTACCTGATGCTGAGCTCTAAAAATATCGATGATGACTTTATTACATTGGATTCGCCACGATTTCTTTCACATAGTGACTACATCGCAGAAAATAAGCGAACAACCGTTAGCGAAGGCGATTTGCTAATGACGATTGTAGGAACGATTGGCCGAGTTGCAATTGTTCCGGAAGAATTGAAGGGCATTTGTTTGCAACGAAGTGTTGCAGTAATCAAGCCCGAGCGAGAAGTTGTAAACAATCGTTATCTGATGTATCAACTCCAAAATATGCGGCCGTTTTTAGAAAAAGAAGCTCGTGGTGTAGCACAGAAAGGAATTTATCTCAAACAGGTTAGTCAACTGGATATAAAACTCCCTGAGCTTGAACACCAAATGCAAATTGTAAAAGTGCTGGATAAGGCATCAAAGCTAATTTTTCTTCGTAGGCAGCAACTTGCCAAGCTGGACGAGCTGGTAAAGGCAAGGTTTGTGGAGATGTTTGGAGACCCAGTAAAGAATACTATGAATTGGGAAATAAAGCCTTTATCGGAGTTAGGGGAGCTTAATCGAGGAGTATCTAAAGCGCGTCCAAGAAATTCTCCTGAGTTACTTGGCGGGCCATATCCGTTAATTCAAACAGGCGAAGTTGCCAATGCTAAGACATATATCACATCGTTTAACAGTACCTATTCCGAAAAAGGACTTGCTCAAAGCAAAATGTGGCCTAAGGGGACGCTATGCATCACCATTGCGGCAAATATAGCACAGACAAGTATTTTGACTTTTGATGCGTGCTTTCCAGATAGTGTTGTTGGTTTTATTTCCAGAAACATGACGAATGAGCTTTTCATCCACTACTGGTTTTCATTTTTTCAAAAGATTTTGGATGAACAAGCACCTCAAGTTGCACAGAAAAATATCAATCTTAAGATTTTAAGTGAACTAAATGTTATTGTACCGCCGCTTTCCCTCCAAAATCGCTTTGCTGCCTTTGTGGAGCGTGTAGACCAGCAGAAGCAGACTATACAGCAAAGCCTTGAGAAACTGGAACTGATGAAAAAAGCACTGATGCAGGAATATTTTGGGTAACTCCCTCAGCCGCCTGACGGCGACAGCCCCCTCAGAGAGGGAGCCTTAACGTGGCCGCAAGGCAAAAGCCTTCCTCTTTGAGGAAGGTGGCACGGCGCAGCCGTGACGGAAGAAGTTCTGCGCAAATCTCGAAAAATCAAGACGAAAGAATCCAGCATATTAACTTTTTGAGATTTCGGTGATATGATATAAAAAACGTGTATTGCGAGGGACGTTCATGCAGGTGACTTTTCTTATCGGAAATGGTTTCGATTTAGGAATTGGGCTAAAAACGGCCTATTCTGATTTTTATAGAGTGTATTGTGCTGAAACACAAAAAGATGACGAGAATCTCAGGAACTTTAAGTCCGCTATTCAGTTGAAATCAGAAACGTGGTCCGACTTTGAAAATGCATTTGGCAAATATTCAAGCGAGCTCAATGATACAGCGGTGTACTTGGAACTGTTTGAAAATTTTGTCAACTCTTTTATAAGTTATATAAGAAATGAAGAACAGCGGTTTGATGAATCAAAACTGGACAATGCAGTTGAGGGAATGAGTAAGGCATTCAGTACATATTATAAGATTCGGCCTGCTGACGCAGAGGTGCTCAGAAGAGTTATTGATAGAAACGATGTCTATTTTAACTTTGTGACGTTTAATTATACCAATTGCTTAGATAAGTGTTTCAATGCGGTTAAGGAGAAAGCCGGTGGCTGTAAATTCAGTGGCGGATATATTAGCGAGCTTGTTCATGTCCATGGGTATATAGATGATCTCATAATGGGTGTCAATGATGAGACACAAATCGCAAATAAGGCTTTCGCTGAAAATTTGGATGTTATTGAGGGAATAATTAAGCCTGTACAAAATCAAATTATTCGGATGAACTATGATGAACGTGCAACAAAACTAATAAAGAACAGCACAATTGTTTGCATTTATGGAATGTCTGTTGGTTCTACGGACAAGAAGTGGTGGAAATTGATTATGGAGTGGTTGCAGGAAAATTCAGCGAGGCATTTGATTGTGTTAAGTCATGAGGCTGGTTCACAGACAGTGTTTCAATGGAACCGCACTGTGAAGAGAATTCGGAGAAATCTTTTTACATATGGAGAAGTTTCAGATGACAAGAAAAAGCCACTGGAAAGTCAAATTCATATTCAAACAAATCACGACATTTTTTCGATGAATCTGGTGAAATCGCAACAGTTGGGAGGACAGCCTCAAACAATGGAAGATAGTAAGGATATAACCGAACGGGTTCGTTCCGAGATAGAAAAAATGACCGCAACTGATGCAGAAGTGTCAGAAATGCTGGATGAAGTCTTTAATTAAGTGCTCGATTTACTATTGAAAGGAGCCCTCCCCATGTCCAACTTCTCCTATCTTGCCACCAAACCTGAATATTCCCTCTTTGCCTCTGCCGCCATCGAGGCCGAGAAAGTGTTCTCCACCTCCCCGGCAATGTGCGCGGTGGGGTGCCGGAAGGCGTTGGAGCTGGCGGTGAAGTGGGTGTATGCGGCAGACAAAACCATCACGATGCCCTACAAGGACAACCTGCAATCCCTGCTGCATGAGCCGAGCTTCCGGTTCGCAGTGGACCGCAATGTGTGGAGCGTGCTGCCCAGCATCGTGAAGGCGGGCAATCTGGCGGTACATACGGGGCATAGTGTGTCGGCGGCGGATGCAGTGTTCAGCCTGCGGGGGCTGTTCGATTTCATCCAGTGGGTGGATTACTGCTACGGCACGGACTATGTGGAGCGCTCCTTTGACGAGACAGCCATCCCCGGCGAGAAAGTGGCGCTGGACGAAAAGAAGATCCGGGAACAGGAAAGCCTGCTGTCCCAGAAGGATGCCGAGCTGGAAGCGCTGCGCAAGCAGGTGGAGAGTCTTTCGGCGGCATACACGGCCAGCAAACAGCAGAACCAGCAGAGCCGCAGTTTCACCGCCGCCGACCTGACCGAGGCCGAGACGCGGCGGAAGATCATCGACATCGACCTCAAGGCCATGGGCTGGAAATTCACCGGGCCGGACGCCGATGTGCGCACCGAGTACGAAGTGGACAACATGAACGGCGTGCTGGGGCAGAAGGGTTATGCAGACTATGTGCTGATGGGCAAGGACGGCTTGCCGCTGGCGGTCATTGAAGCCAAGCGCAGCACCAAAGACCCCAACATCGGGCGCAAGCAGGCTCAGCTTTATGCAGACTGTCTGGAGCAGAAGGTTGGCCGCCGTCCGATGCTGTTTACCACCAACGGCTACACCACCTATTTCTGGGATGAGCAGAGCGGCCCGCAGTGTGCCGTGAGCGGGGTGTTCTGCAAGGACGACTTGCAGAAGCTGATGAACCGCCGCACTGAGAAAAAGCCGCTGGACACCATCGAAATTGACGATAAAATCACCGACCGTTACTACCAGAAAAACGCCATCCGGGCAGTCTGCGCCCATATTACGCAGGGCTTCCGGCGCAATCTGCTGGTCATGGCTACTGGCACGGGCAAGACCCGCACCGCATCCAGCCTGACCGATGTGCTGAGCCGGGGCGGTCATGTGACCAACGTGCTTTTTCTGGCGGACCGCACCGCGCTGGTCAAGCAGGCGAAGGACGACTTCAAGAAATATCTGCCCGACCAGTCGCTGTGCAATCTGTGCTCCTCTAAGGACGATAAGGCCGCGCGCATCGTGTTTTCCACCTATCCCACCATGCTCAACGCCATCGACAACGCCAAGACCAAAGACGGCGTGCCGCTGTTTTCGCCCGCCCACTTTGACCTTATCATCGTGGACGAGAGCCACCGCAGCATTTTCAAGAAATACCGCGCCATTTTTGATTATTTCGATGCCGTTCTGGTTGGCTTGACCGCCACCCCGAAAACCGATGTAGACCGCAACACCTACGACTTTTTCGAGATGGAACACGGCATCCCCACCTACGCCTACGATTACGACACGGCGGTCTACACCGACCATGTGCTGGTGCCTTACTACAACTACGAGGTCAAGACGAAATTCACAGAAGAGGGCATCCACTACGACCAGCTTTCACCGGAGGATAAGGCCCGCTACGAGGACGATTTTGCCGAGGACGACACCCTGCCCACCTTCATCCCGTCCGAAAAGCTGAACAAGTTCATCTTCAACGCCAACACCGTGGACACGGTGCTGCAAGACTTGATGGAACGGGGCATCCAGACGGCAGGCGGCGACCGCATCGGCAAGACCATCATCTTTGCCCAGAACAAGCGCCACGCGGAGTTTATCCGGGAACGCTTTGGCAAGCTCTACCCGCAGCTGGAGACCCAGTACCCGGGATTCATCCAGCGGGTGGTCTGCGACGACGCCTATGCACAGTCCATCATTGACGACTTCAAACAGCCGGACAAGCCGCCGTTTATTGCGGTCTCGGTGGATATGATGGACACGGGCATCGATGTGCCGGAGTGCGTGAATCTGGTGTTCTTCAAAAAAGTGCGCAGCAAAACGAAGTTCTGGCAGATGATCGGCCGTGGTACGCGGCTCTGCCCATCCCTTGCCTGCGTGGATGCCATCGACGGCGAATATACGGGCAAACGGCGTTTTCTGATCTTCGACTACTGCGGCAACTTTGAATTTTTCCGTCAGAAACCCAACGGCTACGAGAGCGCGGACACCAAGAGTCTGTCCGAGAGCATTTTCTGCAAGCAGGTGCGCATTGCCGCCGCGCTGCAGGATGGAGCCTATGGGGACGAAAACTACCAGAACTGGCGCAAGATCTTAACGGAGACCTGCCGCGCCGAGGTGGGAGCGCTGAACCCGGAGCTGGTATCCGTGCGGCTGCACCGACAGGCCGTGGAACACTATCAAAAGCCGGAAGCCTTTGTCAGCCTGACTGAAACGGACAAGGGTACTCTGATGAAAGAGGTGGCACCGCTCATCTCGCTGGACGATAAGGACGAGGCCGCCAAGCGGTTCGATAACTTTGTGTATGGCTTGCTGCTCTGTGAACTGGAAGGTCTGCCGGGGCTGGGCCGCGCCCAGAAACAGCTGCGCAGCACGGCGGCAATGCTGGAAGGGAAAGCTACCATCCCGCAGGTGCAGGCAAAGCTGCCCCTCATCCGCGAGGTGCAGACAGACGAATTTTTGACCTCGCATGATCTGCTCCGCTTTGAGGAAATGCGGCAGGAACTGCGGGAGCTCATCAAGTTTCTGGTGGAGGGCGGCGAGGGGCAAAAGCCTGTCTACACGGCCCTTGCCGACCCGGTACTGGAACAGACCGAGGGCAAAACGCTGGATTCCGGCTACGATTTCGGCGAGTACCGGGAACGTGTGAACCGCTATATCATGGAGCACCGCAGCGATACGCTGGCCATCCACAAGCTGACCCAGAACATTCCGCTTTCCCGGGGCGACTATACCGAGCTGGAACATATCTTTACCTGTGAGCTGGGCAGCAAAGAGGACTATGCACGGGAGTTTCGGGATACACCCTTTGGTCTGCTGGTGCGTAAAGTGGCAAAGCTGGACCACGATGCTGCCATGCAGGCATTTTCCAAGTTCATCAACGACGAATCGCTGAATGCAAAGCAGATCGCGTTCGTGCAGAAGGTCATTCATTACATCGAGCAGAACGGTTATGTGGAAAGCAAAGCGGTGCTGATGAAACCACCCTTTGACCAGCCCATTCTGTTTACCCGCCTGTTTGATGGCAAAACAGGGAGTGAACTGATGGATACGATCAATTCGGTGAAAGAAAATGCCACCCATGTGACTGCATAAAGTAGTGGAATGTACTGATAAAAACCGGTATAATTCAGGACTATCGAAAAATGAATATCCTGCAACGCAGTATGGCAAGTCAGGGAATTTTGAACGATACGCAAACGACTCTGGCTGATTACCTGATGAGCATCGCACAAATTTCCGTGGAGGATGCCGGAGCGATTTATATCGAGTTGAGCAGCATCCGCGGCAATTTTATGGCAAACATCATTCTGCGCATGATTGAAAATTATCACTTCCTGCCCGATATGGCGCAGAAACTGAAAAACAAACAAGCACTGGTGGAAAGCGTAATTGCAAATGAACAACAGGAGCCTTCCATTATGTTGCCCACCAAAGATGTGTATGATGACCTTGTCAACAGCAAACTGGATATGATCGAGGGCTTCGTGCCGATCTCTGCCATCCAGTATGATGCTAAGATGCAGGAAGCAGAAAGACTTTAAGGGGAGTGCGACTTGTAGGATTGCTTTAAATTATCGAGTTAATCCGCAGGCTGAATAGATTCCCTCGAATCGAATGAAAACGAAAAAATGCCCGCTCACCGTGGAGATCCGGCTCCATCGGTGGGCGGGCATATCCAATAAAACACCAGGATACGATTATGCTTTTCGTACTTCAGCTGGGATCTTGTTCTGGCTCAGATATCCCACAGGGAGGGCGCAGAGGTGGAAACTGCGGCGGCACCTGCGCGCATGGCGGCCATGACGTCGGCTTTGTCCCGCAGCAGGCCGCCTGCAATGACAGGCACCTGTGTGCGGGCGCTGATCTCGGCGATGACCCGGGGCATGATGCCGGGAAGGATCTCGACAAAATCCGGCTTGCCCTGCTCCAGCTGGCCGGACAGGCTGGTCAGCGAGAGGGAATCCAGAATGAATGCCCGCTGGACGGTCAACAGGCCGCGGTGGCGCGCCCGGCGGATCAGGGTCGGGCGGGTGGAGATGATGCCGTCCGGGTGGCACAGGGCGTTGAGGGAGTCCACCGCGATCTCCCGCGACGAAAGGCCGTCCACAAGGTCGATGTGAACCACGGCCAGTTTTCCGGCATCATGTATGCGGTGCACCAGACCGTCTACGGTGAGCAGGGTGCTTGCCAGCAGAAAAATAGTACTGCAGGGCGAGGCCAGCGCAGCAGTCAGGGCTTCGTCCGTTTTCACAGCGGCGATCACCGGTTCGTCCAGCAGGGTTTCGGCAAGAGGATGCATTGGGTAAGACTCCTTTCGAGCCAGATTTACAGAGATAGGGAGCAATCAGAAGATACGGCCCTTTCAGAAAACTCTAAAAGGGCCGCACCATGCGCAAACCAAGTTTATAAAAAATTGAGGGGTTTGTAAAGAGGATTAAAGAGGCATTATTTATGTGCCTGCACGGCTGCATTATTTTTCTTCAGCAGTACAGCGCATGCTATGGTAACTACAAAGCCGATCGCGATCAGTGCGTAGACCAGAGCAGTGCCAGCGTACTGTGTTCCGGGGGTGTGCACGCGAATCTCGCAGATGCCCCACTCGCTGACAGCTGCAAGAACGCCGCAGAAGATGCCGCCAAGGTAGGGATTGCCCGTGTGCTGGTACAGGAGACGACAAATCAGGATCGCAACAAAGATGAAGCCGGGCAGCGCATACACTGCAGTTGCGGCAGAAGCCAGACCGCCGAACATCGGGTTCGAGCCGGTAGCCTTGAAGATGCCGTAAACGTAGCAGAGGATGAACAGAGTGGGAACCGATGCGATAAAGCTGATCAGAAGGTTAGAAAGCAGCTTGTTTTTGCCGAGCGCCGTGCTAAAGTTAAAACTGTTGACGCTGATGGACATGACAATGTAGTACACGAGATACATGGGTACAACAAGGAGCATACCCGGGATGCGGTTGGCTCCAAACTTCATAAAGCCCCAGTAAACGATCAGGAAGTTCACATCCACAAAATAGTCGACGGCAAAAACCATCAGGATCAGGGCAAAGACTGCAAGCAGGGCCGCGCCGATGGATTTGAGGAGTGCATGCCCGGAAATAGCGATGCCGGTATTCCGGAAGGAGAAACCGTGTTTTTTGCCGTAGGCCATGTACCACACCGTGCACAGAACAAGAGTCAGTGCGCCGCACAGCAGAGAGATCAGGCCGTGGTACGCAGGGTTGGCCGAGTGGAAAAGTGCATCACGGTAAGATGCCAGTCCCTGCTTGTTCAGGAATCGAATCATGAGGATGGACAGGACGGCACTGATGATCTGGATGCCCCAGAACCATGCAACTGCGTTCTTATCGCCAACTGGGCGAAGGTCCTGCTCGCCATTGTCGGCACACTGGAATGTCTTGACGGAGTTGACCAGCCAGACCATCAGAGACCCGGCAAACAGCAGCAGACCGGACAGGGCGATGATCTTGAAGATGTTCCAGATGGTATAGGTGTAGCTGCTGGCGCTCAGAGCAGTGCTAGTGGGCATAACACGGTTAAAGAAGGTCAACACACGGTTCATGACCAGCGGGGACCACCAACCAGCCATATGCGTCTCGTTAGAAACAAAGATCTGGCGGCTTCCGGTCTTTCCGCCGTAATCCTGCTCATAAACGGTCTCTGCCACGCGCTGTTCACTGGTGGTTGCGGGGTCGATACCGAAATACAGGAAGGACTGTGCACTGTTGTTGATCACATATTCTGCCGGGCTGGAAAGGTTGGCTGCATACTTGTTGGCGTCGTTGGAATAGGTACCGTTATCATTAGCTTTTTCCGAGAAGAAGAACTCGTCGTTCTTGTCTGCGAGAACTGCGACATCTCGGGCACCGTAAACATCGGTGTAGCCCTCGCTGTTACGCACGATGGGATCGCTGTGGATCAGGAAAATGGCCTTGACAACATTCAGACTGTCGTTATCGCACTGCAGTGCTTCACCAGCTGCCTTGCCACCGCGGGAGTAGCCCAGCAGCGAAACTCGGTCGGTATCAACGTAGGGCAGAGTCACGCCGTAGCGTACCGCATCATAAAGGCCGCGGCCCTGGGTGAGCCATTCGGAGTCCGGCAGAGGTTCGCTTTCGCCCATGCCGTACATATCCACGCCGATCGCAACATAGCCGCGGCGGGCGAGCTCAATGCAGTAATGCTGCATTTCTTCTTTGTTGTTGTTTCCGCCATGCTGTACAAAAATAGCGGGCGCAGGCGTTTCAGCGGTGGCGTTTTCCGGAATATAAACATCCATCGCAAGGGTATGACCGGATTCGGATTCAATGGTAACGTTCCGGATGGTCGTTTTGCCGGAGTTCGTCTGTAAAATGAAAGAACCGGCAATGCCTACGATGATGAGCGCGATGCTGACGATGAGACTGATCAGCGGCCTTGAAAGTTTTTTCTCGTTCATATGGGGGACCTCCTTTTTGAATCTGATTTTTCCGTAATAAAAATGGGGACACACTGCATCTGGACGATACAGTGCATCCCCATCTCACTTCTCTTGGGATACTTCTAGTATAGCGTTTTGTAACAAAATGTCAATAGAAAATAAACAATTAAAAAATATTTTGTGCACGAACTATAAAGTCGGGCGAAAACTATCAATGCTCTGCCCAGTCGCAGCTGCGGCCCACAGCCTTGTGCCAGCCGGAGAGCAGACGGGTGCGCTCAGCCTCGTCCATCTGCGGGGCAAAGGTCATATTGCAATGCCACAGGCTGCGGATCTCGTCCCGGTCCTTCCATACGCCGGTGGCAAGGCCCGCCAGATAGGCAGCGCCCAGAGCGGTCGTCTCCCGGATGGCCGGGCGCAGCACGGTCTTGTTCAGGATGTCGGCTTGGAACTGCATCAGGAACTGGTCACGGGATGCACCGCCGTCCACCTTCAACGAGGTGATGGGCACGCCGGTGTCCTTTTCCATAGCAGCCACGAGGTCTGCGCTCTGGTAGGCAATGGACTCCTCTGCCGCGCGGATGATGTGGTTCTGGGTGGTGCCGCGGGTGATGCCCACAATGGCACCGCGGGCATACATATCCCAGTACGGTGCACCCAGACCAGTAAAGGCCGGCACGATGTAAATGCCGCCGTTATCCGGCACCTTCTGGGCATAGTATTCCGCATCGCGGCTCTCCTGGATCATGCGCAGGCCGTCGCGCACCCACTGGATGACGGCACCGCCCACAAAGACGCTGCCCTCCAGCGCGTACTCCACCTTACCGTTCAGGCTGATGGCGATGGTAGAGATCAGGCCGTTCCGGCTGCGGCAGATGGTATCGCCGGTGTTCATCAGCAAAAAGCAGCCGGTGCCGTAGGTGTTCTTGGCCTCGCCCTTGCCAAAGCAGCTCTGTCCGAACAGCGCAGCCTGCTGGTCACCGGCAATGCCGGCCACCGGGATCTGCACACCGCACAGATCGGTGGTGCCGTAGACCTCGCTGGAATCCGTCACGCGGGGCAGGATGCAGCGCGGGATATCCAGCGCTTTGAGCAGGGTGTCGTCCCAGTCCAGCGTGCGGATGTTATACAGCATGGTGCGGCTGGCGTTGGTGCGGTCGGTGACATGCACTCTGCCGCCGGTCAGCTTCCAGACCAGCCATGTGTCCACAGTGCCGAACAGGATCTCCCCTGCCTCGGCCCGCTCCCGCGCACCGGGCACATTGTCCAGGATCCACTTGATCTTCGTTGCGGAGAAATAGGCATCAGGCATCAGGCCGGTGTTCTCCCGGATGTAGTCTGCCATGCCGGGCTGCTGCAGCAGTTCATCCACCAGCGGAGCCGTGCGGCGGCACTGCCAGACGATGGCATTGTAGATGGGGCGGCCGGTGGCCTTTTCCCACAGGATGGTGGTCTCCCGCTGGTTGGTGATGCCAATGGCGGCGATATCGTGGGCATCGACACCGCTCTGGGCCACCACCTCGTTCATGACTCCATACTGGGTGGACCAGATCTCCATGGGGTTGTGCTCCACCCAGCCCTGCTGCGGATAGATCTGCTCAAACTCGCGCTGCTGCACCGCAATGATATTCTGCTCATTGTCGAACAGGATGGCACGGCTGCTGGTGGTTCCCTGATCCAACGCCAGAACATATTTTGTACTCATGCTTTTGCTACCTCCGTATCGTTTCAGGAGTGTGTATCACAGATTTCGCGTCGCCACAACGTCCACGCCGGTGCCGCACACATCTGCCAGCACCACCTGTCCGGTGCGGACGGGGGCGTGCAGGGTGACGCGGTCCAACGCAGCCATGACCTCGGTCATCTTCTCTTTGGGCACGGCCTGCGCAGTCTTTACCGGGCAGCGCGGGTACAGCCCACCCTCTACCCGCACGGTGCTGGTGAGGATGCGAGTGGGATGGGTCAGCTCTTCCCTGCCGTAGGCGGCACCGTTGGGACAGGCGTTTCCAGTTACATTATAATCATTTTCCGGGTCTACCTGCAAGTGGCAGCCGCAGGGACAGCAGATGCAAATGACTTCTTTGATACGGCTCATTCTGCAATAACCTCCTCTACCGCAACGGTCAGCGGGCCGTCTGCTTTTTCCAGCAGGACTTTGGGCAGTGCGATGTGCTCCATCTCACCGGGAGCCATGCGCTGGCGCTTGAACCGGGCCAGCTGCCTGCCGCCGCAGGTCACGGTGATCTGGCTGGGGCCGTAGTTCTGCCGCACACGGAAGGAAATGTTCACGCTCCTGTCCACATCAGCGGGGCGCACCCGCTGCGGCACGGTGTAGCCCACACCATTGCCCGGGATAAGATCGAGTGCGGCGGCATCGGCGGCTTCGCCTTTCAAAACATAGGCCGCCGCAGAAGCACCGGCAAGGTCGCTTTCGCCCGAAACGAAGTCCACCAGATCATGCACGTGCACCACGTTGCCGCAGGCGAACACGCCGGGGATGCCGGTCTCCATATTCTCGTAGACCACAGCGCCCTTGGTGTGAGGGTCCATGGGGATGCCCGCCTGCCGGGTCAGCTCATTTTCCGGGATCAGGCCGACGCTGAGCAGGATGGTGTCCACATCAAATTCCATCTCGGTGCCCGGGATGGGGCGGCGGTTTTCGTCCACCTTGGCAACGGTGGCCTTTTCCACACGGGCCTTGCCCTGAATATCCACGATGGTATGGGACAGATACAGGGGGATGTCGAAGTCCTGCAGGCACTGCACGATGTTGCGGGTCAGGCCGCCGGAATACGGCATGACCTCCACGCAGGCCAGTACTTTGGCACCTTCCAGCGTCATGCGGCGGGCCATGATTAGGCCGATGTCGCCGCTGCCGAGGATGAGCACCCGCTTGCCTACCAGATAGCCCTCCATGTTGACATAGCGCTGGGCAGCACCGGCGGTGTAGATGCCGGCAGGGCGGCTGCCCGGAATGCCAATGGCACCGCGGGTGCGTTCCCGGCAGCCCATGCAGAGGATGATGCTTCTGGCTTCCAAGATCTGATAGCCCTTTTCCCGGCTGACGCAGTGGATCTTTTTGTCCGGGGTGACGTCCAGCACCATCGTGCCCAGCTCCACCCGGACACCGGTGGAGCGCAGCAGTTCAATGCAGCGGCCTGCGTATTCCGGGCCGGTGAGCTGCTCGCCAAAGCGGTGCAGGCCGAAGCCGTTGTGGATGCACTGGTTCAGGATGCCGCCCAGCTCGTTGTCGCGCTCTAAGATAAGGATATCGCGCAGACCATGCTGCCATGCGCTGTAAGCTGCGGCAAGGCCTGCAGGGCCGCCGCCGACGATGACCAGATCAATCATGGTGCTCTCCCTCCTGCTTGGTTTCACACAGTAAGACGTTGGTGCCGACCTTATCCTGCAGCACGTCCAGCGGACGGATGCCCAGCGTTTTGCTGATCAGCTCCAGCACCCGCGGCCCGCAAAAGCCGCCCTGACAGCGGCCCATACCGGCACCGCAGCGGCGCTTGACACCGTCAATGGTGGTGGCGGGGATCTCTTCGTGCAGAGCGTCCAGAATTTCGCCCTCGGTGATCGTCTCACAGCGGCAGATCACGCGGCCATAGGCGGGTTCCTTTGCAATGAGCCGGGCTTTTTCTTCGGGCGGAAGCTCCTTGAAGCGCACCCGGGTGCGGCCATCTCTGTAATCCGCCTTGGGGGCGGGCAGATCGCCGTGAGCTTCCAGAATTTTGACGGCTTCTCTGGCAACGGCCGGTGCACTGGAAAGGCCGGGCGATTTCATACCGGCCAGATCGATGAAGCCGGGTGCGCCTTCCGCTTCGCCGATAACGAAGTCGCCCGTGTCCACATTGGCACGGACACCCGCAAAATTGCGGATGGACTCGCTGAAGCGGATGTTCGGCACGCTGCGGCGCGCTGCGGCGCTGACGAAGGCCAGCCCGGCGGCGGTGCAGGCGGTATCGTCCCCTTCCACGGGGTCGGCGTTCGGGCCGACGATCAGGTTGCCGTGGACGGTGGGGGCTACCAGAACGCCCTTGCCGTTTTCGTTGGGGCACTGGAAGATGACGTGGTGCACACGGCTGCCCTCGGATTTATCCAGCAGGTAGTATTCGCCCCGGGTGGGCTGGATGGTAAATTTGTGGGGTGCGGCCATGTCGTGCACGGCCTGCGCCGAGATGCCTGCCGCATTGATGATATAGCGCGTTTCCACAATTCCGGAGGGGGTGGTCAGCGCCCAGCCGCCGGCGGTCTTTTCGATGTGGGTCACAGGGCAGCTGCGGTGCAGCTCCACGCCGTTGCGCACAGCCACTTCTGCCATTGCCAGCGCAAACTCCCACGGGCTGACGATGGCGGCGCTGGGCGCATACAGCGCGCCAACGACAGTGGGGGCCAGATTCGGTTCCATGGCAAACGTTTCCTCTGCGGAAAGCAGCCGGATGCCCGGCACGCCGTTGGCGATGCCGTTCTCATACAGTTTCTGCAGGTGGGGCAGCTCTTCCGGGCTGAGGGCCAGCACCAGACTGCCGCACTGCAGGTACGGCACATCCAGCCGGGCGCAGATCTCCTTGGCCAGTGCGGACCCCTCCACGTTGAGCCGCGCCATCCGGGTGCCCGGTTCGGGGTCGTAGCCAGCGTGCAGAATGGCACTGTTGGCCTTGGTGGTGCAGTCTGCCACGTCATTTTCAGCCTCGAAAATGGCGGTCTGCAGCGGGTAATGGGACAGCTCATAGGCGGCTGCCGCACCAATGACACCGCAGCCGATAATTGCTACATCCAGCATAAAAACCTCCTGATCGCTCCGTTTGCCGAATAAAAGAAAAAGAGCAGGACAAACAAAAGGGCCTTTCGACTCTCCCCTTGCTTGTTCTGCTCGATCCTCTGAACAAACCTTTATTGTCTTTATGATAATGCGATCTGCACAAGATGTCAAGCTTTTGTTGAAAATTTAAAGCTCATTTTTACCTGTGCGGCTTTTTCCTGCTTTTTGCGGGCGCGGAGGCTTTTGGCAGAGCACGGCCTGCTGCAGCATGGCCTGCAGCGCTGCGCCCGGCCACAAGGCCGGAGCCGAACGCCCAGTGCAGGTTAAAACCGCCGCAGCTGCCTGCGCAGTCCAGCGTTTCGCCCACAAAGTAAAGGCCCGGACAGCCCTTGAACTGGAAGTGCTGATCCACCTCCCGCAGGGCCAGCCCGCCGCCGGTGGTCTGGGCCTGCTTCCAGCTGCAGGGGGTCAGCCCTTCAAAGCGCCAGTGCTTGGCGGTGTGGGCCAGCTTCTGCCACTGTGCGGCGGTGAGCACGGCAGGCGCGTCGCTGTCCTGCAGCCCGGCGGCAGACCACACAGTACGGCCCAGCTTCTGGTTCAGCAGGCCCAGCCAAAAGTCGGCGGCGCTGCCCCCTGCCGTCTGGGCGGCGTGGGCCGCAAACAGGCTGGCAAGTGCGGTTTCGTCCACTGCCGGGAAGAGGTCCAGCTCCACAGCAGGAGCCTTGGGGCCGCGGCCCGGGGCCAGCAGGCCGGACAGCTGCATGATGCAGATGCCGGAAAGGCCGTAATCGGTGAACTGTACCTCGCCGTTCTCGCAGGCAAGCACATGGGTACCGTCCAGCAGGGATGCTGCTGCCTTGGCACGGATGCCAGCCAGCGCTTTGCGGGGCTTTGCGCACTGCAGGGCGGTCAGGCAGGGGTACAGCGGCTCCACCCTGCCGCCGCACTGGGCGGCGAACCGGGTGCCAAAGCCGTCGGTGCCGAACTGCGGCCCTGCCTCGCCGCCCATGGCGCAGATGACGGCATCGGCGCGCAGGGTCTCGGTGCTGCCCTCTGCCGTCTCGAACTGCACGGCGTAGCCGCTGCGGCTCTGGCTCAGGGTGCGCACGGTGCAGCCGGTGCGCAGCTGCACATGGTGCTGCGCAAGGTGATGCTCCAGCAGGGCCAGCACGTCCGCCGCCTGATTGGAGTACGGATACACCCGGCCCGCCTCGTCGGTGCGGGTGTAAAGCCCCAGCGCACGGAACCAGCGCAGCGGGTCGGCGGTATTTACGGCATCCAGCAGCGGACGAAGTGCTGCCGGGTCGGCAGTGAAATACAGCTCCGGTGCAATGCCGGTGTTATCCAGATTGCAGCGGCCATTGCCGGTGGCAAGCAGCTTTTTGCCCGGCTTCGGGTTGCGCTCCAGCACAATGACCTGTGCAGCGGGGGCACTTTGTGCCGCCGCCAGCGCGGCTGCAAGACCGGCGGCACCGCCGCCCAGAATGAGGATGTTCGGCATCCGGACACCTGCCTTTCTCAGTAGAATTTTAGGATCTGTCTTCATAAGCGGGGTGCTGTGCTTATGAAAATGGCTTTTTGTATCATTGTAGCAGAACCCTGCCGGAAACGCAACGAAGAGGCAGCTTTCCGTGCAGGTCTTTTTGCGCGGGGGCAGCAGGTATAAATGGCCCGGCCTGACAGATACTAGTGCTGCAGGCATTTTTAAGGAAACGGAGGAGCAAAAACATGAAAGCAACAGGAATCGTGCGCCGCATCGACGAGCTGGGCCGGGTGGTGATCCCCAAGGAGATCCGCCGCACCCAGCGCATCCGCCGCGGCGACCCGCTGGAGATCTTCACCACAGGCGACGGCGAGGTGATCTTTAAAAAGTATTCGCCCATTGGCGAGATGAACGCAGTAGCGGCCCAGTATACCGAGGTGCTCAGCAAAAGCTTTGCGCTGACCGCACTGGTGGCCGACCGCGACCGCATCCTGACGGTGAGCGGCAGCGGGCGGCGGGAGCTGGCCGACCGCAGCATCAGCCAGCCGCTGGAAAAGCTGATGGATGGCCGCAGGCTGTACCAGAGCGAGGGCATCGCCGAAAAGTGCATCCTGCCCTGCGAAGGCTCGCCCCGAGCAGTGCTGTGCGCCGCACCCATCATTGCGGCGGGCGATGTGACCGGCGTGGTGGCCCTGCTGACCGAAGACCGCACGGCCACGCCGGATGCCGCCCAGCTCAAGGCCGTGAATGTGGCAGCGGCATTTCTGGCAAGGCAGATGGAAGAGTAAAGAACATGCCGGAGCGCTTTCCTTATAATAAGGAAGGCGCTTTCTTCGTTTATGACAGAATTATGAATCTTTTAAAACATTTTTCCAAGGGGCTTGACAGCACCGGAAAATTGGCTATAATGGTCTTAGCACTCAGGAACAAGGAGTGCTAAACAAACAAAGCGAACGCAAAAAGGAGGCAGGCGCTATGACGATGGATGCACGCAAGCAGCGAGTCTTGCAGGCGATCGTGGCGCTGTATGGTCTCGAAGGCGAGCCCGTTGGCAGCAGCGTGCTGGCAAACTACTTTGACATGGCAGTTTCCAGCGCAACGCTTCGCAATGAGATGGCGGCGCTGACAAAGCTGGGCCTGCTGGAGCAGCCCCACACCAGCGCGGGCCGTGTGCCCAGCGCCAAGGGCTACCGTTACTACCTTGATAATCTGCTGACCGACGATCAGCCGCTGGATCGTGTGAGCCGCGCCCGGGTGGATGCGGTGTTCGCAAGCCTCGACCATGAGCCGGAAAAGCTGGCCGCAGGTGCCGCCAAGGCGCTGGCCGCCATCAGCGGCTGCACCGCCGCCATCAGCACCCCGTGCGCCGAGGATCTGTGCATCGCCCACTATGAAGTGGTTCAGGTGGGCCGCAGCGCAGCGGCTGTGCTGGCCGTTACCACGGCCGGTTACGTTCGTACCCGTGTGGCACGGGTGCGCACCGGCCTTTCCCGCGAGAATGCGGCAGCACTTGCCGCACTGCTCAACCGCAACCTTACCTTTGTAGCGCCGGTGGATCTTTCCACCCGGCTGCTGGCAGAGCTGTGCAGCCAGATCGACCCGGAGCTGGTGCCTGTTATCAGTGCAGCGGCTGCCATCCTGCAGGATTCCGTCAAGCCCCACGTATTTCTGGGCGGCGAGCAGTACCTGCTGGACTGGCCCCAGCTGGACGGCAAGGTGGGCGACATCCTCACACTGCTGAACGACGAGGAGCAGGCCGCTGGCCTGATCGCACCTCCGGCAGAACGCAGTGAGAGCGTGCTGCTGGGCGAGGATCTGGAACCGCAGATCCCGGGCCTGTGCATCGTGAGCGACCGGTATCTGGTGGGCGGAGGCCTGTGGGGCTCCATTGCATTGATCGGCCCCACCCGGATGCCCTTCCAGAAGCTGATGCCGCTGCTGCATTACTTTGCAGACCAGCTGGGCGAGGGCATGAGCGGCAAACGAAAAGACACCCCACAGGCTGCCGTACCCCGGCGGACTGTGATCTATAAGGAGGATCTGGAATGAGCGAAGAAGCAAAAAAGACGGCTCCGGCTCAGGAAGCGGAGCAGCCCGAAACGGCTCCCGAGGAGAAGGCCCAGCAGGCAGCACCCGAACAGGAACCTGCTGCCGAAGCTGCCGACCCGAAGGATGACAAGAAGAAGGATGGCGGCTGGTTCAACAAGAAGGCCCGTGAGCTGGAAGCCGTAAAGGCAAAGCTGGAAGCCGCCGAGCAGGCCAACGCAAAGCTGAAAGACCAGATGCTGCGCACCGCTGCAGAGTATGACAATTACCGCAAGCGTTCCGCCCGCGAAGCTGACCAGAAGTTCAACGATGGTGTTTCCCACGCGGTCAACCAGATCCTGGCAATTTTGGATACGCTGGATATGGCAGCCAATGCCGAATGCACCGATGAAAACTATAAAAAGGGCGTTGTGATGACGCTGGACAAAGCCGAAAAAGCTCTGAAAACGCTGAACATCACCGAGATTGAATCCATGGGCAAGCCCTTTGACCCTAACTTTATGAACGCTGTTCAGCAGGTTCCGGCAGAGGATGGCCAGGAAAGCGGCACTGTGGTGCGCGTGTTCCAGAAAGGCTACATGATCGGCGATAAGATCATCCGCCATGCAACCGTGGTTGTGGCTGAATAACAAAGCATGAACCGGGTGCAAAAGCCCGTTCAGATATAAATTAAGACATTCACATTTCCATGTTTCCTGAAAGAGGAATATGAAAGGAGTTTTATATTATGAGTAAGATTATTGGTATTGACCTTGGTACTACCAACAGCTGCGTAGCTGTTATGGAGGGCGGCGAGCCCGTTGTCATCGCCAACTCTGAGGGTGCCCGCACCACCCCGTCCGTTGTCGGCTTCACCAAGACCGGCGACCGTCTGGTAGGTCAGGTTGCAAAGCGTCAGGCTATCACCAACCCCGACAACACCGTTTCTTCCATCAAGCGTCAGATGGGCACCGACCACAAGGTGACCCTGAACGGCAAGGAGTACACTCCCCAGCAGGTCAGCGCTATGATCCTGCAGAAGCTGAAGGCGGATGCCGAGGCTTATCTGGGCGAGCCTGTTACCGAGGCTGTCATTACCGTTCCTGCATACTTCAACGACAGCCAGCGTCAGGCTACCAAGGACGCAGGCACCATTGCAGGCTTGAACGTCAAGCGTATCATCAACGAGCCTACTGCCGCTTCTCTGGCATATGGCATCGATAAGGAAGAAGACCAGAAGATCATGGTCTACGATCTGGGCGGCGGCACCTTCGATGTGTCCATCATCGAGATGGGCGACGGCGTTACCGAAGTTCTGGCTACCAACGGTGATACCCATCTGGGCGGCGATGACT
>ENA-OZEF01000242-OZEF01000242.1-human-gut-metagenome-genome-assembly--contig:-NODE-242-length-24144-cov-4.756694_pt1 | contig 24144 bp, 20 predicted proteins | sample MGYA00245065_ERZ653603 | MGnify/ENA primary metagenome ERZ653603 (study PRJEB26926, sample SAMN06164922) | human gut metagenome | biome: ENVO:00009003; feature: ENVO:2100002; material: ENVO:00002003...
GCGTCAGATGTGTATAAGAGACAGGCAGCAGACTGTTAAAGATCATGAACCGTCATTATACGAAGGAGAGCTATCTGGAGTTGGCGGCTAAGATCAAAAAGGCAATGCCGGATATTGCGCTGACAACCGATATTATTGTAGGATTTCCGGGGGAGACCGAGCAGGATTTTGAAGATACTATGGATGTTGTAGAGAAAGTGCAGTATGACAGCGCCTTTACCTTTATATACAGTAAACGTACCGGTACACCGGCGGCAGCGATGGAGGATCAGGTGCCGGAGGAGGTTGTAAAGGAACGCTTTGACCGGCTCCTTAAGAGAGTGCAGGAGATCTCAGCCGAGAAGACGCAGGCGGGAGCAGGTGTGGTGGAGGATGTTCTTGTAGAGGATGTCAATAAGCAGGAGACCGGATATGTGACAGGAAGAACGGCGAGAAATTATCTGGTACATTTTCCGGGAGATGCATCCCTGATCGGAACAATCGTTCCGGTCCGTCTCTGCGAGAGTAAGGGATTTTATTATTATGGAAAGCAGTGTGAACAGTAGTAAACCGTCATGAGGGACGGTGGGCGCATCTGCATCGTTCCGGCGGTCTGTGAAAGAAAGGTGTTTGTATGGAGCAGGAAAGAAATCTTCGACAGAGACAGGAACAAAGGGAGCATGAGATATTAAGTGCGCATGCCGGTTTTGCAGATGAGACCCGCGGAAGAGACCGGCTGGAAGAGCAGTGTGATATCCGCACGGATTATCAGAGAGACAGGGATCGCATCCTTCACAGTAAGGCATTCCGGCGCTTAAAGCAGAAAACGCAGGTTTTCCTGGCACCGGAGGGCGACCACTACCGGACGCGTATGACGCATACGCTGGAGGTTGCGCAGAATGCAAGAACCATCGCCAGAGCGCTGCAGCTCAATGAGGATCTTACGGAGGCGATCGCACTCGGACATGATCTGGGTCATACGCCGTTTGGTCACGCGGGGGAGAGAGCATTGAACCGGATCACGAAGGATATGGGAGGCTTCCGGCACAATGAGCAGAGCGTGCGTGTGGTGGAACGTCTCGAGAAGGACGGTATGGGACTGAATCTGACCTGGGAAGTGCGGGACGGTATCCTGAATCATCAGACCAGCCTGACGCCGGCAACACTGGAGGGTAAGATCGTGCGTCTCTCGGATAAGATCGCCTATATCAATTCCGATATTGACGATTCGATCCGCGCCGGGATCATTAAGGAAGAGGAGATTCCATACTGGCTGACGGATGTGCTGGGTCACAGCACGAATCACCGTCTCAACACACTGGTTCACGATATTGTCCGCAACAGCGAAGGAAAGGATGATATCTGTATGTCGCCGGAGGTGGAGAAAGCAATGTTTTCCCTGCGCAGTTATATGTATGAGAATGTCTATACCAACCCCGCTGCCAAAAGCGAAGAGAAAAAGGTAGAAACGCTGATCGAGCAGCTTTATGATTATTACATACATCATACGGAGGAGCTTCCAAGTGAGTTTTCGGCACTGATCCTTCTCGGAGAGACGCCGGAGCGCGCGGTCTGCGATTTTATTGCCTGTATGAGTGACCGTTATATGGTTAATCTGTACAAGGATCTGATGATCCCGAAGGCATGGAGTCTGGTCGGAACAGAACATCGTTAAAATAAAAAAAGGAAAAATAAAATCTTTGTCGAATAACTAATATAGTGGTTTGCGCTGTATTAGTTATTTTGATTTAGAAAGAGGTGAGACAATGCCGTGGTATTCCGAGGAACAGATCGAAGAGGTACGGTCGCGCAGTGATATTGTCAGCGTGATCGGCAGGTACGTCCGGCTGAAGCGGGCAGGCAGCGGATATACGGGATTGTGTCCGTTTCATAATGAGAAGACGCCGTCCTTCCATGTGAATCCGGCAAGGCAGATGTACAAGTGCTTTGGCTGCGGCGTGGGGGGCAATGTACTGACCTTTGTGATGGAATATGAGAATCTCACCTTCCCGGAGGCAATGGAAATGCTGGCACAGGAGGCCGGCATTGAACTGCCGAAGCAGGAGATGACAGCGCAGCAAAAGCAGCAGGAAAGTCTCAGACAGACGCTGCTTGAGATCAATAAGAAGGCGGCACGGTATTATTTTGCATTACTCAAGTCGCCGAGAGGAAAGCCCGGCTATGATTATCTGACAGGGAGAGGCTTGAGCGATGAGACGATCCTTCACTTTGGACTCGGATATGCCGGGCAGGGCGGAGGAGAGCTGTACCAGTACATGAAAAAGGAAGGCTACAGCGACAGCGTGCTCAAGGAGACCGGGTTATTTAAGATGGACGAGCGTGGTGCGTATGACAAGTTCTGGAACAGAGTCATGTTCCCGATCATGGATGCGAACAACCGTGTCATCGGATTTGGCGGTCGTGTGATGGGAGATGCCAAGCCGAAGTACCTTAACTCTCCGGAGACAAAGATCTTCGATAAGAGCCGCAATCTGTTTGGTCTTAATTACGCCAAGCGCGGAAAGCGCAGCAATATGATCCTCTGCGAGGGTTATATGGATGTGATCGCGCTGCATCAGGCGGGCTTTACCAATGCCGTGGCATCTCTTGGAACGGCATTTACCGAGCAGCAGGCGAATCTGATCCGGCGCTACACCGATGAGGTGCTTTTAACCTACGACAGTGACGGTGCCGGGATCAAGGCGGCGATGCGTGCAATCCCGATGCTGCGCCGGGCGGGGATCACCGGAAAGGTGATCCACATGGAACCCTATAAGGATCCGGATGAGTTTATTAAGAATCTTGGAGCGGAGGAATTTGAAAAGCGCATGGAGGAAGCACAGAACAGCTTTTTCTTCGAGATCGAGGTCATCAAGAAGAATTATTCCATGAGCGATCCCGAGCAGAAGACGAAATTCGTCCATGAGACAGCCAGGAAGCTTCTTGTTTTCGAGGATAAGATCCAGAGAGACAACTATCTGGAAGCTGTGGCGGCAAGGTACAACATTAAGACAGAGGATCTAAGACAGCTTGTGGTGCGTTACGGCAATCAGATGCCCTCGGGCTATCAGGAGGTTATGGAGGAGCGGCAGCAGGAACGGATCCGTAAAGGAAAGAAAAAGGAAACAAGAGAAGGGATCAGCTATTCCTATCGTTTGCTGTTGTCCTGGCTGATCGAGGAGCCAAAGCTTTTTGTGCAGATCCGCGAGTGGGTCAAACCGGAGGATTTTGAGGAGGGGCTTTACCGGACTGTGGCAAAGGAGCTTTACGATCAGCTGGATCGGGGAGATCTGGAGCCGGCAAGGATCATCGGTCATTTCGAAGAGGTTGAGGATCAGAACAAGGTAGCGTCCATGTTCCAGACAAGCTTTGGCAGTAAGATCGAGAACGATGAAAAGAAAAAGGCGATCACGGACCTGATCTTAAAGATCAAGGAACACAGCATAGAACGGCAGGCGGGTCAGATCACGGATCTGAACGAGCTGCAGAAACTGGTGCAACAAAAGAAAATGCTGCAAGGTGCAGTAAATCTGCATATTTCATAAATAATTGGAAAAATTATAGGTAAGAAAGGAAGGTATCGTATGGCAACAGAGAAAAAGCAGGCAACAAAAACGGCAGAGACCAAGGAGGAAACCATGAAGAAATCTACCGTCGAAAAAGCTGCTGAAGGTACTACTTCTGTGGATAGCGGGAAAAAGACGACCAAAAAGACAACAAAAACAACCACCAAAACAAACAAGAAGGCAGAGTCTAAGACCAAGAAGGCGGCTGCAGACGGTGAAAAGAAAACTGTCAAAAAGACGACAAAGTCCAAGGCAAAGGGAGCCGGCGAGAACAAAAAAGACGAGAACCATGAGGTGAAATTCATCGAGAAGCTGAATGCGCTCAAGGAGCTGGCACATACCAAAAAGAACGTATTGGAGTATCAGGAGATCAACAACTTCTTCGGTGATATGGAGTTAGACGAGGAGAAGATGGAAAAGATCATCGAGTATCTTGAAAATAACGGCATTGATGTGTTCCAGATCTCTGATGATAAGGACGATGTGGATGATGACATTATCCTTGGTATGGAAGCAGACGGCGAAGGTGATGAGGAGGATATTGAGAACATCGATCTGTCCGTGCCGGACGGCGTCAGTATTGAGGATCCGGTTCGTATGTATCTGAAAGAGATCGGAAAGGTACCGCTTCTGTCAGCGGATGAAGAGGTAGAGCTTGCAAAGCGCATGGAGGAGGGAGATGCCGAAGCTAAGAAGAAGCTTGCGGAGGCAAACCTTCGTCTGGTAGTAAGTATCGCCAAGCGTTATGTAGGACGTGGAATGCTGTTCCTTGATCTGATCCAGGAGGGTAACCTCGGACTGATCAAGGCAGTGGAGAAGTTTGATTATAAGAAGGGCTATAAGTTTAGTACCTATGCGACATGGTGGATCCGCCAGGCGATCACGCGTGCGATCGCAGATCAGGCGAGAACCATTCGTATTCCGGTTCATATGGTAGAGACGATCAACAAGTTTGTCCGCGTACAGAGACAGCTTTTACAGGAGCTTGGAAGAGAGCCGTATCCGGAGGAGATCGCAGAACATATGAATATGCCGGTTGACCGTGTCCGGGAGATCCAAAAGATCTCTCTTGAACCGGTATCGTTAGAGACACCGATCGGTGAGGAGGAGGACAGTCATCTTGGAGACTTTATTCAGGATGAGAATGTGCCTGTACCCGCAGAGGCAGCCGCATTTACTCTTCTTCGTGAGCAGCTTGAGGAAGTGCTTGGCACATTGACAGAGCGTGAACAGAAGGTACTTAAGCTTCGTTTTGGTCTGGAGGATGGACGTTCCCGTACACTTGAGGAAGTAGGACGCGAGTTTGAGGTAACAAGAGAGCGTATCCGTCAGATCGAGGCAAAGGCACTTCGGAAGCTCAGACATCCGAGCCGCAGCCGCAAGCTGAAGGATTATCTCGATTGATCAAGCTGTCAAAACGGCTGCAGACAGTGGCACACCAGGTGAAATGTGGCGGTGTGGCTGCGGACATTGGCTGTGACCATGGATTTACGTCAATTTATCTGATCGAACAGGGGCTTGCAAAGCATGTGATCGCTATGGATATTAATGAAGGACCGTTAGAACGGGCAAAGGAGCATATCCGCGAATATGGCATGGAAGCGGACATAGAGACGAGACTGTCTGACGGAACCGCAAAGCTTGCACCCGGTGAGGCAGATACACTGCTTATCAGCGGGATGGGCGGAGCCCTGATCTGCAAGATCCTTTCGGATTCACCGGAGGTGACTGCCCGGGCGAAGGAGCTGGTGCTGTCGCCGCAGTCCGAGTGGGCGACGACGCGTCATTATCTTCTGGAGCATGGTTTTATGATCCAAAGAGAGGAGATGGTGCTTGATCAGGGAAAATATTATCTGATCCTGCGTGCAGTGCCCGGCAGACAGAAATTTTCCGATGAACTGGAATATATGTATGGACAATATCTGCCGGAGCATGGGGACGAATGCCTTCTTTCTTATCTGCAGAAGGAAGAGCAGCGGATCCGGAAGATCTTAAAGGGTATGGAAGGAAAGCAGTTATCCAGGCAGGCAGCGGCACAGAGGGAAGAACTGAACCGGGAGCTGGAATGTGTTCAGCGCACCGGGACACTTTGCCGGAACAGAAAGGAAGGGTGACTTATGGTGAAGGTAATTGTAGACGGGGAAGTAAAAACCTGCGAAAAGGGGACTACATATTTACAGATCGCAAAGGATTTTCAGCAGAATTATGAGCATGATATTATCCTTGCGAAGCGGGGGGAGAAGCTGTTAGAACTGAACAAAAAGGTTCATAAGGACGAGGAGATCACGTTCCTGACAACAGCGAGTGACAGTGGCTATAAGACGTATGTGCGTGGTGTGACGCTGCTTATGCTGCGCAGCTTTTACCATATTGCAAGGAACCGGGGTCTTGAAAATGTTTTTGTCAAGCATACGCTTGGTGATCATATTTACTGTGAGGCAGAGGGAATCGCGGTGACCGATGAGCTGCTTTCAGAAGTCGAGGCTTTTATGCATGAGCTCGTACAGAAGGATCTGGTATTCCAAAAGAAATCCGTCAGCACTGCAGATGCCGTAGATATTTTTGATCAGTACGGCATGCACGATAAGAAGAAGCTGTTTGAATACCGCCGTGTTTCCAAGGTCAACATTTATAATCTGGATGGCTTTGAGGATTATTACTATGGATATATGCCGGCTTCGACGGGTATCCTGAAGTATTTCGGATTAAAGTCCTATGACAAGGGCTTTCTGATATGTCTGCCGGGACGTAAGAACCCGGAGGAGGTTTCACCGGTCAGAGAGAGTCCGAAGCTTTTTGCAACGCTGCAGGAGGCGAGCGAGTGGGGACGCATGATGGAAGTCGACACCGTCGGTGCATTAAACGATGTGATCTCCCATGGCGGGATCACGGATCTGATCCTGGTGCAGGAGGCACTGCAGGAGAAGAAGATCGCCGAGATCGCGGAACAGATCGCTGTCGATGGCAGCAAGAAGTTCGTGATGATTGCCGGACCGTCCTCCTCAGGAAAGACTTCATTTTCACACCGGTTGTCGATCCAGCTTCGTACGCATGGCTTAAAGCCGCATACGATCGCATTGGATAACTATTTTAAGGATCGCAAGGATACGCCGCTTGATGAGGATGGCAATTATAACTTTGAGTGCCTTGAGGCGATCGACACAAAGCAGTTTAATGAGGATATGACGGCTCTGCTCGAGGGAAAACGCGTAGAGCTTCCGGAGTTTAATTTCCTGCTTGGCAAGAGAGAATACAACGGAGACTACCGGCAGTTAGGTCCGGATGACATTCTGGTCATTGAGGGAATCCACGGACTTAACGAGAAGATGTCGTATTCCCTTCCGAAGGAGAGTAAGTTTAAGATCTACATCAGTGCGCTGACACAGTTAAATATTGATGAGCATAACAGGATCTCTACCACGGACGGCAGACTGATCCGCCGTATGGTGCGCGATGCACGGACAAGAGGAGCATCCGCAAAGCATACGATCAGCATGTGGCCTTCCGTACGGCGTGGGGAGGATCAGTATATTTTCCCATTCCAGGAGGAGGCAGATGTGATGTTTAACTCGGCACTGATCTACGAGCTTGCAGTGTTAAAGCCGTATGCGGAATCCATTTTGTTTGGCATTCCGAAGGATGTGCCGGAATATGTGGAGGCAAAACGCCTTCTGAAGTTCCTGGATTATTTTATCGGTGTCAGCACAGAGGAGATTCCAAAGAACTCTCTGATGAGAGAATTTGTAGGCGGAAGTATATTCCGCGTATAGAACATATATAGAAAAGAGGATAAACATGGCAAAATTAATCGATGGCAAGAAGATCTCAGGAGAGATCAAGGATGAGTTAAAGGAAAAGGTAGCACAGTTAAAGGAGCAGGGTATTGAGGTGACTCTCGCCGTGATCCAGGTGGGCAATGACCCGGCATCTACCGTATATGTTGGCAATAAGAAGAAGGCGTGTGCTTATATCGGCATCCGTTCTCTGGCTTATGAGCTGCCGGGGGAGACAACGCAGGAGGAGCTTTTAGCACTGGTACGTGAGCTCAATGACAGAAAGGATGTCAACGGGATTCTGGTACAGCTCCCGCTGCCGGCACATATTGATGAAGATACCGTGATCCGTACGATCGCACCGGAGAAGGATGTGGACGGCTTCCATCCGCAGAGCGTTGGTCTGTTAAGCATTGGACAGAAGGGCTTCGTATCCTGTACACCGGCGGGTATTATTCAGCTTCTCAAGCGCTCCGGCGTTGAGATCGACGGCAGGGAATGTGTTGTTGTCGGACGAAGCAATATCGTTGGAAAGCCGATGGCAATGCTCCTGATCCGTGAAAACGGAACCGTGACCGTATGCCACTCCCATACAAAGGATCTGAAGGAGGTCACAAGAAGAGCGGACATTCTTGTTGTTGCGATCGGAAAACGCCAGTTTATCACGGCGGATTATGTCAAGGAGGGCGCGACCGTCATCGATGTCGGAATGCACCGCAAGGAAGACGGAAAGCTCTGCGGCGACGTTGATTTTGATTCCGTGGAGCCTGTAGCAGGTGCGATCACACCGGTACCGGGCGGTGTTGGTCCGATGACGATTGCAATGCTGATGAACAACTGCGTTTCATCCGTAGAGTAATTGCAGGAATACATGAGAAATGGAGAATAATGTAACATGAATATATTTTTTGTGTCTCTTGGCTGCGATAAGAATCTGGTGGACAGTGAGATGATGATCACCTCCCTGCGCAAGGATGGATTCACGATCACAGACCGGGAAGAGGATGCAGAGATCATTGTGGTAAACACCTGTTGTTTCATTGGTGATGCCAAGGAGGAGAGCATCAATACTCTGCTTGAGATGGCATCGTACAAGGAAGATGGGAAATGCCGCCTTCTTGTGGCAGCGGGCTGTCTGGCACAGCGGTATCATGAGGAGATCCGGACCGAGATCCCGGAGGTGGATGTGATCATCGGCACGATGGGATATGAGGAGATGGGAACGACACTTCGCGATGCACTCAAGGAAAAGGGTGTTGTGGAGAGCATCCGGAGTATAGACTATCTGCCGACTCCGCTGACGGACAGAGACAATACCTCCGGCGGGAGCTATGCGTATCTGAAGATTGCAGAGGGCTGCGACAAATGCTGCACCTACTGTATTATCCCGAAGGTGCGCGGTCACTACCGGAGTGTTCCGATGGACAATCTCATCAAACAGGCACAGCATCTGACGGAGAACGGTGTGAAGGAGCTGATCCTTGTTGCACAGGAGACGACGCTGTACGGAACAGATCTGTATGGCAGGAAAAGCCTTCCGGAGCTTTTGGAGAAGCTTTCCGAGGTGGAGGAGCTTCGCTGGATCCGCATTCTTTACTGTTATCCGGAGGAGATCACCGATGAATTGATCGATGCGATGAAGCGTCTGCCGAAGGTGTGTCATTATCTGGATATTCCGATCCAGCACGGGGCTGATACGATCCTTAAGAAAATGGGACGCCGGACAGACCGTGCACAGCTTACCCGGATGGTAGGTAAGCTTCGCACGGAGATTCCGGATATTGCGCTTCGTACCACTCTGATCACCGGTTTTCCGGGAGAGACCGAGGAAGATTTCGAGGAGATGAAGGAGTTTGTCCGGCAGATGCGTTTTGAGCGTCTCGGTGTATTTACCTATTCGCAGGAGGAGGATACGCCGGCGGCTGAGATGGAGGATCAGATTCCGGAGGAGATAAAGGAAGAACGCAGAGATATTATTATGGCAATGCAGCAGGAGATCGCCTTTGAAAACAATGAATCGCGGATCGGCGAGGAGATGGATGTGATGATCGAGGGCTATCTTCCGGACGATGATATCTATGTGGGCAGAAGCTACATGGATGCACCGGATGTGGACGGCTTTGTGTTCCTGTCGACAAGCTGGCATTTAGAGACCGGCGATTATGTGAGAGCACGCATTGTGCAGGCGCAGGGATATGATCTGATAGGAGAAGTAATAGAGGAGGAAGACGAAGATGAACTTACCAAATAAGATAACGATGTTTCGTGTGATTTTAATTCCATTTTTTGTATTTTTCATGCTGTCGGAGGGGATTCCGTACAATAATTATATTGCGGCAGCCATCTTTATCGTGGCGAGTCTGACAGATATGTTAGACGGCAAGATTGCCCGTAAGTACAATCTGGTTTCCAACTTCGGCAAATTTATGGATCCGCTGGCAGATAAGCTTTTGGTCTGCTCCGCGCTGATCTGTTTCGTGGCAATTCCATCCGGTCCGATGCCGGCATGGGTTGTTATTGTGATCATGTCGAGAGAATTTATCATCAGCGGTTTCCGCCTTGTAGCATCTGACGCAGGTGTTGTGATTGCGGCAAGCTACTGGGGAAAGATCAAGACGGTTGTGCAGATGTTAATGTCGATCCTTTTGATCTTCAATTTTGAGGGTAGTGTGATCAATATTGTGGAGAATGTATTTATCTATGCGGCAGTGATCCTTACAGTCATCTCTCTGATCGACTACATGGTCAAGAACTGGAACGTTATGCAGGATGGTAATATGTAATGGAAACAACAAGACAACTGATCGAACAATTAAGACAGCATCAATTTCATATCAGTACCGCAGAATCCTGCACAGGCGGTATGATCGCCTCTATGCTTGTGGGTGTATCCGGTGCCTCTGAGGTCTTTGAGGAAGGTTATGTTACATACTCTAATGAGGTCAAGATCAAAAATCTCGGGGTGTCTGCAGAGACGATCCGCAAATATACGGTTGTCAGCGGACCGGTTGCCGAAGAGATGGCAAAGGGAGCAGCTGACCGTTCCGGTGCTGCGCTTGCACTGTCTACGACAGGTTATGCGGGACCGGATGACGGAGAGGACGGAACGCCGGCAGGAACGGTATATATCGGCGTGTACTGCTGTGGAGCGGTCAAAAGCGCGCACTGTCATTTTAAGGGAGACAGAAACGAAGTACGCCGGCAGGCAGCACGGGAAGCACTGCGGCTTGCACTGGAGGCTCTTGAAGAGCGGAATGGATGAGAATATGAGTGAGATAATGATTATCGGTGGCGGTGCAGCCGGAATGATGTGTGCCATCGCCGCGGCAGACGCCGGGCATCAAGTGACGTTACTTGAGAAGAATGAAAAGCTTGGCAAAAAGGTGTTTATCACCGGAAAGGGACGCTGTAATATCACCAACGACAGCGATGTGGAGAACCTGCTGCAGCATACGATGCGCAATCCACGTTTTCTGTACAGTGCCTTTTATACTTTTGACAGCAGCCGGATGATGGAGTTTCTTATCGAAGAGGGATTAAAGATCAAAACAGAACGTGGAAACAGAGTATTTCCACAGTCGGATCATTCCTCCGATGTGATAAGAACGCTGGAGCGGGCAATGAAAAAGCGCGGTGTCACGATCTGTTTGAATACAACCGTGACAGATATTCTGGTGACGGACGGACAGTGTCGTGGCGTGGAGGTAAAGGATGCCTCCGGAAGGAAGAAGGAGCTTGTGGCAGATGCCGTGGTGACGGCAACGGGCGGTGTGTCCTATGCGTCGACGGGTTCGACCGGAGACGGACTTCGTTTTGCAGGAAAGCTTGGTCATAAGGTGACGGACGTAATGCCGTCGCTTGTTCCGTTTGAGATCAGAGAGGATTTCTGCCGGCAGATGCAGGGGCTCTCCCTGAAAAATGTTTCCCGGAAGCTGACAAAGGGCAGGAAGATTTTATATGAAGAGCTGGGAGAAATGATATTTACGCATTTCGGCATCAGCGGTCCTCTTGTACTGACCGCAAGCTGTTATTATACCAAACCGGAGGATGACCTTACGGTGCATCTGGATCTGAAGCCGGCACTCAGTGAAAAGCAGTTGGACGAACGGATCTTACGGGACTTTGGTGCCAACAAGAACAGCTATTTTAAGAACAGCTTAAATAAGCTGCTTCCTTCCAAGATGATCCCGGTCATCGTAGAGCTTTCCGGAATTGCACCGGATAAGCCGGTCAACGAAGTGACCAAGGAGGAGCGAAGAAAGCTGGTGGCACTTCTTAAGAATGTGGAAATGCATATTTCCGGGCTGCGCGGCTTCTCGGAGGCGATTGTTACAAGAGGCGGCGTTTCCGTGAAGGATGTAGATCCGGGAACCATGGAATCCAAAAAGGTCAGAGGGCTTTATTTTGCAGGAGAGGTGTTAGACCTCGATGCGGTGACCGGAGGATATAATCTGCAGATTGCCTGGTCAACCGGATACCTTGCAGGCATTTCAATACAGTAATAAACGGCATGATTGCCGTAATTTATAGAAGAGTGAGGATATGAACATGAAAAGTATAGCAATCGACGGACCGGCTGGTGCCGGCAAGAGCACGATCGCCAGAAAAGTGGCAGAAAAATTATCATTTATCTATGTAGATACCGGAGCAATGTACCGTTCCATGGCACTTTATTTTATCCGCCATGATATTGCGGCACAGGACGAGGAAAAGATTGCGGCGGCCTGCCCGGATATTGATGTTTCTATCGCCTATCAGGATGGGGAGCAGCAGGTGATCTTAAACGGGGAGAATGTCAATGGTCTGATCCGTACCGAACAGGTCAGCATGATGACTTCTGACACATCAAAGTATCCGGTTGTCCGTGAGAAGCTTCTGAGTCTGCAGCGCGGACTGGCAGAGAAGGAAAATGTCATTATGGACGGAAGGGATATCGGAACCTGTGTCCTTCCGAATGCCGATGTCAAGATCTATCTGACGGCAAGTGCAGCGGAGCGCGCAAGAAGAAGATATAAGGAGCAGACAGAGCGCGGCGTTGACTGCGATATCAAGGAGATCGAGAGGGATATCATTGCGAGGGATGAGCAGGATATGAACCGTGAGGTGGCACCGCTTCGTCAGGCAGAGGACGCTGTATTAGTGGATTCCTCTGACATGACGATCGATCAAGTGGTTGACGAGATCATCCGCATCTATCAGGAGAAGACAGTCTGAAGCAAAGAACCGGGGAGGAAATACGATGGAAGTCACAGTGGCAAAAAGCGCGGGATTCTGCTTTGGTGTCAAACGCGCCATTGATACCGTATATCAGGAGATCGAAAAGGGCGAGCAGGTATTTACCTTAGGTCCGATCATTCATAACGAGCAGGTGGTACAGGAGCTGGCAGACAAGGGAGTCAGAGTGATTCATTCTCTCGAGGAACTTGCCGATATAAAAGAAGGAACGGTGGTCATCCGTTCCCACGGGGTATCCGAAAAGGTTATCCGGCAGTTGGAGAAGTATGATATTAAGATCGTAGATGCGACCTGTCCATTCGTCAGCAAGATACACCGCATTGTGCAGGAAAAGTACCGGGAAGGATACCGGATTGTCATTATCGGCAGCAGGACACACCCGGAAGTGGAGGGCATCAACGGATGGTGCGAGGACAGCGCGGCAGTTCTCGAGACGGTCGATGAGGCGGAAAGTTTTCGCCCTGATCCACAAAAAAAGCTGTGTATTGTATCACAAACGACATTTAATTACAAGAAATTTAAAGATATGGTTGATATTTTTGAAAAAAAGAGTTATGATATACTTGTTATGAATACAATTTGCAACGCTACCGAAGAGCGTCAGACTGAAGCAGGTACTATTGCAAGGCAATCCGACGCGATGTTGGTGATAGGTGGAAAACACAGCTCGAACACCCAGAAACTGTATGAAATCTGCAGCAAAGAGTGTCCGAACACATATTTTATACAGACACTTGACGACCTGAATTTGGAACTATTTCAATCTTTTCGTAGCGTGGGTATTACTGCCGGGGCATCAACCCCAAATAATATTATTAAGGAGGTTCAAGCTAATGTCAGACATGAACAATGACTTTGAACAGATGTTAGAAGCATCACTTGTAACAATCCACAATGGAGAGATTGTAGAAGGGACAGTTATCGATGTAAAGGAAGATGAGATTGTCCTTAACATTGGCTACAAAGCCGATGGTATCATCACACGTAATGAGTACAGCAATCAGTCAGGAATCGACTTGAGAGATGTTGTTAAGGTTGATGATGTTATGAAAGCAAAGGTTCTTAAGGTGAACGACGGAGAGGGTCAGGTTTTACTGACATACAAGCGTCTCGCTATGGAGAAGAGTAACGAGCGTATCCGTGAAGCATTTGAGAATAAAGAAGTATTAAAGGCTACAGTCACTGCTGTATTATCCGGCGGTTTAAGTGTAGTTGTTGATGAGACAAAGATCTTCATCCCTGCAAGTCTTGTATCTGATTCTTATGAGAAGGATCTTTCCAAGTACAACGGACAGGAGATTGAATTTGTTGTAACTGAGTTCAATCCTAAGAAGAGAAGAATCATCGGTGACAGAAAGCAGCTTCTGGTTGCTGAGAAGGCAAAGCTGAAAGAGGAGCTTTTCGCAAGAATCCACGTTGGAGATGTTGTAGAGGGTACTGTAAAGAATCTGACCGATTTCGGTGCATTCATCGATCTTGGTGGAGCAGACGGACTCCTTCATATTTCCGAGATGTCCTGGGGACGTGTTGAGAATCCTCGCAAGGTATTCAAGGTTGGCGATGTAACAAAGGTTCTCATTAAGGATATTAAGGATGATAAGATTGCATTAAGCCTGAAGTTCGAGGATCAGAACCCATGGTTAAATGCCGATGGTAAATATAACGTAGGTGCAATCGTTAAGGGTAGAGTTGCAAGAATGGCAGATTTCGGTGCCTTCGTTGAGCTCGAGCCGGGTGTTGACGCACTTCTTCATGTTTCTCAGATCTCTAAGGAGCATGTGGATAAGCCATCTGATGTACTGTCAGTAGGACAGGAGATCGAGGCTAAGGTTGTTGATTTCAATAACGAGGATCACAAGATCAGCCTGAGCATGAAGGCTCTGTTGAATGACAACGCTTCTGAGGAAGAGGAAGTTGCTGTGGATACAGACGCTGAGTAATTCGCAAGAATAATTCCTTTCGCCAATCCATCATCGATGGGTTGGCGAATTTTTGCTTATGGGGAGAAGCGGCAGAATACGGTGGGATACATCCTTTTATAGGGAAAAGTGACAGAAACCGTGGTTCATGGCTTATGAGCTGAGAAAGGAAAGCAGGATTTGTATGGGTGATTATGAAGTTTTTAAATCGAAAATATTTCAAATGACAAAGATTGACTTAAGCTGCTATAAGGAACGCCAGATGAAACGCCGGATTGATGCGCTCATTGTGAAGGCGGGGATTGCCACCTATGATGAGTATGTTGCTGCACTCAAGAAGGATCCGGCATTGCTGGAAGAGTTTGTGACATATTTGACGATCAACGTGTCTGAGTTTTACCGCAATCCGGATCAGTGGAAGGTGTTGGAGAATGAGATCCTTCCGTATTTGTTTGAACGTTTCGGTAACGATATCAGGATCTGGAGTGCAGCGTGTTCTACCGGGGATGAGCCATATACGCTTGTGATGCTGTTGGCGAAGTTTATTCCGTTGAACAGGATCCACATTCTGGCGACAGACCTGGATAAGCAGGTGTTAGAGAAGGCACAGATCGGTCTCTATGATGAGAAGAGTCTGAAAGGTTTACCAAAGGAATTTATCAAAAAGCATTTTACACAGGTGGGGGGGAAGAGCTATCAGATTCATGATGAGATTAAGAAATGTGTAGAGTTTAAACAGCACAATCTTCTCAAGGACTCATATCCGTCCGGATGCGATATGATCGTCTGCCGTAATGTGATGATTTACTTCACGGAGGATGCCAAGAAGTCGATCTATCACAAGTTCAATCAGGCGCTTAATGAGGATGGCATGCTTTTCGTGGGGAGCACGGAGCAGATCATATCTGCGGAGGATTATGGATTTACAGCGTATCGCTCATTCTTTTACAAAAAGGATTAGATTATTTGGCGGTTTTTAAGGCGGCAGGCTTTAAAAACCGCCGTTTTTGTGGTATTGGAAAATGCTCGGCTTGTTTTCGCTCACTTCTTGCACTATGAAACAAATTCGGGTATAATATACTTTGTATGCTTATGCACAGGAGACGTCTGACAACACAGAAGCACTGTGCAAGATCAGGAGAAGCAGGAAAGGTTGGATAAGAAATGGACGAAAAGATCAGGATCGTAGTGGATGCCATGGGAGGAGATAATGCTCCGGAAGCCCCGGTACATGGTGCCGTAGATGCGCTGGCAGAGAATAATAAAATTGAGATTACCCTGGTTGGCCGTGCAGAGGAAGTACAAGCAGAGCTTGCCAAATACAGTTATGATGAAAGCAGAGTTCAGATCGTTAATGCAGAAGACGTGATCGGTTTTGATGAGCCACCGGTAGAAGCGATCCGCAAGAAAAAGGATTCCTCGATCGTTGTCGGTATGAAGATCGTCAAAAAGGGCGAGGCGGATGCGTTTGTATCGGCAGGAAGCACCGGCGCGATTCTGGTAGGAGGACAGCTTGTTGTAGGCAGGATCCGCGGCGTGGAGAGAGCACCGTTAGCTCCGCTTATCCCAACGACAGACGGCGTATCTCTTCTGATCGACTGTGGTGCCAATGTAGATGCAAGAGCCTCTCATCTGGTGCAGTTTGCAAAGATGGGATCCATCTATATGGAGAATATCGTGGGAATCAAGAATCCGCGTGTGGCAATCGTCAACATCGGTGCCGAGGAAGAAAAGGGGAATGCCCTGGTTAAAGAGACATATCCTTTATTAAAAGAATGTGATGACATTAACTTTATCGGAAGCATTGAAGCGAGAGACATTCCGAAGGGTGGTGCAGACGTTATCGTCTGTGAAGCATTTGTCGGCAATGTTATACTGAAGCTGTATGAGGGACTTGGTTCTGCACTGCTTCATATGGTCAAGAAGGGGCTGATGAGTTCTCTTCGCAGTAAGATCGGTGCACTTTTGATCAAGCCGGCACTGAAGCAGACATTAAAGTCCTTCGATGCATCCGAACATGGAGGTGCACCACTGTTAGGACTCAAAGGTCTTGTTGTTAAGGCACACGGAAGCTCCGGCGAGGCCGAGATCAAGACGGCGATCCTTCAGTGCATTTCCTTCAGCGAGGAAGGCATCAACGACCGTATCCGCGAGAATTTAAAGCTCGATTAGACGATGGTTTCCGATTCGGATTGCCGGAATATAGGCTTAAGTGACTTGTGATAGAGTTTTGCAGAAATGAGGGTTCATATGGAATATGAAAAGCTGCAGAAGCTGCTGGCAGAGATATTAGAAGTAGAGCCGGAGCAGATCCGGCGGGAGAAGTCCTTTGTGAGAGATTACGGTGCTGATTCACTGATGCTTTATCAGATACTGATGGGCGTGGAGGCAGTGTTTGGAGTGACCGTTGAGGAAGAGGAGGCTGTCCGTTGGAATACGGTGGGACAGCTCTGGGAATATTTACAGACAGGCAGAGGAATTACAGGAAAGGGTTTGGCGCAATGAAAGCAAAAATGATGGAAGAGTTTGAGAAAGAAGTTGGCTATATTTTTCAGGACAAAACACTGCTTGCGACAGCATTGACGCACAGCTCATACTCCAACGAGAAGCACATGAAGAAGTCACAGTGCAATGAACGGCTGGAGTTTCTGGGGGATGCGGTGCTGGAGCTGGTATCGAGCGAGTTTATTTTCCGCAATCATTCGGACATGCCGGAGGGCGAGATGACTAAGACGAGAGCCAGCTATGTCTGTGAACCGACTCTGGCACTTTGTGCCAAAGAGATTCATCTGGGCGATTACCTCCGCCTTGGCAAGGGAGAAGAGCTGACCGGCGGAAGACAGAGAGATTCCGTGCTTTCGGATGCGTTAGAGGCAACGATCGGTGCCGTATATATGGATGGCGGCTTTGAGCCTGCCAAGCGTTATATTGAAGCACATATCCTTAAGGATATTGACAATAAAAAGCTGTTTTATGACAGTAAGACATTTCTGCAGGAGATTGTGCAGAGACATGAGGGCAATACTTTAGAATACCGTCTGATCGGTGAGAGTGGACCGGATCACCACAAGGAATATCAGGCGGCGGTATTTGTCAATGGAAGACAGATCTCCACGGGAATCGGTCAGACTAAGAAGAAGGCAGAGCAGTCCGCAGCCTATGAGGCAATCCTTATCTTGAAGAGAGAGTCTGACAGTCAGAATAAGCAGGGAGAACATACATGTATTTAAAAAGTCTGGAAGTGCATGGTTTTAAATCATTTGCCAATAAACTTATTTTTGAATTTCATAATGGAATTACGGCGATTGTCGGACCAAACGGCAGTGGTAAGAGTAATGTTGCCGATGCCGTGCGCTGGGTGCTTGGAGAGCAGAGTGCCAAGCAGCTTCGTGGTGCGAAGATGGAGGATATCATCTTTGCGGGAACAGAGCTTCGTAAGCCGCTCGGTTATGCGTATGTGGCGATCACCATCAGCAATGAGGATCACAAGCTGAATGTGCCGTACGAGGAAGTGACGATCGCCAGACGTGTGTATCGTTCCGGAGAAAGTGAATATCTGTTAAATGGGGCATCCTGTCGTCTTCGTGACATTCAGGAGCTGTTGTTTGATACCGGTATCGGTAAAGAGGGATATTCGATCATCGGACAGGGGCAGATCGACAAGATCCTAAGCGGTAAACCGGAGGATCGCCGTGAGCTGTTTGATGAGGCGGCAGGTATCGTGAAGTTCAAGAAAAGAAAAGCAGCTGCCGAGAAGAATCTGGCCGAGGAGCAGCAGAATATGGTTCGTATCGAGGATATTCTGTCAGAGCTTGAAAAGCAGGTCGGACCTCTTGAAAAGCAGTCCGAGAAGGCACATGAATACCTGATCTACCGTGATGAACTGCGTGGACTCGATGTGAATATTTTCCTGATGGAATATGACCAGATCCATACCGAGATGGAGGATGTGTCCAGAAAACAGGACATTGCATCGGCAGATCTGGAAAATGCAAGAAAAGAATTTGAAGAGACGAAAAACGAATATGCACAGGTGGAAGAGATTCTCGAGAAGCAGAATCAGAGCCTGGAACAGAACAGGGAAAACCTCACGACATCCCGTGTATCCTTAAACGAACAGGAGGGAAATGTCAAGGTGCTGCAGGAGCAGATCCGCAGTGCCGGACAGAATGAGGAGCATTATAAGGAACGTCTGGAAAGCTTACAGAAGTCTTTAAATGAAGCGAAGGAAGAAAAGGCAGGCTACCAGGAAAAGCAGGATGCATTTGATGAAAAGCTTGCCGGAATCCGCCGGGAGCAGGAGCAGCTGCAGGAGATTCTGGCGCAGACAAGCAGTCAGATCGCAGAAGCCGAGAGAGAAATTGCCGACCGCAATGATGAGATTATGAAGGCAATGACACAGACGACGGAGATCAAGACAACCCAGCAGAAGTTTGAGACAATGCTGGAGCAGATCAATGTCAAGCGTGCAGAGCTGACAAAGCGTGTTCTTGAGAATAAATCTGAGGCGGCAGGACTGCAGGAAGCGATGGAGGAGCAGAAGGCTGTTCTGTCCGATATTTCGGACAAGATTGAGGGCATGGATGCCAATACGGTTGAGATCCGCAATTCGATGAAGAAGCTTTCCGAGAGAAGTCAGGAGTTAGAGAAGGAGCACCGCGATACACAGCAGAAGTTCCATATGGCAAATTCGCGGTTAAATTCTCTGAAAAACATGACAGAGCGGTACGAGGGCTTTGGACAGAGTATACGCCGTGTCATGGAGCAGAAGGAGCATAACCCGGGCATTATCGGTGTTGTTGCCGATATTATCCGTGTGGAGAAGGATTACGAGATCGCCATTGAGACAGCGCTTGGCGGAAGTATCCAGAATATCGTTACGGACAATGAGCAGACCGCCAAAGCAATGATCGCCCTTCTGAAAAAGAACCGCTATGGACGTGCCACGTTCCTTCCGTTGACGAATATTTCCGGAAGGGGAGTCAATCAGGCACAGAATATTCTGCAGGAGCCGGGTGTGGTCGGTTTTGGATCCTCGCTGGTTCATGCGGAGGCGAGATTTGACCGGCTTGTGGAATATCTTCTCGGAAGATTTGTTGTTGTAGACCACATCGATCATGCAATCGCGCTTGCTAAGAAGTATAAGCATTCCCTGCGGATCGTTACCAAGGAGGGAGAGCTTTTAAATCCGGGTGGTTCCATGTCCGGTGGTGCTTATAAGAACAACAATAACCTTCTCGGACGTCATCGTGAGATGGAGAATCTCGAGAAGGAGGTTCAGGCACAGCGTGACCGGATGCGCGGTATTGTGAAAGAACAGGAAGAGGGCAGACAGGAAGCCAAAGAGCTGCAGGATGCCATGGAGAACAATCGTAAGATCCGTCAGGAACTGATTCTGAAGCAGAATACGGCGAAGATCAATTACGACAGAGCCAAGGGAGATTTCTTAAAGAATCAGGATGATCTGGATCAGATCCGTCTGGAGAGTCAGGGAATCGATACCCAGAAGGCAGAGCTTACCGGTCAGCTTGATGCATTGAAGGCAAGCATCAGTGACACGGAAAGCAAGAGCAAAGAAAACGAGACACATCTGGAGGAGTTAAATAAGTCTCTGGAACAGCTTCGTGAGGAAGAAAAGAGGCTGACCGAGAAGAACAGTGAATACTCCTTAAAAATCTCCACAGAGATCCAGAGCAATGAGTTTGTTGCTCAGAATATAGAGCGAATCGATCAGACCATGAAGGGGCTGAAGGAGGAATTTGAGGCGACTGCCGGAGACAGCCGTCAGGCGGAAAATCTTATGCAGACAAAGCAGCAGGAGATTGAAAGTGCCAGAAAGCAGATCGAGGAGACGAAAAAGTCGATCGAAGCTCTGGAGGAGACGATCCGGCAGGAGAGCGAGAATAAGGACAAGCTCTCCAGACAGCACAAGGATTTTATCGACAAACGAGAAAGTCTGTCCGATAAGATCAATGAGCTGGACAAGGAGTGCTTCCGTCTGAATAACCAGAAAGACAAGATGGAGGAGCGGATCAATTCAAGAACCACCTATATGTGGGAGCAGTATGAGCTGACCTATCATGCGGCGGAGGAGCTTCGGACAGAGACGGAACTTAGCATGCCGCAGATGAAGCAGGAGATCAGTTCTCTGAAAGGAAAGATCAAGGCACTCGGTGATGTCAATGTCAATGCCATCGAACAGTATCAGGATGTGCTGGAACGCTATACACAGCTTAAGACACAGCATGATGATCTGATCAAGGCGGCGGGCGTTCTGGAGGGTATCATCAACGAATTGGATGAGTCAATGCGCAAGCAGTTTGCGGAACAGTTTGCGGAGATCAGAGAACGTTTCGATAAGGTGTTTAAGGAGCTGTTCGGCGGTGGCCGTGGTACCCTGGAGCTTCTGGAAGAGGAGGATATCCTGACAGCGGGCATCAAGATCGTTGCGCAGCCTCCGGGAAAGAAACTGCAGAACATGATGCAGCTTTCCGGTGGAGAGAAGGCACTGACGGCGATCGCACTGTTATTTGCGATCCAGAGTCTGAAACCGTCACCGTTCTGTCTGCTGGACGAGATCGAGGCGGCGTTAGATGATTCTAACGTAGACCGCTACGCACAGTACTTACATAAGCTGACAAAGGATACACAGTTCATCGTGATCACGCATCGTCGTGGTACGATGAATGCGGCAGATATCTTATATGGAATCACCATGCAGGAAAAGGGTGTTTCTACACTTGTATCCGTAAATCTTCTGGATGAGAAGGATGTTGTCAATTAACGATATGATGCAGCAGAGAGATCTGCGGCATTCGTTTGGGGCAGAATATCGTCTGTGCCAAATATCATTACATATATCGCGGTAATGGCGGGAAATGGAGTAATTATGGGATTTTTTGACAGATTAAAAAGCGGTCTGACAAAGACCAGAGATAATTTTGTGTCAGGGCTTGATTCCCTTTTCAGTGGCTTTTCAGAGATTGATGACGATTTCTATGAGGAGCTGGAGGAGATCCTGATCATGGCTGATATCGGTGTTGTTACGACAGACCGGATCATTGAGGATCTCAAGGAAAAGGTAAAGGAACAGAAGATCAAAGAGGTTTCCGTATGCAGAGAGCTTCTGATGGATACGATCAAGCAGCAGATGAAGGTGGATGAGACGGCGTATGAGTTTGAGCATAAGACCTCTGTGGTACTGATGATCGGCGTAAACGGCGTTGGAAAAACAACCTCTGTCGGCAAGCTGGCAGGTCAGCTTAAGGCAAAGGGCAAAAAGGTCATTCTGGCAGCAGCCGATACCTTTCGTGCCGCAGCGATCGAGCAGCTCACCGAGTGGTCGAACCGGGCAGGTGTTGAGATCATTGCAGGTCAGGAGGGAGGCGACCCGGCATCGGTTGTCTTTGATGCGGTCAATGCAGCGAAAGCAAGAAAGGCGGATGTGCTGATCTGTGATACGGCAGGACGTCTTCACAATAAAAAGAACCTGATGGAGGAGCTTCGCAAGATTAATCGGATCATTGAGAGAGAATTTCCGGAGGCATACAGAGAAACACTGATCGTGCTGGATGGTACGACCGGGCAGAATGCACTGGTACAGGCGAAACAGTTTGCGGAGGTTGCAGACATTTCCGGAATCGTTCTGACGAAATTAGACGGCACTGCAAGAGGCGGTATTGCGATCGCAATCCAGTCCGAGATGAATATACCGGTTAAATATATCGGTATCGGAGAGCAGATTGATGATCTGCAGAAGTTTGACGCAGACAGCTTTGTGGATGCGCTTTTTGAGAAAAGAGAAGAGGAACAGTAAGAAAGGCATGGTGATATCAGATGATGACATTGGAAAGTTTTGAGGAGGCAGCAGAAAAGGTAAAGGAAGTCACACTTCCGACCAATTTGATCTACAGTGATTATTTTTCACAGATGTCCGGCAACAAGGTATATTTAAAGCCGGAAAATCTGCAGAATACAGGAGCATATAAGGTAAGAGGTGCTTATTATAAGGCGAGCACACTGACAAAGGAGGAGCTGGCGCATGGACTGATCACTGCATCGGCAGGCAACCACGCACAGGGTGTTGCCAACGCAGCCAAGCTGTTTGGGACAAAGGCTGTGATCGTTATGCCGACGACCACGCCGCTGATTAAGGTCAACCGCACCAGAAGCTATGGGGCAGAGGTTGTTCTTCACGGAAGCGTTTATGATGAGTCTTACCAGAAGGCACTGGAGATCGCCGAGGAGCGCAATATGACATTTGTGCATCCGTTCAATGATCTGGCTGTGGCAACCGGTCAGGGATCCATTGCGATGGAGATCTTCAAGGAACTGCCAACGGTTGATATTATTCTGGTACCGATCGGAGGAGGCGGACTGGCAGCCGGAGTATCTACGCTTGCCAAAATGTTAAATCCAAACATCAAGGTGATCGGTGTGGAGCCGGCAAACGCAGCCTGCATGAAGGCATCCTTAAAGGCAGGAAAGGTTGTTTCCCTGCCGAGCGCCGTAACAATCGCAGACGGTACTGCCGTAAAGACACCGGGAGACGTTGTATTCCCTTATATCCAGAAGAATCTGGATGATATCATCACAGTGGAGGATGAGGAGCTCATCGTCAACTTTCTCGATGTTGTTGAGAATCATAAAATGGTTGTAGAAAATTCCGGGCTTCTGTCTGTAGCAGCGCTCAAGCATTTAAATTGCAAGGACAAGAGAGTCGTATCGATCTTAAGCGGCGGCAACATGGATATCATTACGATGTCCTCCGTGGTACAGCATGGTCTGATCGAGAGAGGACGTGTATTTACCGTATCCGTACAGCTTCCGGATCGTCCGGGCGAGCTTGTGAATGTCGCAAATGTGATCGCACAGCTTAAGGGTAATGTCATCCGTCTGGAGCACAACCAGTTTGTCAGCATCAACCGTAACGCCGCTGTTGAGCTTAAGATTACGCTGGAGGCATTTGGTCATGAGCATAAGGAACAGATTGTGTCCGCATTACGGGACAAGGGTTATGATCCGAAGTTAGAAAATCCAACCAGCCTTTACTAATTAAAAGACACCGGTATGGCAGATACGAAGAAACAAAACCGATATCCGGAAAGCGTTTCTTTTGATAAGGTCTGTGACCGAGCGCACCCGGCTCAGACGAAGATATATTACCGTGCGCAGAAAAGAGGAGAGCATGTCAGAGCGAAATTTTGGTCAGGAACTTTTGCATACGCCCGGCGGTGTCCGGGACATTTATGGCGCAGAGTGCGCCAGTCGGTTGAAAATTCAGCAGGAGCTTCATCAGGTGATGATCTCTTATGGATTTCGTGATATTCAGACACCGACTTTTGAATATTTTGATATTTTCAGCAAAGAAAAAGGATCTGTGCAGTCCCAGGCAATGTTTAAATTCTTTGACCGGGGCAACAACACCCTGGTGCTCCGTCCGGATATCACTCCGGCGATTGCACGGTGTGTTTCAAAGTATGACAGAGAAGAGGAAATGCCGATCCGTCTCTGCTATATGGGCAACACCTTCGTCAATACAACACCGTACAAGGGAAAGCTGCAGGAGGTCACACAGATCGGTGCCGAGCTTTATAATGATACAAGCTCCGATGCGGATGCCGAGATGGTCGTGCTGACGATAGAGTGTCTGCTAAAGAGCTGTCTCTTATA
>ENA-OZEF01000254-OZEF01000254.1-human-gut-metagenome-genome-assembly--contig:-NODE-254-length-23647-cov-6.079476_pt1 | contig 23647 bp, 15 predicted proteins | sample MGYA00245065_ERZ653603 | MGnify/ENA primary metagenome ERZ653603 (study PRJEB26926, sample SAMN06164922) | human gut metagenome | biome: ENVO:00009003; feature: ENVO:2100002; material: ENVO:00002003...
AGATTACTACGCGTCTCGTGGGCTCGGAGATGTGTATAAGAGACAGATATACATCCATATAGTAAAAGTCCTTGGTCGAAATATTTACGGATATATACAGATCGTCCCGCCCGGCTTTCTGCCATTGTGCAAGTTTTTGTACGGCAAGTTCCCACACAAACCGGTCAAGCCGGTAAATCAGACCTGTTTTTTCAAAAACTTCAATAAAATCCCCCGGAAAAATCAGACCGCGTTTCGGATGCTGCCATCGGACGAGAGCCTCTGCCCCCAGTAATTTTCCTTCCGATGTCACCTGTGGCTGTAAATACATGCAGAACTGTTTTTCGGCAAGTGCTTTATCAAAATCCCCCACCAGCTGCTTTTCGGCAACGGTATCATGAAATATCGTGTCGTTATAGTATGCAATTGATTTATCATAGTTTTCACCCAGTGTCTTTATTGCAAGATTGGCTTTATCACACATAATGGATACTTCTTCATTCCGGTCTGTGATTTCATAAACACCGACATAAATATGAAGATGATACAGGTCATTGTTAAATGCTTGCCCCATGGACTGTATCGCATCCATAAAATCCTGCTCTTTAAATTCTTCTTTTGGGATGCATATTGAAAATTTATCACCACCGGTGCGTCCATAGACGCTCCCTTCCCCACATTGTGCTTTAAGAAGATCTGCTTCCATTTTAAGGACTTCGTTTCCTTTTTCAAGACCAAAGAGATCGTTGACCAGTTTAAAATCTTTGATATTGGAACAGATCAGCAGCCACTCTTTATCCGGATTTTCATTTAAAATTTCCGATGTTTTCTGGGCAAAATAATTCTTATTATACAATCCGGTAAGCGTATCATGTGTTGCAAGGTATTTTTCTTTCTCAAACGCAATATGTTTCTCCGTATTATCAATCAGATTCAGGAAAAAACCTATATATTCATTCTTTTTATCAAACAGTTTTCTGTATTCGATATCGAAATAATACGTTTTGTTGTCAATAATGGTTTGACCACTCCATTCAAGGGAGGCCGAATTGTTGGTGTCATGTTCTTTTATCCAGCCCTGTACATCCTCCGAGATCCCGGAAAGGGAATCCAGTGAACTGTTAAATATTTTCAATGCACGCTCATTGGCATACACACATTCGTTATTTATATCAAAACATATCACAGCGTTATTCATTTCATTTACAACGATGGACAGTGTTTTATCTACAAGTTCACGCGAAGAACGGTACAGCGTCAGGTAACAGATCAGTATTGCTGCGCATACAAAAAAAGGAAGCGACACATCAATCGGAAATTCTGAAATTCCACATATAAATTTTGATACCGTGATCACACATATTAACACAAGTATCGGCAAATATTTCTTACGGTAAAAATCCGGTATCTGTATAATTTTGATGATAAACGATGCAATAATACAAACTACCAGACCATATGCAAACACATAGTGAAAGTAAAAAATAATGGATTTGTCGGCTACATGATACATATCAAAATTCGGGAATCGCACGGTTTCTATCGTAAATACGTTATGAAAAATTATATTTAAAAACAGTAAAATTCCATCCAGATATGCAATTATGAAACACCCCTTTTTAAACGGTGAAACCTCGTGAAAAACACGTGTATACTGCTGGGAATACTGCAATACATATATCAGCATCAGATCAAAGGAAAACCGATAAAGTGCTTCCATTATATAAGAAAATGTTTCATTTCCTGAAAAAGCAGACAAACCATTGCTAAGGATCGTAACAATTGCAAAAATGAGGCATTTCACAATGGAAGATGCCACATCACTTTTTATTTTTCTGGAATATTTGATACAAATAAGAATTGGTACTATCATCAGGCATAATAAGATCATATAAAGTTTATCCATGAAGACGTTAAACCTCCATTTAATAATAATTTTTATAACACTCCTGTTTTAGGGTAACTCCCTTATTATTTATAATAACCTAATTTCACCAGATTGTCTAATATAATTCCATTTTCCCTATCCTGAAATATGGCAAAAAAGGACGATATGATTTCTCATATCGCCCCTTATCGCCCTCTGTATGATTTTAGAAATCTGTTAACCAAGCGCCACCCTTTCTGCATCTATGCCGCTTACAATGATCTGCTCTGCTGTCTTACCATTTTTAAAACGGTTTACTACAGATCAGCTAGTCTTCGTCAACTACCAGATCCGGCGAAATATCTGCGATTACCAGAGCGTCTTCCTTTGAAAAACCTCTCTTCCGAAGATTACGGTATACCGCCAGTCCTTTTTCGTTCTGACCTTCCGCACGACCTTCCGCACGACCCTCTGCACGACCCTCTGCACGTATCCCGTCAACAAATGATTTTTCATTATACTCAGTGATACACACGTCTTTCACCTCCGCTCTGTGTTTAAGCAAAAATGTCTTTAAAACATCATGCTCAATACAATAAGTTACCGCTGCATCGACAGCACTCTCAAACTCCATGGTTTTACAATTTTTACGGATTTCATTGATCAGCGTCATATAATCCTTTAACGGCCGACAGTTGTTAAGTAAGCCGTCATTTCGCAAATAACAGGGGCTCCATAAGTAAGAGTCCCTGTTAAGCAATTATATATATAACTGGTTAATGTGTACCGTAAGACCGGTAATCCTTTTTGGCTGATCCATCAAGCGAATACATCAGTACATCTCCATACCGGAAAGCATACTGTGCCTTATGCCAGTCTCTCCTCCGCAACTGCTGATCTTCCATCTTATACATGCTGCAGTAGCCATAATCAACATTCTGCCGGTTTGTATAGGTAAGATGCGGGATTGGCGTTTCGCTTTCCTTGCCAAAGATTTCTGCTCCCTCCATCCAGCCCCATGCCGGTATCTCCATCGCCCTGGATATTTTCAAACCCGGCTTCAAAGGTCACAATCTCGAAATTGACTACAATGTATCCATCTTTTTTCCAGAAGCCTTCTTTATAGTCAATCCCTCCGTTCTCATGCGCGTATTTCGTTACGTCAAATCCTTTTTTGACCGCATGCACATCAGATGGCAGTGAGTATTCGAAGTACCATTTCTGTTTTGATTTTGTGACCCTGTCAGGATCAACCCCATCCGGAATTACCTCATCCGGTGCACAGTCCATTCCAATATAAGTGGACATACGGGATGGGATGGTGATCTCCCCATATGTGTAGACATTATAGGTTGTGGACCTGATATCTTTTGGTTTGAGTCCTGCGATTTTCGCCTTCTGGTTGAATTCTTCATCTGTTACCCCTGTATATGGGTTTCCAAGCATCATCTTTTTGACATTCTGTTTATCCAGATCACTGCCGACTTTTACAACATTGCGGTATTTGCCATTGATCGTGCCATTGTAGTAAAGGTCAACTTCTTCCAGCTTTGTAATATCAGATCCATTCACATTTCCCTTATTTGAAACATAATAAAATGTTGGGTAAATCTTAATATAATCCGTACCGTGGTAAATATTTCCAATTGTTATAAGACTCATCCGGGATGTATAGCCTGGTTTTAACACACCGAGATTTCTGATATAAGGGTGGCTTCCATCCACGGTCGGAAGGGTAAATGCACTCCTTACTTTTTCCCCGTTCTGGTTGTTGAACCCCACATGGTACGCAAACCTTTTAAGTTCCAGTGATTCCGGTTTCCGGAAAACGTCAAGCCAGAACGGGTAATCCGAATAGTCGTACATATTCAGATTGTATAAACGTCCGGATACTTCGGCATTTTTGGTATCAACTGCAACATAGTTGGAATTGTCTGCATTGGCGCACACTTCTTCCATTTCCAGTCCATCGTTGGCATCACAGTTAATTGCACGTGCCCGGAAATCAATGCCAACGGCAGCAGTTTCATTGACCCAGATAGGGAGATAGAACTTTGTGGAATCCTGGTGCAGCGTGATCCACGTATCCGCGTCATAATAGGTGTAATCATCCCCGTCACACATATATACCTCAAACGGGAATTTGACTTCCCGCGATTTAATGTATTTTGCGTAATCGCGTTCCCCGTATCCCTTCAGCGAACTGTGGTAACCGCTGGTAGGCAGGTTGACAGTAAAATACCGGTCCAGTACCAGATGGTAACAGTTACCCGGTGACACCAGCTGGGTATATTCCTTCGCATCCGTAATCGTCGGATAACATACGGTAGGGGTATGGATCACAACGTCGTTGACCGGGTTTATTTCAATGTCGACATCCGGAATATTCGTATTATAAACAAACGATGGATAAAACTGTACATCACCACTCGAATTGAAGGTACCATTTGATTTTTCCGGCTCAATCAGCAGGTCTGGCTGATAAAGTACATCTCTGTCAATCTGCGTAGATTCCGGGATTCTGCCCGGGGTCGGGGTTTTCTTTTCCACCGGGTCAGCATTCATGATGACCTTCCCATCAAATTCAAGGTAATCATTCATGACAATATACTGCCCGACCGTCCATCCGTCTGACGGGGATATGCCTATCCTTCCACATGCCATAAATGATACATTTCCGACATTATTATAGGATGCATCCGGTTTTATGGTGACATGCTCATCCGGGAGCGAATAATTCATCACGGTGGCAGAATCTATTCGGTACACCACCAGGTAGTCCACCTTCCAATAGGAATATTCCCGCCATACCAGTTCGGTATCATGATCGTGTAATTTTTTCCCATGTTTATCGGTGTGGCTGCAGCTAATATAATGGTTAAACTGCTTTTTTCCGTACTTCCGGACAAAACGGTATTTATACAGGTAGGAATCCGTAAACACATTGACATACTGCGTCTCGGATGTCGGAATCCCCTGCGTACTGTCAAACTGTTCATTGTCTCGTTTGTCTGACTGGATTACAGCACTTGTGCTGGCTGGTGTGAGCTTCTCTGCCGAGATTACATCCTCATCCTCATGAGAGTCTGGTTTCGGTTTCAGACCATTCTTCTTATAAAGCACGTTAATAACAGTACCGCCATTGTAGACTTCAAAAGTCTGACGTGCTGTTTTAAGCCACTTGGTATAGCTGCCAGTCAGGTTTCCATCCTTGTCTGCAAAATTGCAGCTTTTAAAGACCGGGGCACTGGTTTTTGCAACTTTGTTCCGGATGGCTCCATTTTTTTTGCTTTTCCGCTTCGACACAAACGTCTTATACAAATAATAATTTGATGTTTTCCCTTCTCCTGCGCCGACACCTGAAAGACGTGCCGGAAGGCTCTTTGAGGATGTTTTTATCTCCGAAAAGCTGATGTAGTATTTCTTTTCCAGTCCAAGTCCACGGTCACCACTGGCGATAGAGCCGGAACCACTGGTGCTGCTCCACTGGTAACCGGTATTCGCTTTATTCAGGTTTCTTGTGGCAGGATTCTTTTCAATTTTTCCATCATCTGAGTTTGTGACAGATAAAACCAGTTTCCATTTGCCATCATAACTTTGGTAATAATTGATAGTAACCGGTGCTTCGACCTTCTTGTACTCAACCGCAATATCATACCGTGCCCGCCAGCCTTCGTTACAGCTGGCCGGCCAGCCGATGCCATACCATGTAGATCCGCTTACCCGTCTCGTGTTACGTGTGTTCGACATCTGCTTATAGGTATAGCAGCGTTCGGTAACGTTGCGCTTTGATCCGCCTTTGCTGATCGAGTATCCCTGCAGCACACCCTGGATATATACCTTGCCACCATTCTTCTGCAATGTTTTCAGATTTACACCGGCTTTGTCACACATGCTGTTAAAGACGTCTTTGGAGATGGTGAAGGAAGTGATAACAGTATCTCCCCTTTTTTTATCTGATTTTGAACAACCTTTTGGAAGCTTGTCAAAAAATACACAATCTTTTGCTTTTGTGCTTTCTTTACCGTTTCTTCCTGTTGGATCGCTTGTGACATACAATCCAACTGTCTTCCATCGCGTTCCAGATGATGCAGCTTGTGCACTTAACTTGAAACGTAAATTCCCGTCATCATCAACAGACGCTATTTTATCGCTTTCACTTGAAATACTTCTATTGATGGCCGCATTTGCAGATGCGCTCCCAAACGGTTCAAACAAAGTGAGAAAAACAGAACACAGTAAAAAAATAGCTAAATTTTTAAATTTTTGTTTTTTCATGATTTACCTCCATTTTTAATGGAAGTATTGTAGGCATAAACCTATATATAATGTCAACCACAAAAAGAGCACCAGAAAATTTAATTTTCCGGTGCTCTATATACATATATTTTAGTAGTAATTATCAATACCATCAAAATACCATGCTAATCCATATGATGTTAAAGCTTTTCCTGTATAAGAAAGATCACATCCCTGATCATTTAAGTAAGTGATTGTTTTCTTTGATGAAAGATTTTTTACAGCTGTATAACTTCCATAAATTACTTCATTTTGTAATTTACTTTTAACGGATGGAATCTTTCCTTTTTCTACACGGAATTTTACATATACACGAGCGTAACATATTCCTGCATCGTCAATCCATAAAGATGAAGGATCTACTATAACTTTTCCGCTGCTAAGTACGACTTTTCTTGCCTTTGCCGCCTTTATGTATGCATTTACCGACTTCTGTTTATTCGGGTCAATGTAAGTGTTCATCAGATCGCTTTTCCATTTGGACGTGAATGTTTTTCTATAATCCACGTTAAGCCTCAACTCTACGTTCTTTTTGATCTTTGCACAGATCATATCCTTATCTTCATCACTGAGAATCTTCGAAGTTTGAGCTGGAGTTTTTGAACCTTTACGTTTCTGTTTTGTTGCACTTGTTTCTTTTTCATAATAAGAATTTGGAAAACTTGCAAGGATATATGGGTAATCCTTATAGTTCTTTGGCAGGTTAATGATTCTTAACACCTGTCCATCGTAGGAAAGTTTGAATCTCTTTCCTTTGTTTTTCAGGCGATTCATCATCTTTTTTGCTTCATCCTTGGTGATCTTTGTCTTTGGCAGAAATTTCCGGGTGCTGGAATATGTTCCGTTACTCTTTCCTACCATAATGCCCTTGGTGAAGCATTTGTACAGGGATTCCTTATATTTGTCATCAGCCTTCTTGATATCACTGATACGGTTAAAGTATTTCACATAGCCATACAGATCATAGTTATAGGAGTTTTCCCCTCCATTAACCGCGGAATCAGCTTCATTCAGGAGATATGCCGCTATCTCGTTTGTAGTAGCGGCAGCGGTATTTTTAATGCCGGCATTCTTTAATACGTCTTTCCCTGTTACTTTCTGCACCTGGCTGGCAAAATCCTTGATGCTGATCTGGTTCTTCCCGATAGTAGTTGTTTCTGTAGTCTGATTTGCTGTATCTGTTGTTGCTACCACACCGGTATCTGCAGTCTGTGTATCAACGGCCGCCTTTACACTCTGGGTATGTCCTGCAGCTGCTACGGAAATTCCCATTACAAGGGCAAGTGCAATTCCGGATGCCTGACGCATGGAATATCTCAGGTGCTGTCTGTTGCTGTTTTTTAACCATTTGTTTTTCATATACATTTCCTCCACTCTATACCCTGGTTTCCTTTGGGAAACACCTGTTTTCTTTGTTCTGATATCACTATAACTTCTTTTTATACGAATGGCAATAAAAATAGGAGAAAAGAAATACCAGAATTTTCAAAAAAGTATAGGAACAATCAAATGGTATTTGTCAAGCAGAAAAAGAAAACCATGCGGTATAAAAATTTTTAGTGATAATTTCATAAAATTTACCATAAGAGCTGTTTGTCGAAATCTGCGCAGATATCAGGATCAATAAAAGAGCCATCCAGATGGATGACTCTTTTATCTCGTGCTTATTTAATTGATCATGCAAGCGCTACCGTTTCAGCATCTATGCTGCTTGATTTGAAAAACTATTCTGCTTTCCGCAATCAGGATTTCATAAGAGCCAACGCTTTTTCGTATTCCTCCTTGGAATACTGCTTAAGGATTTTCTCCTCAGATGCACCAAGGGAAATCGCAAATTTGACTGCATTGATACGTTCCTCTTGCCGTCCCATATTTTTTAATCTTTCAGCGACATCACACATGCTCTTCACCTGACCTTTCATTTCATCGCATATAACTTTTTCATAGTCCCGGTCCCCTGTCATAACAGATAAAAGCTTTAAGACTTCATCTACGTGCTGGATTTCTGTTGGGTCATCCGCAACATAGTCAGGGTTCCTTCTTTTGTTAACGAAAAAACGTGCAACAACCTTGAAATCACTTTTAAACATTTCAAGCTGTTCATCCGTCAGCCATGCGATTTCAAAAACCTCCATTTTGTAGTCATTGACATATGGATCAAGTTCTTTTGGGATATTCATCAATGACTTGATATTTCTCTCCTTGCACCAGTGCTTTTCACCAAAATACAATACAATGGTAACAACTGGGGCAATTGGAGCTGCATTCGCCTGCAGCTGGCTTTTGTAGCTTGCACCATCATATCCAATCAGACGGAACGGCATCTTCTTTTCTACTGCCGTCTGGTTCTCAATGCCTATGATAGCAAGCTGCACATTGTACCTTTTCCACTTCTTTGCAACATCACGCTCCTGTTCATGCAACTTAGCATCCTCTCCCTTATACTGGGAATGTACGGATATGCTCTCAAGCGCTGACGGCTCGATCAGTTCCTGACCGTGAAATAAAAGAACGTTTACGATATCGGAAAATACATCATTGTAATCTTCCAGAATCTTTTCTGACATGTCTTTTTCTCCCATGTCCACTATACCTCTCTTTCCCTGCTTATGCAGTTTTTGTTATATATAAGCAGGGAAATAGTGGTTATCCCTGTTACATATCAGGGATAACCCTATATCCCGCAGAAAAACAACCACGGTAAAAATAAAAAATCATACATCCAGAAGGACGTAAAAAATAAAATAATATATTTACCTATATTATAACAAATTTTGATAAATATACAACAGATTTCAGAGGCAATGGCTTTATCATAATATTCCATTACATTTCCTGTTCCATAACCATTGCATTTTTTGTAAAATTATGTAAAATATATCAAAAAGTGACAGGAGGTGATAGAAGTTGTTTTGGGACGTTGATAAGATCCGGCACATCCGGGAAGAAAAACATATAACAAGAGAAAGGCTAGCAACTATGACAGGTATACCAATACAGACTTTGGCAGATTGGGAACAGCACCGACATTCTCCGGTCAGGGTTAATGATCTGCAGAATATCGCAATTGCTCTTGATTGCTATTTGGATGATTTTGTTGTCGACGGAAAGCATATCTGATTATAGTTATGTAAACCCCTAGGTTCCATCAAACCTAAGGGTTTTATTTTATGCATTTATCTGAAGAACTCGACGCCTCCATCTGCCATGAGTGTGCAATTTAGATGCACAACCCTTGGCTTTACGTTAAGCCTTGGATTCAAAAATGACGCAACAGACCCCTGACAGACCTACAAAAGTGGCATACTTCACCATGATGCACCTGCCACAAAAAGCTTAGAATTGATTTCATAAACGAGCCTTGAATTGGCTTTGGTTTAATTTGTAATCTGCTCTTTCCCTATGATCCAGCAACCGTCAACATATCTTCTAGAATATTGTATCATAGATTGAATGTTTCAGAAATTACTTTCCTCTAAAACGAGCAGAATCAAACATCCAAATCTCTTTTAGAGACTTAGATGTTTGATTCCATCCATTTTTTATACCAACTTTCGTTTTAATATGTATTAGCATATAAATAATATTTTTGCAATTGCATATATCAACAAATAGTATTCCTGATGTTTGATAATATTGGAACCATGATTATACATGTCTTTTGTCATAACAGTATCCAAACTCACAAATGCACATGAGTGTTCTGGATTAAAACATTTCTGACATTCTGACTTATTTTTATAATTTCTATATGTCCAACATACACATGGTCTTATTTCATATATGTCACATTGATCATCATGAGACAAGAACGGACACCGTATTTTACAATCATAAAACAATTGATTAACTCGATCTTGTTCCTCTTGACTTCCATCTACAACCTTCATTGGGATATCTATGTTCTTTAATTTTTCTAAGGCTTCTCGTACATTCTTCTTTAGATTTTCTTTTTCTGTATATCCTAATTGTTCAACATATTTTTTAATAATAGCATACTCAGCCGGATTAATATATATAGCCTGCATACAACAAGCACTACAACCTTTTTCACAGACACATTTTAAACCAATATTATTCTCAGCTTCATTAATGATTTCTTCATATGTTTTGAGTTTCGAGCTGTACCATTTTGTAAATTCTTTTACAGAAATTTTCTCTATTTTATTCTCTCCATTTTCTGTATCCATAATAGCTGCTTTTTCATTTATTCGTTTATATAATTTCTGCATTTTTACAGATATGGACACTGCTTTGAAGTAATTTAATATACTCATTTTTATTATCTCCCAATACTTACTAGCTTAGCTCACCTTTTTCTTCTCCTTGTGCATATAGCACCCTTCCCTGTTTTGCATTTGTCTTTAACATTTGTCTAAAACATTCAAGATAAAAATCATTTTCATCTCCGTAATTCTCAATAAAGCAAACAATCTCCATACAAAAATCTCTAATATTTTGATCTGACACATCTGGATATTCATAATGCCCTAAAATGGCATAGAACTCTTCCTTATTTTTGCATACCACTTCATATAATGCAGCTTTTAACAAACATACCCATTCTTGCGAAAAGCAAAACTGCGATTGTGTTTTCCATAAACTATCGACAATATCTACAATTGCATAATACAAATTGTTTAGCGTTACATAATGGATATAAATTGGATTTCTTTCTAACCAATCGATAAATTCTGATAAAGAATTCCTGTTCAGTCCTCTCCAGAAATCTTTATGTCCGTTTACCAGCAAATTATACTTTAACTCTTTTGCGGTCGGTTGCAACTTTATCCGTTTAAACAAATCATCAATGTTAAGCTCCTCTTCTTTACAAGCAAATGCAATCCCGCGCAAAATGTAATCGTATTCTACAGCATCACTACTATTTACACCATTACTGCTTACACGAAATTTTCGAGCATTTCTCGTTTCATCATAATAGAATTTCATACTAAAGCCTGGCAGTTCAAACCCATGCAATTCTGCTTCCATTTTTCTAAATTCAGCTATGTCTAGTTCCATATTTGTTCTCCATTTTAATGGAAGCATTGTATGCACAAACATATATGAAAAGTCAACCCAAAAAAGAAAAAAGAATCTAGAGATTAAAATTTCTCTAGATCCACATTGTACTATTTACTCATAAGACCAAATACATTTGCAATATTGTCAGAATCCCATGCAACTCCATAAGAGGTTATTTTGTCTCCGGTATAAGAAAGAGCACAACCAATTTCATCGGCAAAAGTTACTGTTTTTTTAGACGATAGATTTTTAATAACTGTATAACTTCCATATATGACTTCATTTTGACATAAACTTTTTGGAGAAGGAACATTTCCGTGTTTTACCCGAAATTTTACATACACACGGGCATAACAAATTCCATTATCGCAAATCCATAACGAAGAAGGATCAACAATGACTTCACCACTGCTAACCACGACTTTTCTTGCCTTTGCCGCCTTTATATATGCATTTACTGACTTCTGTTTATTCGTGTCAATGTAAGTGTTCATCAGATCACTTTTCCATTTGGATGTGAATGTTTTTCTATAATCCACGTTAAGTCGCAACTCTACGTTCTTTTTGATCTTTGCACAGATCATATCTTTATCTTCATCACTTAAAATCTTTGCTGTCTGTGCCGGGGTCTTATCTTTTTTGGTCCGCTGCTTTGTATACCACATTTTCTTCTCATAATAAGAATTTGGAAAACTTGCAAGGATATATGGGTAATCCTTATAGTTCTTTGGCAGGTTAATGATTCTTAACACCTGTCCATCGTAGGAAAGTTTGAATCTCTTTCCTTTGTTTTTCAGGCGATTCATCATCTTTTTTGCTTCATCCTTGGTGATCTTTGTCTTTGGCAGAAATTTCCGGGTGCTGGAATATGTTCCGTTACTCTTTCCTACCATAATGCCCTTGGTGAAGCATTTGTACAGGGATTCCTTATATTTGTCATCAGCCTTCTTGATATCACTGATACGGTTAAAGTATTTCACATAGCCATACAGATCATAGTTATAGGAGTTTTCCCCTCCATTAACCGCGGAATCAGCTTCATTCAGGAGATATGCCGCTATCTCGTTTGTAGTAGCGGCAGCGGTATTTTTAATGCCGGCATTCTTTAATACGTCTTTCCCTGTTACTTTCTGCACCTGGCTGGCAAAATCCTTGATGCTGATCTGGTTCTTCCCGATAGTAGTTGTTTCTGTAGTCTGATTTGCTGTATCTGTTGTTGCTACCACACCGGTATCTGCAGTCTGTGTATCAACGGCCGCCTTTACACTCTGGGTATGTCCTGCAGCTGCTACGGAAATTCCCATTACAAGGGCAAGTGCAATTCCGGATGCCTGACGCATGGAATATCTCAGGTGCTGTCTGTTGCTGTTTTTTAACCATTTGTTTTTCATATACATTTCCTCCACTCTATACCCTGGTTTCCTTTGGGAAACACCTGTTTTCTTTGTTCTGATATCACTATAACTTCTTTTTATACGAATGGCAATAAAAATAGGAGAAAAGAAATACCAGAATTTTCAAAAAAGTATAGGAACAATCAAATGGTATTTGTCAAGCAGAAAAAGAAAACCATGCGGTATAAAAATTTTTAGTGATAATTTCATAAAATTTACCATAAGAGCTGTTTGTCGAAATCTGCGCAGATATCAGGATCAATAAAAGAGCCATCCAGATGGATGACTCTTTTATCTAGTGCTTATTTAATTGATCATGCAAGCGCTACCGTTTCAGCATCTATGCTTCCCACGGAACTGGTGTCAGGCACCTCGTTCCCTTTTATAAATGACCGGCACATCATATCCGAAAGTTTTCTTTCCATTCACTTCCATACTTTCTGACACCTCCAGACATGTCTCCGAGAATCTCTCCCATAACCGGAATGTCATCACAGGGGTAAACTGACTCACACTTCCCCCTTCCCAGACACCATCCTTTTCCTGATACAATGCCGGGGTAAACTTCTCAGATCTTTTTAGGTCACTATATTCTACGTTCTTCATGGAAGCATAAGAAAACGTATTTTTGTCTTCTCCTGCCGGAATTTCGTAGGAAGAAAGCATAATTCCACCGTCACAATCCGTAATAAGAAATAAATGCGGTGATGCATGGCATTTTCCATCCGTCTCATAATAACTTTCTTCTACCATAAATATTCCGGTAAAATTTTCCGGAATATTATTTATCTTATCATTACAGACTGTATTCACATGTCTGGCATACGGAAATAATTTTCCTGCAGATTTCATTTCTGTAAATTGTTCTCTGTTATCAAAATGTCCCGTCATAAGCTTTACAAATTTTTCCATTTTCATTATAATACCCTGCCTCTATAATATTTTCGTTTTTAAAATAACAGTTGTAGTCCCATTGCAATCATCCACATATATGCACAGGTTTTTGGAATCATTAATAATCCCACCTTTGGTTTCGTTTTACTGAATAAAGTAACCGGCAGATAACAGCCAAAAGAAAGAATGATCGCTGCAACCATTCTTGTCATACCATACCCATTCGCATTCCCGGAAATGATATACAGAATAATCACTCCGATCCCCGTCACCGCAAAGACAGCATTTCTGGCAATTGATAATTTCATATTTCCTTCATCTGTACACCAATTGTTCTGTGGGAACATGCATATCACAATTCTGACAACCGCTGATATCCACACGACCGCTTCCACTATTGTCGGTATTATCATTTCCGGAAATGTAAATTTCCAGACATACATTAAAATAATATAAAACACCGTCATTGTAACAGACGATACCTGCAATCCAATTCCCAGCTGCCTCTTTATCTTCTCATCACTTCCACGCACTGCCCTTATAATTCTTGGCACCAGATGAAAAGCATCCCCTCCGCAAAGTGTCAATGTTAATATTCCATAAAGTACAAATAAGATATTTCCTTTTGAAAATGTAAAAAATAAAATTGCGGCAACTAAATCGAAAATCAGATACGCAGCATCAAATATTGCTTCCATCACATCCGGAATCTGTGGTTTGTAATTGTTCTCTTCCATCCTTTTGATCCTGCTCCTTTTCCATCAATTGACTGTAAAACAAATGATTCCCGGTACTCTTCATATCCAGGGATTCGTGTTCATTCGTTTTTTTCTTGTATTCCCTTAAATGTTCTTCCGCATTATTGCAGATCCTGTCAAATACCTGAATACACATGTGCTTTTCTTCTTCTGTCAGTCCGCTCAAAACATTTCCTGCAAACTGTTTCTGTGCGTTTATTCCTGCCGCCACTATAAGTTCTGCCCGATCCAGCAGAATAATCTCTATATGCTTTTTATTATCCTTACTTTGTATTCTTTCAACCAGTCCTTTATTTTCCAATTTTTTCAACGAAGTTGAAACATGGGATTTCGTTGATTTTCTAACCTTTACTATTTCTGCTGCGGTATTGTGATGCGGATTATTATGAAGGAACATAAGTATATCGTATTCCATCTGTGTCAGCCCATACCGGTCACATACCTCTCCGGAAAGCAATTCATAATAACTTGTAATTGTTTTATGCTTATCCCAGAAGTACATCTTCTCTTCCCCCCCCTATAATCGTTCTTTTTAGAACGATTATAGGGGAATATTTCCGGTATGTCAAATGTTTTTTGCTACTATGTCTTCGCCTTTAATGTTCCAATATATTCCCCATTATTATAAACAAACGGTCCGGCTTCTCCCTCTTCTCCGAAATATTCCGGTCTCAATGACAGAATATTGAGCAATTCATCCACCGTCTTCACCTTTGTTGCCTGATATGGTTGTTCAAATGCAATCTTTTCTACAAATAAGTAATCGTCCCTGTCCTTTATCAGGATACCTGTATGACCCACGAAAGTAACATCCGAATACGGGTCATATATCACGATACTAAGGAGCGATATCCTGTCACTGTCTATTTGAAATCCATAATGTTTCCAACTATCCGAAAATGCTGTTTCCGGATGTTTTTTATCCGCAACACTCTTTTCTCCATAGAGTGTGGTAAACATATCCCGGTTCTCTTTTATGGTTTCATACCTTTCCACATTATCTATTGCTTCTGTATCAAACATTAGATAAGTACCTTCATAATTGTCTTCCGTTGATTCTGCATGAAGCAGACCATCCAGTAAGAGAAAGGCTGTCATTCTGCAGTCCGTGTCGGAGTAATCATGATTCTGTTCCCAGCCATCCATACATTTGCCGATATCTGCTTTCATGTTTTCCGGATCAGACCAGACATCCTCAAGCTTTGCATTCTTCCCGGCCGAATCCGCAAAATCAGTTACCCATTCCCGGAATGTATCTACATGGGAAGCTCCCGCGGTATCCAGTTCTTTGCAAATTTCTGTAATGGTATGGTTTCCTCCCATATAAGTTGCAGCCGGTATCTTCTGTTTCTGTGCACATGCCCCCAGCATCAGGCACAAGAGCATAACAACAGCTGATAATTTCATTGCCGTTTTGGTTTTATTCTGCCTGTTCCATAGATTAAACGCTCCGCCACAAAACATCCTGCCAATTATAACTGTGATCCGTTTCTTCCTCATCCATAAACCTCTTTCTTATGATCCGCATATTTTACATATTTTTTAAGATTACCTTACGGCTTCATTTATGTAAATAGTATGGTTTCAAAATTAAAGAAATATTTATTTTTATTGCTCTGTTTGTGGAACATTCAGCAACGCTTTCTGCAGATATCACATCTGTCCTGAAAAGCAAAGTAACCGAATGAATTGCTTCTTATGCCACATGGATTCAGGCTTTATTCGGAAATGTTTTGTTATTCTTTTTACTCCGTCTCCCTCAGCCGCTCCACAATCGTCTGCTTTCCAACCACACAATAGACCACAAGCGGAACCCCCGCGCCGATCACGGTAAAGATCAGTGCCGCAAGCACGACCGGACCGATGGTATACTGAAACCGGAAAAACCAGAACATTTTTTCAATCATCTTTCCCATAAACGGCTCAGATGCCACAACAAGAATAAGCGAAATGACAATCGCCGCAAACGTATACAACAGTCCCTCATACACAAGCATCCGCTTCAACTGGCGTCTGGTCATGCCAACCGACTGCAGCACAGCAAACTCCCTGCGCCTTGCAATCATCCCCGTGAGGATGGCATTCAGGAAATTTAATGTTCCGACCACGGCAATCACACCGGAGAGAACACCTCCAAGCAGCAGAAACATCCCACGGAACGAATCAAACTCTTTTTCGTAGGAAAATTTCGATTCATAGCTGTACAGCGGCTCGACCTGTTCCGTATAATTTTTCAAAAAACTTTCCATTGCTCTTGCACTCTGATTGTTTTTCATATCAAACATCATATGCATGACATCTTTTGTCCCGGTATCTTTGATAAACGTATCGCTTCCAAGCACAAACTGCGGTGATCCATAATACCGGCAGCTCATCACGGAAGGCACCAGAATCTCTGCCACCACCGTATAGGTTTTTTGTATATAATCATCTGCTTCCACGTCACATGCACCTTCGTAGCTGTCAATCTCTTCCTCCGGAATCTCTTTTCCAGTCTCTGCATTAAAATATTTCCAACTGTTTACATACCTGAGTGTCACCTGATCGCCCACCCCGGCCCAGTTACTGTGATCAACTTTTTTGTCATAATCATCCTGCTTATAGACTGCCGCAATGGCATTCTCCTGATCCAGAGCTGTGACATCGCCTTTGAGCACCTTTACTTTCTGAAGCGGAAATGCATCCATTCCATACAACTGAATATCGTCATAATAACTGCCATCATCTGCCTGTTCCTTCCAATTGAAATAACCCTTTTCCTGCTCTTTTGTCATAGTATGTCCCATGGATGTAAAATACGCCAGCATATCTTTTTTCTTTATTTTTTCCAAAACCCGGGTTGTCTGTCCGTAGACACATCCACTCTCTTTAACGCCATTTTGCGCGAGCACGGTCTGCATTGCAGAATCTTCTACTGCTTCATCGGAAGAATGGAAGCCTTTCTGCACGTTAAAATAATCCGCATTGGCAAACACAAAGTCGCTCACACAGAAATGTTTCAAATACAGATCCATATCAAATCCGTTTGCAAACATAACGGTCAGATTTAAAAGAACGACCGCAAGGGAGAGGGAAATGACAACAAGAACCGTTTTCTTCCGGTTCCGTCCCACGTTTGCCCATGCCATACGCCCCAAAGATGCCGGTTTTTTTGCCGCTTTTGCTTTTTTTCTGCCACAGTCTGCCTCCGTATAGCGCACCGCTTCGACCGGGGATACCTTTGCAGCGATCCTCCCCGGCTTATTGCAGGATAAAAATACAGTGACCAGTGAAAAAAGTGCTGCTCCCACAAATACCCACGCATGCAATTTTATAACCGCTGTCGTGTAACTCATCTGTGCCATGACAGCCGGTGCCAGTCCCACGCCGATTCCAAATCCCAGAAGAAGTCCCGCCGGAATTCCAATAACTGATAAAAGGACTGCCTGCAGCCGGATGATCCGCTTAAGCTGCCGCCCGGTCATGCCGATCGTTTTTAACAGTCCGTAGAAACGGATATCGTTGGTGACGGAAATCTGAAACACATTGTAAATGACCAGGTAGCCGGTAAATACAATGAGCACAAGCAATGCCACAATGGCTGCAATGCTTTCCGCATTCAGATTGCTGCTCGACTGCGCACCGGTATAGCCCCAGTTTACACCAAATGCAATATAGCCCGGTTTGGAAGCATCTTCTGACTGAAATCCACAGTCTCTGATCACCTGCCGCATATTTTTTTCGATATGAAGTGCATTCCCAAACATAACGTCAAGTGACCATTTTCCACTCTCTTCATCCTCCCCGATCTCCACATTCTGCAATGTCTTTTTCACATAACTTTCTGGCACGATCACATTGCTTGCCTGGGAAACTCCGTTGTAATCCCACCAGCCGGAGAGAACAAACTCCTGCGTCACCGTTTTCGGTTCTGACTGACCTCCTCCGATCTGATACGTCACGGTAAATTTTGTGCCGATTTTGGGCTGTACTCCTAACAGTTTTAACACCCGGGTATCTGTCATCGCCTCATTGCTTCCCTCTTTGGGACGATGTCCGTGCGTTGGTGTGCAAAAATAATGTTTTACTTCATGCGCATCCATATAGCTGACTTCCACCTGTGTCTTGCGAAATGCATCCCCGGTTCCCATTCCTAAAAACAGCCGCGCACCTGTCTCCCGAATGAGCGGATCTTTTTTTAAGGTTTCCATCTGTTCTTCCGTCAGTTTCTTAAAAGACCCGTGCGCATCGCCTCCGGCCATAAGAAAGTTGGACTGCTGGAACGAATCATTGATGGAAATTGCAATCGTAAACAGCGCGGTAAACAGCATCGTGGTCAGCATAATTGCAATCACGGCAATCAGGTTTCTCATTTTAAAAGCCCGCAGACTGCGCACGGCAACGGTACGCACACAGGCACGGTTTTTTACCTGCATCATAATGCCTCACCTGCTTTCCCGGTCACAATCCGTCCATCCTCGATACGAATGATCCGGTCTGCAAGCTGTGCGATCTCCTCGTTGTGTGTGATCATCATAATGGTCTGCGCAAATTTGGTGCTAGTTGTTTTGAGCAGCCCCATCACATCCTGTGAGGTACGGCTGTCGAGATTTCCGGTCGGTTCATCTGCTAATAAAATCGCCGGTTTGGCTGCGAGTGCCCGCGCGATCGCCACGCGCTGCTGCTGTCCTCCCGAAAGCTGGTTTGGCAGCACGTTTAATTTTTCTTTCAGTCCGAGTGCCTCTGCAATCTCCCCGATAAATGCATTGTCCACGGTTTTTCCGTCAAGCTGCAGCGGCAGCACAATGTTTTCATAGACAGACAGCACCGGAACTAAATTAAAGGACTGAAAGACAAATCCGATTTTTCTTCTGCGGAAAATCGTCAGTTCTTCATCCTTTAATGCAAAGATGTCTTTGCCGTCCACATAGACTTTGCCGGATGTTGCCCGGTCGAGTCCGCCAAGCATATGTAAAAGCGTCGATTTTCCCGATCCGGAGGTTCCTACCACCGCGACAAATTCTCCGTTTTCCACCGACAGGTTTACCCCCGCCAGCGCGTGCACGGCGGTCTCCCCCGTGCCATACTGTTTTTTCAAATCTCTGGTTTCCAAAATGACCATCCTGTAATCTCCTTTTGCTCCTGATTTGGCATTTCCTGCCTTCTTTTAAGATTGTCGCACAGAATTCTTTCGAGAATCTGTCCCGGAGAAAAAAGATTCTTACAGTTTTGACACAATTGCCGTTGGAAAATACAGCCCAAACGTTGAGCCTGCCCCAGGCACGGACGAAAGCCGGATATATCCGCCCTGCTGCTGCATGATAAAACGTGCCAGATACAGTCCGATCCCCACACCGCTCTTTTCGGCAACCGCGTTTCCCCTGTAAAAACGCCCAAATACCGCCGCATGCTCCTCCTCACCGATGCCGATTCCCGTATCCGTCACTTCCACGCAGGCAAACAGTTCATAGGAACAGAGTTTTATGGTAATCCCTCCTGTGTTCGTATATTTGATCGCATTATCGAGAATATTTCCCAGTGCTTCCATGGACCATTTCTTATCAAAGTACGCATAAACCGGTGCGCCTTCCTCTGCTTTTTTCGTCCCGGAAAACGCAATCGCAAGTCCTTTGGCGGCTGCTTTTTCCCGGTAACTTTCCATACCGTCTACGACCAGTTCTGTCAGCGGCTGCCGGATTGGATGCAACACAAAAACGCCTGTCTCAAGCCTTGAAAGTTTGACAAGCGCATCCATTAAAAACTGTAATTTTTCACTCTGCTGCCGCAGCTTTTTTACGGAATCCTGTGCTGCTTCCCCCAGCGGTTCTTCCTCCAGCAGTTCCGTATACAATAAAATATTCGAAAGTGGTGTCCGCGTCTGATGGGAAATATCTGCGATCAGTTCTTTGATTTTTTCCCGCTCCGCATCTATGCTTCGCACCGAAAGTTCCGATGCCGCCAGATACTGCGCCAGACGGTTTTCCAGCGACGACTGCCGCGACTCATCAAATGTGGTCTCGGAAAAGGTGCCGTTTATCGCCGCCTCAAGCATATCGGAAAGTCCATCCATCACCTGTTTCTGCCGGTGTCTGAAGAAAAGTGCTGCTGCAAGCACACTCCCTGCCGCAAGCAATATAATTACAAAATATCCGATCATACTTCCCATACATATCCGATCCCATACACGGTCCGGATCTGCTCCTTTGCCTGTAATTTATCCCGCAGCCGCTTGATGGCAACCGAAAGCGCGTTTTCATCCACGTACACCGCGCCATCGGTCCAGATGCGATCCATCAAAGTTTCCCGCGGCACGGTCATCCCCGCATGCTGCACAAGAAGTGCCAGAAGTTTCTGCTCGGTTTTACTTAACTCCACTTCCTGTCCGCTTACGGTAAAACGCATATTTGTAAAATCAAACTTCCAGATACTGCCCTCCCAGATCTGTGTGTTTTTTGCGCTTTCTTTCTGCATCTGCACCGTCCGGTTCCGAAGCTGGGTGTTTACCCGCGCCCGGAGTACCGCCAGACTGAACGGCTTTGTAATGTAATCATTTGCTCCCTGCTCCAGTCCGCTTACAATATCCATTTCCAGATCGTTTGCCGTAAGTAAGATCACCGGAAGATCCGAGGTTCTGCGGATCTCCTGCAGCAGATCAAAACCGCTCCCGTCCGGCAGATTCACATCGAGAATCAGCAGATCTGTCTGGTTCTGGTGCAGATGCTGTCTGGTCTCCTGTATATTTTTACAGCATAGCACCTGCCGGTTTTTCTCCTGTAATGCGCGCTGCAGTCCCTGTGCGAGTGCCATATCGTCTTCCGTGATCAGAAGATGCATGATTTTTTCTTCCATTGGTTTCTTCCTGTTCTGTTCATGTTGCGATTTTTGTTCTTTCAACAGTATATAACAGAGCGCACAGACTGTCAGCCTTGTTCTTAATACTATTACTATTTACCCCCCACTTGAAAATCTGTGAGAAAAGGACTATAATCGCAGCCATGTGCAATGCACACAAAATCTATGGGAAAAGAGTATATTTCATTATGGAACAAAAGAAAAAAAGACGAAGCTTAACGCTTATTGCTTTTTATCATTTTCAATCACACAGGAATGTTCTTTCGTCTTCTTATCATAATTGATTCCTACGAGCAGAATATTTCCTGTATACTGCTCTAACGATTGCGGATACTTTCTGTCTTTTATCTGTTGTAAGGCGGTATCCGCAGTTTTATTCCATTTCAGTTCCACAACCAGTGCCGGATAATCAGCTTTATATTCCGGTTTTGGAATATAAACAAAATCCGCAAAACCACGGCCGGTCGGCAATTCCCGGACGGGTTTAAAATAATACTGCATGGAACTTAAGTATGCGATCGTAAGTACACTGCTGAGCGAATTTTCATCATGGTACATAATCGTTGAAGAATACCCAGTATGAATTTTCTCAATCCCCTTTGCAACCTCCATTCCATCTTTTTCCAGCGTTGCATCTAATAACGCTAACGATTCTTTTTGAAATGTCATCATCTCATTCCAACTGGTACGTTTCACTGCATGATTTAACTCGTGCCGGATTTCTTCATTCGGAATAAAAACATGCCGGCTGTCCTGATCATAAGCCAGATATCCCAAATGAATCAGGTACGTAAGCACATCATCCCGATTTGCAAAACTTACCGTGTCATTCTGAAAGGATGTCACATCCACTTCTACGGATGCGCCCGACAACATCTCGATAATTGCAGATTTCAAGCCATCAAAATCCATGTTGATCAGTGGCACAATTGCCTCATAGCTTCCGGTATTTGACCAATAACTTTTATACTTTCCATTTAACATGACACTGACAACGGCCTTCGGATTATATACCTGATAATTCTCTAATAAATAGCCATCATACCAGGATTTCACCTGTTCATAACTGCATCCGTATTGTTCACACAGTCCGTGGACTTCTTCTTCTGTAAACCCGACGTAAGGAGCCATCCGTCCTGCATCGAGCATGGTAAACTCTTCAAAATTGTTGAGCGCTGACTGCGTTTTTAATTTCTTAATCGGTAAAATTCCCGTCAAATATGCTAACGCAATGTATCTGGAAGGTTCTGTGCCTTTAAACATTCCTCTGAGAAAATCAATATATGCCTCCTGCAATGTATGATTCTGTGCCTCATCTCGAATCAAAACATCCCACTCATCAATGATGACAACAAATTTATTGCCCGTAGCCGCTTTGATATAGGACATTGCCCCATAAGCAGTCCTGACCGCATCCGGAATGATCTGTCCGTATGCTTCCCTCAGTTCCTGTAAAATTCCCTCGTTGATATAATCTACAACATGATCTGTATCTTCGGCATCCATCATGCACCACTGTACATCAAAATGGATCACATCATATTTATTAAGATTCTTTTCATATGATGAAACTGTACTTATCTCATAATTTTTAAAGAGCTCTTTGGAATCACAGCCCCTGCTGTAATAAGCAGAAAGCATGTCTGCAGTCATGGACTTTCCAAAACGTCTCGGACGGCTGTTACAGATAAATTTTGATGTGGTATTTATCACCTGGTTGGTGTATTCCAGCAAACGGGTTTTATCAATATAAATTTCTGAATTGACTGCCTCTGAAAAAGCCCCGTTATCTGGATTCAAAAATCTTCCCATAAGTACCTCCAAAAAATAATCCGCTATACTATGCATCTAGTATAACGGATTACTCTTAAAAAAACAATTATATTGCCGAGTCCCGATCCCCCATACCGTTTTACTCACACGCAATATAGATGTCCATGCTTTCCGCATTCGTCTCATAACTTCCCTGCCTCGTCAAATATTTCTTATCTTTCAATTTAGTTATATAAGTCCCATCTGACTGAATATGTTGGCAATACCTTTATTCCGGATAAATTTACATATAGGCATCTTCAAACTGGTCTACCGGAATCGGCTTTGAAAAATAATACCCCTGATATATTCCGCATCCCATCTGGGTAAGCTTATCAATTTGTTCCTTTGTTTCAACGCCCTCCGTGATAACGGAAAGACCAAGTGTTTTGGTGAGTGAAATGATCGTATTTATAATGGACATACTTCTTTCTATGCGTTCCGGCCGGGTTGTCCTTAAAAAGCCCATATCTATTTTCAGCACATCCACGTCCATATCCTTTAGCGTATTAAACGAAGAATAGCCGCTTCCGAAATCATCTATTTCCACCTGAAAGCCAGATTTTCTGAACCGTTCAATCATTTCAAGTTCCCCTGCGGTTCCGGTCATAATTGCGGTTTCCGTAATTTCCAGTTTCAGTGTGGAAGGAATGATTTTATAGGTTTCAACAAGACTGGTAATTGTTTCATATACATCCATATAGTAAAAGTCCTTGGTCGAAATATTTACGGATATATACCTGTCTCTTATACACATCTGACGCTGCCGACGAACTCTAGGGTGTAGA